>Ga0310910_10000979_pt1 | contig 14984 bp, 11 predicted proteins | sample GREbulkMGHF172_FD_203448 | JGI IMG/M metagenome (GOLD analysis project Ga0310910, IMG submission 203448) | Lab enrichment of tropical soil microbial communities from Luquillo Experimental Forest, Puerto Rico - GRE.bulkMG.HF172 | ecosystem: Environmental > Terrestrial > Soil > Tropical forest >... | reverse complement strand
AATCTCAAGACCGCCAAGTCGCTGGGGCTGACGATCTCGGAGTCTTTCCTGCTTCGCGCCGACCAGCTCATTGAATAACGGGCTGTTTGCTGCACCGCATATGTCGGCTCATGGCACATAGCGGCGCAAGGCTAACGCTGCCTCATGTCGGCAACAGCTGGAGAAAGCGGACAATCGGCGGTGGAAGGGGAACGCCGGTTATGACCCCTGAGCGGAAGTCGGGTGGGCCAAAATGTTGTAGCGCACAACAAGGCATTTTCTACCACGGTGTGATAGGGTGCAACCGTCGGATTGAGGGGAGCATATGAGACGGCGCGAGTTCATCGCCTTAATCGGCGGCGCGGCGACGACGTGGCCTATCGTGACGCGCGCAGAGGATCAAAGCAAGCGCCACCACATTGCTATGCTCCTATCAGGCACCACGGAATCCAGCGTAGGGTCTCTCGACGCCTTTAGACAAGGGTTACGCAAACTCGGTTTGGATGAGGGGCAAAACGTCGATGTGCAATACCGCTACGCCGAAGGGGATTTAACCCGAGCGTCATCGCTCGTGGCAGAGTTGGTTGAGCTCAAGCCGGACGTCATTGTCACGAACTTTACCGCCGGCGCGTTTGCCGCAAACCAGGTCACGAGCGCCATCCCGATTGTGTCATGGACCCTCACTGATCCTGTCGCGTTGGGCCTGGTGGCGAGCGATGCTCGGCCGGGCGGAAATGTTACGGGTCTGTTGCTGACGTTGGACTCTCTCGCCGGAAAGATTCTTCAATTGTCAGTCGAGATGATTCCCGGCATCAGCAAGGTCGGCGTTCTTATCAACTCCGAAAATTCGGCAACCGACGCGGCGCAACTGAAAGGGGCGGAGGTTTCAGCCTCGGCCTTGGGAATAAAGCTCATCCCGGTGGACGCAAGTTCGCGCCACGACCTCGGGGCCGCATTCCAGAGGTTAGCCGACGACCAAGTTCAAGTGGCGTTCGTTCTGTTGGACCCAATGTTCTTTACGGAGCGACAGGAGATCGCTGCCCTGGCCTTGGCGGCACGACTTCCGACGGCATATGGATTTCGCGAGCATGTGCTGGCCGGTGGATTGATTAGCTATGGATCAAATTCGGAAGATCGGGCGCGTCGCGCCGCGGATTTCGTCTACAAAATTGTGAAAGGGGCAAAACCCAGCGACATTCCCCTAGAGCTTCCAACCAAATTCGAGTTGATCATCAATCTAAAGACCGCCAAGGCCCTCGGCCTGACGGTACCCCCCACGCTGCTCGCCCGCGCCGACGAGGTCATTGAGTAGGTTGGGTGGGCTTTCTCGGGAGCATCTTGCTGCACTTGCTCACGTCCGGTTGTGGCACACAGCGGCGGTAAGTTAGGGAGACGGCATGTCCGCAGCTGGCCGGAGCAGACATAAGCTCGAAAAAGGCAAATTCTCATTTTGACCCAAGGCGGCGGTAAGCGGGGTCGAAATCCCGCACTGCAGCGCTCTCTTGCTCTTACTGAGGTGTGCTATCCTGTCGTAAAAAGGGCGAAGGGAGCTGGCGCCATGAAGCTTCCACCATGAAGCTTCCACACAGAAGACAATTCTTGCATCTGGCCGTGGGCGCTGCCGCGCTGCCGGCCGGGTCGCGCATGGCGAGGGCGCAAGCCTATCCGTCGCGGCCCATTCACTGGATTGTTTCATTCTCGGCGGGAGGTCCCAACGACACCGTCGCCCGGATTGTCGGCCAATTCCTTGCTGAGAAATTGGGCCAGCAAGTCATAGTAGAAAACAGGGTTGGCGCTGGCGGGAACATCGGCATGGGAGCCGTCCTTAGCTCCCCGCCCGATGGCTATACACTCGGGTTCGTTGCTCCCAATAATGCCATTAATGCGACCTTGTATGAAAAGCTTCCCTTCGACTTCATCCGCGACAGTGCTCCCATCGGCGGGACAATGCTGCTCACTAATGTGCTTGTCGTACATCCGTCAGTCCCGGCTAAGAACGTCGCTGAATTCATCGAGTATGTGAAAGCTAATCCGGGTAACGTCAGCTTTGCGTCGTCTGGCACGGGTGCGTCGCCGCATATGTCGGCCGAGCTCTTTATGGCCATGGCCGGCATCAAGATGACCCATGTGCCATACCGCGGCGGAGCACCAGCGATGAACGATCTCCTGCCCGGACGAGTCCAGCTTCTTTTTGACAACCTGCCCGGCTCAATCGCGCACATCAAGGCGGGCTCGCTCCGTGCACTTGGCGTGACCGCTGCAAAACGATCGGCTACACTTCCTGATGTGCCGACGATCGGCGAAACCGTGCCGGGTTACGAAGTCAGCGTTTGGAACGGAATTGTAGTGCCCAAAGGTACGCCATTAGAAATTATCGATACACTGAACGGGACGGTAAACGCGGTGCTCGCGGACCCGAAATTGAAAGCGCGTTTCGCCGAACTCGGTGGCGAGCCAATGCCGATGACACCGGCTGAATTTGGCAAGCTTGTCGTGACTGAAACCGAAAAGTGGGCCAAGGTAATCCGGACGGCCAATATTAAACCGGAGTCGGCAACAACCGGCAGATCCCTTTGCGCGAATCCCTCACTGGCCGGTCTTCGGGGTTCCGCTGCCGCTGCTCCCACGAGGTGATCGAATAAGGCGCCCCCGTGTTGCACCTGTCAGCTTTGTGGGACGTGGACATTCCGTAGCTGGCCAAGCTGACATAAGGCCGAAAGCGGCGGCTTCTCATTTTGACCCATCTCTGCCATTGCCGGAGGCCTTTTGCTGTGCTGCGCAACGACGCTTGCGATGTGGTAGGCTACGGTCGTCTGCCGCCGAGAGGGCGACGTGAGACGACGTGGCACACTGAGCCGGAAACCCGCGAAAACGCAGCGTCGTAAGCCGGCGCGGCCGAAGCGCACCCGCGCCGCGAGTCAAACCGGTCGGTCCGTTAGCGATTGGCAGGAACAGCTCGAGCGTCAAGCGCACGAACTTGCCGAGGCCCGCGACGAACGCACGGCAATCGCAGAGGTGCTTCGCGCCATTAGCAACTCACGCGGCGATGTCGAGTCGGTCTTCCAGGCCATTCTCGATCATGCGGTTCGCATTTGCGGGGCCAAATTCGGGACGATATTTCGCTTCGACGGGGAGGCTTTTTACTTCGCGGCAGAAGTTGGTACTCCCCCGGAGTATGTCGAATTCCAGCGGCAGCGCGGCTCTTTTCTACCGTCTGCAGCTGAGCTTCTCAATCGTGTGTTTCGGACGAGGCAAGTCATCCACAGCGCAGACCTCATTGCAGAAGCTCCGGAAACGCCTGGCGCCAAGCTTGGCGGTGCCCGATCCAGCGTTTCCGTGCCGTTGCTCAGAGAGGCTCGATTGATTGGCGCAATTTTCATCTATCGGCAAGAAGTCCGGCCGTTTGAGGATCGGCAGGTTACTCTGTTGCAGAATTTCGCTGCACAGGCCGTCATCGCCATCGAGAATACGCGGCTGCTCAATGAGCTGCGCGAATCGCTGCAGCAACAGACCGCCACCGCCGATGTGCTCAAGGTCATCAGCCGCTCGACCTTTGATCTGAAAGCTGTACTCGATACGCTGGTCGAGTCCGCCGCGCGGCTGTGTGATGCGTACGACGCGCTGGTACTCCTGCGAGAGGACGAATCGCTGGTTTTCGGTGCTCATCACGGGCCCATCCAGTTTGACTTCGTCAAACGGCGAATCACCAGAACGTGGACTAACGGGCGGGCTGTCGTCGATCGCAAGGCGGTCCAGGTGCCCGACCTCAGTGCCGCGGGCGACGAGTTTCCCGAGGGCCGCGCCGATGCGCTACGCTGGGGCCACCGGACCAACCTCTCCGTCCCACTGTTGCGAGAAGAAGAGGCGATTGGCTCTCTTACCGTTCGTCGCACCGAGGTGCGGCCGTTCACTGAGAGGCAGATCGAGCTAGCGACGACGTTCGCCGATCAAGCGGTGATCGCCATCGAGAACGCGCGTCTGCTCAGCGAATTGCGGCAACGCACCGGTGACCTATCGGAATCGCTGCAGCAGCAGACCGCCACGGCTGACGTACTCAAGACCATAAGCCGCTCGACCTTCGACTTGCAGGTGGTGCTGGATACGCTTTCCGAATCAGCGGCCCGACTTTGTGATGCGGATCATGCATGGCTGTTTCGCCGCGACGGCGAGACTTACCGTTGGGCTGCGAGCTATGTTCACTCCAAAGAAAAGCACGAGCAGATCAAGCGACTCATGCTCACTTTGAGGCATTTGCCCGAGCGGGGGTCAGTCATTGGACGGGCCGCGCTGGAATGCCGACCGGTCCAAATCGCTGATGTGCTCGCCGACCCCGAATACACGCAGACGGAGCCGCAGAAACTCGCTCAGTTCAGGACCCTACTGGGCGTACCGTTGCTGCGTGAAGGTGAGCCGATCGGCGCTATCGCTTTGCAACGTACCGATGTGAGGCCCTTCACCGACAAGCAGATAGAGCTTGTCACGACCTTCGCCGACCAGGCGGTGATTGCTATCGAGAACGCGCGGCTGTTCGAGGCCGAACAGGAGCGCACGCGCGAGCTGACAGAATCGCTCCAGCAGCAGACCGCCACCGCCGACGTTCTCAAGGTAATCAGCCGCTCAACATTCGATCTCCAAGCTGTGCTGGATACGCTCGTCGAGGCCGCCGCCCGGCTTTGCGAGGCGGACATGGCGCAGATTCTCCGCCCGAGAGACGCGGGTTATTATGTCGCGGCAATTCACGGCTTCTCGTCTGAATATGTTGAATCTCACAAGACGCTCACGTTTCCGCCGGGGCGCGGCAGCGTTACAGGGCGGGTGCTGCTTGAGCGCAAGCCCGTCCAAATTCCCGACGTTTTGGCCGACCCGGAATACAGCAACCTTGAACCACAAAGGTTGGGCGGCTATCGCGCCCATTTAGGCGTGCCGTTGCTGCGTGACGGGAGTCCGATCGGGGTCATCCTGGTGAGTCGGCGTACGGTGCGACCGTTCGACAGCAAACAAATTGAGCTGGTCGCAACGTTTGCCGACCAAGCAGTGATCGCAATTGAAAACACGCGGCTGTTCGAGGAAGTGCAGGCGCGCACCGAGGACTTGCAAGTGTCCCTGCAGCAGCAGACGGCTACCGCCGACGTGCTCAAGGTCATCAGTCGCTCGGCGTTTAATCTGCAGACGGTTTTGCAAACACTCGTCGAATCGGCGGCCCGACTCTGCGATGCTGACACTGCCACCATCACCCGTCAGAAGGGTGGCGTATTGTACCGTGCCGAGGCCTTCGGCTTCTCGAGAGAATTCATGGACCACGTCAAGGAGATTCCAGTCGTTCCTGATCGCGGGACGGCCCACGGACGCGCCTTGCTCGAGGGCAGGGTCATTCACATTCCCGACGTGCTGGCTGACCCGGAATATACGTTCGCTGAGGGGCAGCGGTTGGGCAGCTTACGTACTGTCCTCGGCGTACCGATGTTGCGCGAAGGTATCCCCATCGGCGTTCTGGGTTTGAGTCGTTCTGAGGTGTGTCCGTTTACGGAAAAGCAAATCGAGCTGGTCACCACCTTCGCCGACCAAGCCGCGATCGCAATCGAGAACGTGCGCCTGTTTGACGAGATTCAGGAAAAGAGCCGCCAGCTCGCCGAAGCCAGCCAGCACAAATCCCAATTTCTCGCCAATATGAGCCACGAGCTGCGCACGCCGCTCAACGCCATCATCGGCGTGACCGAGATGCTGCGCGAGGATGCCGAGGCGGCAAGACAGGACCTTGAGCCGCTCGACCGCGTGCTCGGCGCGGGCCGGCATCTCCTTGCGTTGATCAATGACATTCTCGATCTCTCGAAGATCGAGGCCGGTCGCATGGAGCTGCTGCTGGAAAGCTTCACCCTCCCGCCATTGATTGCCGACGTGGTCAAGACCATCGAGCCGCTGGCAGCGAAGAATGCCAATCAGGTTGCCATCAATTGCGATGGCGCAATCGGGACCCTGCACGCCGACCAGATGCGGCTACGGCAGGCGATTCTCAACCTCATGAGCAACGCCAATAAATTTACGGAACGCGGCACCATCACCGTTGGCGCGCGGCAAGGGCAAGAGGACGGCCGCGACTGGATCACGCTGGCGGTGACGGACACCGGCATCGGCATGACGGCGGAGCAGATGGGTAAGCTGTTCCAGGAGTTCTCCCAGGCATCCTCGACCACGGCGAGTAAATACGGTGGCACCGGCCTCGGTCTCGCCATCAGCCGGCGCTTCTGTCAGATGATGGGAGGCGACATCACGGTCGAGAGCGAGGTGGGCCGCGGCTCAACCTTCACGATCCGCCTTCCGAGAATTGTGGAAGCTGCCAAGGCCGTCGAATAAGGATGCTGTTTGCTGCACCGCAGGAGTCCGCTCCTGGGCACGGCTACAGAAACTAATTCGAGTCTTACCGGTACGCGGCCCGCCTCGGCGCGCACCTTTGGAACTGCCTGCTGCTTCAGCTCGACTCGCTGTGCATTTGCGGGATTGACCATTTGTGTCCTCTCGGGGGGAGTATGATCGCCGCCTAGGGGCAATTCAGTCTTAGCAGTGTAACCAGCGCGCTGTTGTTTTTCGGGTGTGGCGCCATGCCTGTACAGCGTGGCACTGGCTGGATTACGATCCAGCAGGGCCTGCCGCGCTCGTAGTCGGGGTCGCTATCGTCATGCTGGCCGCCCTAACATGGAACAGGTCCTGTGCGAATCGGCGCAAAATTCGCCAAAGCGGCTCGCTGCCCGCAGGAAAAGCACAGATGTAGGGCAGGCCAGGCGGGCGGTCGGAAGGGAAATGCATATGATACCAGCCGCTTTTACATATCACCGACCGACTTCGGTCCAGGAAGCCGTAAGCCTGCTTGCCCGGCTCGGCGAGGAGGGGCGTGCACTCGCTGGCGGGCATAGCCTTATTCCAATGATGAAGCTGCGGCTTGCAGCTCCCCAGCATCTGGTCGACCTTGCCGGCCTCTCGGAGCTCAGGGGTATTCGCGACGATGGCGGTGACATCGTTGTCGGAGCGATGACGACCCAGCACGAGCTTGCTGCTTCCGATCTATTGGGCGCGAAGATCCCGCTCCTGCGCGAGGCATCGCTCCTCATTGCGGATCCGCAGGTGCGTTACGTCGGCACACTCGGTGGGAACGTGGCGAATGGCGATCCCGGCAACGATATGCCGGCGATAATGATATGCCTCGACGCGAGCTATGAGGTGATGAGCGAGACCGGCAGGCGTCGCATTGCAGCGCGTGCGTTCTATCAGGGCGCTTATCTCACCGCGCTTGGCACGGGCGAGATCCTGACGGGCATTCGGATTCCGGTGCCGCCGGCCGGACATGGCCAGGCCTACGAGAAGCTCAAGCGCAAGATCGGTGATTACGCGACCGCCGCTGCGGCTGTGATTCTGTCGTTCAGCGGCGGCACGGTGAAAAGCTGCTCGATCGGCCTCACCAACGTGGCTGACAAGCCGCTGTGGGCGGAGGGGGCGGCAGATATCCTGATAGGATCCGCTCTCGATCCCGCAACGGTGAAGAGAGCCGTCGCCGCTGCCGAAGCCATCACGTCGCCAGCCAGCGATGCGCGCGGGCCTGCACACTACCGCACCAAGATGGCCGGTGTGATGCTTGCCCGCGCGCTCGCGCGTGCGAAAGAGCGCGCCCGCAACTGATTTCGGGGGAGACCAGAGATGTCCAAATCGCAAGTTTCCATGACGGTGAACGGCAGGGCGGTCGAGGCGCTGGTCGAGCCGCGCACGCTGCTCATCCATTTCCTCAGGGAGCAGCTCAATCTGACCGGTTCGCATGTCGGCTGCGACACATCTCATTGCGGGGCTTGTACCGTCGACCTCGACGGCAAGTCGGTCAAATCCTGCACCATGTTCGCCGTGCAGGTGAACGGCGCGGATATCCGTACCATCGAAGGCATGGCGAACGCGGACGGTACGCTGCACGCCCTGCAAGAGGGCTTCCGTGAGATGCACGGGCTGCAGTGCGGTTTTTGCACGCCCGGCATGATCATGCGCGCGTACCGCCTCCTTCAGGAGAACAAATCTCCCAACGAGGATGAAATCCGCTTCGGTATTGCGGGTAACTTGTGCCGCTGCACGGGCTACCAGAACATCGTCAAGGCCATTCAATATGCCGCCGCCAAGATCAATGGCGTGCCGTTCCAGGAGGCCGCAGAATGAACGACCAGACTCCCACCTCCGCACAGCGCGCCGAAGCCCTGCAGGGAATGGGCTGCAGGAGAAAACGCGTTGAGGACATCCGATTCGTCCAGGGCAAGGGCAACTACGTCGATGACCTCAAGCTGCCCGGGATGCTCTACGGCGATTTTACGCGCTCGCCGCATGCACACGCCCGCATCAAGAAGATCGACACCGCCAAAGCTGCCGCGGTTCCCGGCGTCGTCGCGGTGCTCACCGCCGAAACGCTGAAAACGGTGAACCTCGCGTGGATGCCCACGCTCGCCGGCGACGTGCAGATGGTGCTGGCCGACGGGAAGGTGCTGTTCCAGAATCAGGAGGTTGCGTTTGTAATCGCTGAAGATCGATATACTGCCGCCGATGCCGCCGATATGGTTGAGGTCGAATACGAGGCGCTGCCGGCCAACGTCGATCCACTCAAGGCCATGACCCCGGACGCATCGGTCATCCGCGAGGACATCAAAGACAAGACCGAGGGCGCGCACGGCAAGCGTAAGCACTACAACCATGTTTTCAACTGGCAGGCCGGTGATAAGGCGGCGACGGACGCCGCTTTCGGCAAGGCAGATGTGACCATCAGGGAATTCATCGTCTATCCGCGCGTGCATCCGTGCCCGCTCGAGACCTGTCAGTGCGTCGCTTCATTCGATAAGATCAAAGGCGAGCTTACGCTGTGGGGCACGTTCCAGGCCCCGCACGTCATCCGCACGGTGGGCTCACTCATCTCGAAGATTCCCGAGCACAAGATCCACGTGATAGCGCCCGACATCGGCGGCGGGTTCGGCAACAAGGTCGGCGCCTACTCAGGTTATATCTGCGCGATCGTCGCCTCGATCGTGACCGGGCGTCCGGTAAAGTGGACTGAGGACCGCATCGAGAACCTCTCGACCACTGCATTTGCACGCGACTTCCACATGGAGATGGAGATCGCCTGCACCAGGGACGGACGGGTAACAGCATTGCGCTGCTACACCATCGCCGACCATGGCGCGTTCGACGCCTGCGCCAACGCGAGCAAATGGCCGGCTGGCCTGTTCAGCATCATCACCGGCTCCTACGATTTCCCCGCCGCGCACGTCTCGGTCGACGGCGTCTATACCAACAAGGCGCCCGGCGGAGTGGCCTACCGGTGCTCGTTCCGCGTTACGGAAGCGGCTTACTGCATCGAGCGGGCCATGGACATCATGGCGCAGAAGCTCGGTATGGATCCGGCCGAGTTTCGTGTGAAGAACCTGATCCGGCGCGAGCAATTCCCGTACACGTCGGCCATGGGCTGGCAATACGATTCCGGCGACTACCACACCGCCATGACCAAGGCGATGGAAACGGTCAACTATAAGAAGCTGCGCGAGGAGCAGAAGGCAAAGCAGGCGGCGTTCCGGCGCGGCGACACGCGCGAGTTGATGGGTATTGGCGTTGCGTTCTTCACTGAGATCGTGGGCGCCGGCCCCTCGCGCAATTGCGATATCCTCGGAATCGCGATGTTCGATTCCGCAGAAATCCGCATTCATCCCACCGGCACCGGCGTTTGCCGGCTTGGAACAAAGTCCCAAGGGCAAGGCCATGAGACGACGTACGCGCAGATCATTGCGACCGAGCTCGGGCTTGCGGCCGACAACATCACGGTCGAGGAAGGCAACACCGACACGGCGCCTTATGGGCTAGGTACCTACGGCTCGCGCTCAACGCCGGTTTCGGGCGCCGCCACCGCCATGGCCTGCCGCAAGATCAAGTCCAAGGCCCAGATGATCGCCGCCTATATGCTCGAAGTGCACGATGACGACCTCGAGTGGGACGTCGACCGCTTCCGCGTGAAGGGCAATCCCGAACGGTTCAAGACCATGACCGAGCTCGCCTGGGCCGCCTATCATGAGGTGCCGCCCGGAATGGAGCCAGGACTGGAGGCGGTGAACTATTACGATCCGCCGAACTTCACCTTCCCGTTCGGCGCTTACATCTGCGTTGTCGACGTGGACGTCGACACTGGCATGACGAAAGTGCGCCGTTTCTACGCGCTCGACGACTGCGGCACGCGCATAAACCCGATGATCATCGAAGGCCAGGTACACGGCGGCTTGACCGAGGCGTTCGGCATCGCCATGGGCCAGGAGCTCCATTACGACCCCGAAGGCAACATCACCACCGCGTCGTTCCTGGATTATTTCCTTCCGACCGCGGTGGAAACACCGAAATGGGAGACTGACTGGACGACGACGCCCTCGCCGCATCATCCGATCGGCGCCAAAGGGGTGGGTGAAAGTCCCAACGTCGGCGGTGTCCCATGCTTCTCGAACGCAGTGAACGACGCCTTCAAGTTCCTGGGCTCGACACATATCCAGATGCCCCACGACCAGTGGCGAACCTGGGCGGCGGCGGACAAGCTCGGCTTGCATTAGTGAACCGCGAAGACATTTCCGATCGGCTGGCTGCGGTTGGCTACATTGCCGACCGGGATCTCGCGACCGCGCTGTGGCTGATGGAGTATCTCAAGCGGCCGCTGCTGCTCGAAGGCGAAGCCGGCGTGGGCAAGACCGAGGTCGCAAAATCGCTCGCCGCCGTGCATCAGACCGAGTTGATACGTTTGCAATGCTACGAAGGTCTCGATCAGAACGCGGCGCTCTATGAGTGGAACTATCAACGTCAGCTGCTCGCGATCAAGGCGCGCGAAGGTACCGGTGAGAACGCCGATGCCATCGAAGAGCATATTTTTTCCGAACGCTATCTGCTGGAGCGGCCCCTGCTGGCCGCAATCCGTCGTGAAAGACCGCCGGTGCTGCTCGTCGATGAGGTCGACCGTGCGGATGAAGAATTCGAGGCATTTTTGCTCGAATTGCTTTCGGACTTTCAGGTAAGCATTCCTGAGCTTGGCACCATCAGGGCAACGTCCATCCCGCGTGTGGTATTGACGTCTAACGGGACGCGCGAATTGTCGGATGCGTTGCGTCGGCGCTGTCTTTATCACTACGTAGATTTCCCCGACATCGACCGCGAGGCTAACATCATCCTCACGAAGAGTCCTGGTATCGATGCGGCGCTGGCGTTACAGATCGCGCGCATGGTATCAGCGGTGCGCAAGGAGGACCTCCGCAAGGTCCCGGGTGTCGCCGAGACGCTCGACTGGGCTGCGACGCTTGCCGGTCTGGGCATCCACGACATGCGGCAGGACGCCGAAGCCGTCTATGAGACCATGATATGCCTGCTGAAGACGCATGAGGATCGCGTGCGACTGACCCGCGAAGTCAGCGCACGGCTCCTCGGGAAGGTTGCATAAATTTGATGAGCGCGGCCGAGCCTGGTCCATCCATCGGCAGCGTCGGCCGGCCAATGCGCGAAAAGCTTGCAGGTTTTGCGCATACGCTTCGCGACAACGGATTCAAGATCGGGCTGGCGGAAACGCAGGATGCGCTCGCGATCCTCGCGCATCCGCTGGCGTCACGAGCGGTATCGTTGAAACAAGCATTCCGATCATTGTTCTGCGCAACCCATTCCGATTGGCAGCGTTTCGACGAGATCTTCGACGCCTATTGGCTCGGCGACGGCGTCCGTCAGTTGCGCATGCTGGCGGGCGTCGCGGCGGGAAGCCAAGTGCCCGTACGGCGGCGTCCGGACCCGACGCGATCGCAAGATTTGCTCGGTCAGCCGGACCACGTCGAACGTCGCAACGAAGCTGACGGCCAAGCCGCAACAGATCGACAAGCACGGCGCGAGGGTGCCTCGCGCTCGGAAAACCTGATGCGTATCGATTTCCGCCACATCACCGATCCCAACGACATGGCGCAAGTGCATTCGCTCGCCGAGCGACTTGCACGGGTTATGCGTGCGCGGCTACTTCGCCGCGAGCAAATCCGCCGGAGCGGGAGGCGTCTCGACCTGCGGCGTACTATCCATCGCAATGTCTCGCATGGTGGAACTCCCGTAGAGCTGGCCTGGCGGCGCCGCAAGATCAAACCGCTGCGCCTCGTCGTTCTGCTGGACGCTTCCGGTTCGATGAACCTTTACACCGCGTTCTTTGTGCGCTTCCTGCACGGTGTAGTTGACGCCTTCCGTGAAGCGGAGGCGTTTGTCTTTCATACCCGGCTTGCGCATGTGTCGCCGTCGTTACGCGATCGCGACGTCACGCGCGCGGTGGACAAGCTTTCGTTGATGGCGCAGGGCATAGGCGGCGGCACTCGCATCGGCGAGAGCCTCACGACCTTCAATCGCTGGCACGCGCGACGCGTAATCAATTCGCGCACCGCCCTGGTGATTGTCTCCGACGGATACGACACCGGAGAGCCGGCGCAGCTGGCGCAAGAGATGCGGCGGCTCCGTCAGCGCTGCCGCAAAATCGTCTGGCTTAATCCGCTGATCGGCTGGAGGGATTACACGCCGCAGGCGCGCGGAATGAAGGCAGCACTGCCGTATATCGATCTGTTCGCACCTGCCCACAACCTCGAAAGCTTGGCGGCTTTGGAGCCATATTTTGCGCGGTTATGAGCCCCATGCCGATTTTGCTGTAGTGCGCAACCTGACTCGTCAAGACGGGTATGATAACCTGCGGTCGTCCGCATGATGGTAAGGCAATGCGACGCCGCGATTTCATCAAAGCGATTGCTGGCTCAACGGCTGCATGGTCGATTGCGGCGGGCGCACAGCAGTCCACAATCCCGGTGATCGGATTTCTTAACGCCGATTCTCCTCAGGGTTACGGGCGACAGTTGTCGGCCTTTCTCGCAGGGCTGGGCGAGAAAGGTTATGTTGATGGCCGCAACGTGACGATCGAATACCGCTGGGCGGGGAATCGCCTTGACCGGCTGCCGGCGATGGCGGCCGACCTGGTTCATCGCCAGGTGACCGTGATTGCCGCGACCAGCACTCCGGCGGCGCTCGCAGCGAAGGCGGCGGTGACCACCAATATTCCGATCGTGTTCGAAACGGGCGGCGACCCCGTCCAGCTCGGGCTTGTCGCCCGTCTTAACCAGCCGGGCGGCAACATCACGGGCGTAACTCAGTTGAACTTGGAGATACTTCCGAAGAAGCTGGAACTGCTGCATGAGCTACTTCCCAGCGCGCGCGTCATTGCGCTGCTCATCAATCCGACCGATTCCGTTTATGCTGAGACGCAGTTGCGCGAGGCGCTGGCTGCAGCCCATACGCTCGGGCTCGACCTCCGTGTCCTCAACGTCAGCACGGAGCGCGATTTCGATTCGGTTTTCGCAGACCTGCCCCTTTTGCGCGCAGGCGGGCTCGTGATTGGCGAGGATGCATTGTTCATTAGCCACGTCAAACAGCTCGCCGCGCTGACGGTTCATCATTCGGTACCTGCGGTCTACAAATCGCGCGAGTTCGTTGCGGCTGGAGGTCTGCTAAGCTACGGCGGATCGGGTACGGACGCATACCACCTGGCCGGAGTCTATACCGGCCGGGTTCTCAAAGGCGACAAGCCCGCCGACCTGCCGGTCCAGCAGGCCACCAAAGTCGAGCTATTCATCAATCTTAAGACCGCCAAGGAGCTTGGCATCACCGTCCCGCTACCCCTATCCGGCCGTGCCGACGAGGTGGTCGAGTGAGAAGGCGTGAATTCATCTCGCTGCTTGGCGGCGCGGCAGCCGCAGCGCCGCTCACCGCGCGGACGCAGCAGGCTGAGCGCATGCGACGTATTGGCGTGCTTCTTCCCAGCCAGAAAGACGCCGATCAGGAGTATCAGGCCCGTTTGGCAGCTTTCGTACAGGCATTGCGCGATTTGGGCTGGGTCGAGAGTCGAAACGTGCAGCTGGACGTCCGGCGCCCGAAGCCCACGGCTGCGGATATTCGCAAGCACGTCGCCGAATTGGTCGCCGCGGCGCCAGACGTTATTCTCACAAGCGGCGGCACGACCTTGCCTTCATTGCTGCAGACAACACGTATCATACCGATAGTTTTCATGTCGGTGGTCGATCCAGTCGGGGCTGGTTTTGTCCAGCGCCTTTCCCGTCCGGGTGGCAATGCCACCGGCTTTATGCAGTTCGAATATAGCTTAAGCGGCAAATGGCTGGAGCTGATCAAACAGTCCGCACCAGGTACAACGCACGCTGCCGTCATCCGGGATCCCTCAACGACCTCCGGCATCGGCCAGTTCGCCGTGATCCAGTCGGTGGCGTCCTCGATCGGGGTGGAGGTCGTTCCGGTTGACGGACGCGATACGGACGAGATCAATCGTGCCATCGAGGTCGTTGTGTCCACTCCCCATGGCGGCCTGATAGTGACGACGAGCGCAGCGGCGAATGCGCACCGCGATCAAATCATTGCGCTGGCTGCACGACATCGATTGTCCGCCGTATACCCCAGACGCGCTTGGGTCGAGCTAGGCGGCCTAATGTCTTACGGGTCCGACATATTCGCGGCGTCTCGGCAGGCGGCTGGTTACGTCGACCGCATCCTCAAGGGCGAGAAGCCGGCCGACATGCCGGTGCAGGCCCCGACCAAATACGAACTGGTGGTCAATCTCAAGACTGCGAAGGCGATTGGGTTGGAATTGCCGGCTGCGGTGCTTGCCCGCGCCGACGACGTGATTGAGTGAGGGACTTTGCTGCTGTTGGCACGAAGTGTGGCTGCCGGGATGTCCGCTTTCACGGAGAGTATTGCAGGGAACCGGACTATGGCTTGTCTCCATCGCCGTTTCCCGCGCCCACGGGCTAAGCGCAGCGGACCTAGAGCGGGATGACTTTTCTTCGAATCGTCATTCCGCTCTACCTCTTTGTTTGAGCATGTCCTTTTTTCGCAAAACCGGTTACCACTTTTGCGGGACATGCTCTAGAGCGTGTTCCGATGAACTAGACGCA
>Ga0310910_10000971_pt1 | contig 15006 bp, 14 predicted proteins | sample GREbulkMGHF172_FD_203448 | JGI IMG/M metagenome (GOLD analysis project Ga0310910, IMG submission 203448) | Lab enrichment of tropical soil microbial communities from Luquillo Experimental Forest, Puerto Rico - GRE.bulkMG.HF172 | ecosystem: Environmental > Terrestrial > Soil > Tropical forest >... | reverse complement strand
ATCCTCGACGAGCCGCTGGCTTCGCTCGACGATGCCCTCGCCACGCGCTTGCGCGGCCAGATCGCGAGCCTCGTGGAAAGCCGGCCCATGGTGACACTCATGGTCACCCACGATCTGGAAGATGCGGCTTGTCTTGGCGACCGGCTGTTCTTTCTGTCCGCGCGACCAGCGCGAATTCTCGACGTTGTCCCGATTTGCGCGCCACGCCGTTTACGTGGCGAAGCCGAGATCGCTTTGATCAAGGCAGAGATTGCGCGACGGGCTACTGGGGAGTGAGACGTCCGATAGCCAGAGCTGGGGGGTTGTGCTAGGAACGACGGCCGTGGAGTTGGCGATGAAGCGCCCCATCGGCACCGCGGTGCTCGTCCTCGCCGTTACCGTGGTTGCGGCAGCGGCACAGGACATGATGCGCAACCTCGACCTGTCGTCGCCCGACATGGTTTCGGCCGAAATGACCCGTGCCGACGTAGAGGCAGCGCTGGGTGCCGCGGCACCCACCGATTTTACCGGCAAGAAACTCTCAGGTCTCGATCTTTCGGGGCTCGATCTTTCCGGCGTGAACTTCCGTGCGGCCCGTCTTAACAAGACGAAGCTCGCGGGAGCGAAACTCGATCATGCGATCCTCGACCAGGCCTGGTTGCTTGATGCAGACCTGACCGGCGCAGACCTGAGGGGCGCGAGTCTGTTCGCCTCCCAGATGGGGCGAGCGCGTCTGGACGGCGCCGATCTCTCCGGCGCGCGCGTCGCCGCGGACCTGACCCGCGCAAGCCTGGTCGGGGCTTCGATTGCGGACGCACATCTGGGCGCAGACATGCGTAACCAGTCGATGGGTCTGATGCGCGCCGTGCTGAAGTCCGCCAAGCTCGATCGCATCAACGCGCGCGGCGCGGATCTGTCTCGCGTCGATCTCGAATTTGCTTCGATGAAGGGGGCCGATTTGACGGGCGCTTCGCTGAAAAATGCCCAGCTCGGAGGAGCCGACCTGAGCGGCGCCACCATCACCGATGCAGATTTCGATGGTGCCGATCTTGCATCGACGACATTGATCGCGCCAATTGGCCTCGACCGCGCCAGAAATTTTGACAGGGCAAGGAATCGCGACCGGTTGATCAAGCAATGACGGTTCCGGAGCCGTTGAGGAGGATTGTCATGCAATGGATACGAGTGCCGGTCTCCCGATGTGGGCACTTCACGTCGCCGGCACTGGCGTCGATTGCGTTGCTCGTGACGTTGACCGGCGAGCTTCACGCGCAGGGAAAGGGCATGCGCTTGTGGAACCTGACCACATCGACCATCTCCGGTTTTCAGCTTTCGCCTGCCGGCAAGAATGAATGGGGACCCAACCAGACGCTGAACGACAAGGACAAGGAAGTCGACCACGACGAGCGCTTGCGCATCACCGGCGTGGAGCCGGGACGTTACGATGCCAGGGTCAGCTACCGCGATTCGAGGCAATGCTTTGTCCGCGACATCGAGATCAAAGCGGACGCCATATTTTCGATCTCCGACAAGGATCTGAAGGACTGCAACAAGTAGCGCGTGTGCAAGCTAGCCGATCGGTGTGGCCTTGCCGGCGTCGGCTTTTTCCTTGCTGTGCGGATATTCGCAGCGCCACTTGACCGCGGTCCAGTTCGGATGCTGGCCGATCCACTGTGCGATATAGGGCGGCGCGGCCATCGCGCATTGCTGCAAAGAACCGCTGGATGAAAATATCAAATTCTTCTCTTCGCAGTTCGTCGGCGAGAGCACGGCGCATACCGTGATGACAAGGCTGATGGAATCCATGCGTGAAGTTCCCTGGCGCAATTCGTCGGAACGTTAACGCGAGAAGCTACGCAAACCGGCAAGGCAGGGTTTCACTAGAAGGTGAAACGTGCAAGGCGATTTTCAGAAGTTGACGCCGAACACCAGGCGCGCCTGGTGGCGCTCGAAATTGACGAGATCGAGGTTGCCGTCCGATCCGGCCGTTCGTCCCCACGCCTGAACGCTCCAGTTGGCGGTCAGGCGCGCGCGCTCCGACAACTGGAAATAGACGGTGGGGCCGACGAACAGGGCTTGACCTACGAGCTCTTCGAGGCCGATCGCCTGATATTTTCGGAAGTATCGCACTTCGCCTCCGATCAGGATGTCGGGACCAAGCCGCGCCATCAGGCCGAAGGCCGCACCCAGGGTGGACTCCTGCTCGCCCGCCGGCGTGCCCACAAGGTGGTTCCATTCCGGCTGGTAGCTCAGATTGAGGGTCGCCACCGCAAGATTCGGAATCACGTCCCGTTCGACCGCCAGGATCCACTCCGTCTCGAAATTTCGCGCCCGCGATGCGCTGATCTCATCGAGCCGGTCCCCGCGAGCTTCGACGGCCAGCGTCAATCCGAAGGGCGCGGTCTGGCGGTCGAGGAAACGATAGCGCAAATCCAGTGACGCACCTTGCCAGGCAACCCCGCTGCTATTCTCAAGACCCGGGACACCGTCGATATCGCGACCCGAAAGCGTGGTGCCGATCTCGATGCGGAAATCCCTGACCGGCACGAACTCCAGTTCAACCTCGTGACCGACGACCCCGTACATTCCACCGTTCTTGGAAAAGCGGCCGGTCGTCTCGCTCTGGAATTCGCGATCACCGAGTTCGCCGACATCAGAGCCGATCATGAAAGCAAAGATGTGCTCGGTATCGATGCCTTCGGCATAACCGCGGGCCGGCAGCAGCATGAGGAGGCAAAGAGTCGCCGCCCGAACCGATTTTGCAGGAAGAGCCATTCCCGTTCCGAAGGCCGTTGGTCTTGACCGAGCGCCTGTCACGCCGGCGAAAGCCTAGCACAAGCCGAGGCGCGAGCACGCCGACTTTGCCGTTTCAAACGGAAAACTTGGCCTTGAGAGATCGCCGCGGCGCGAGCGACGCTGATGCGGCGTGACGTCTGACGCGGGGGATGTTCGGGAGATCGCCTGGTCGAGGATTGAGGCGAAGGCCCTGCCGCGGCCCACGGCAGATTAATGCCGGAGCCGGGCAGAGCGTCTGGTGCGATTACTTGCGCACCGCGCAGGCGTACATGTTGATTTCCATGCCCACCTGCACTTCGACGATCTTCGGAGTCTTCCAGGTCATTTGGATCTCCCAAGCATTTGGCGCAACTCTCGCGCCGCCGGCAACGTAGGGCTGTCGCGCGCTTCATGCAAGTGCTCGCGCAAGTTTCGTGACGAGGCGCGCTATCTCAACAACCGAAGAAGCGCTCGCCCGGCGGGCGTGCTCAGCTCTTTTGCGTCCAGCGTCCCGTCGCTGTCCGGGTTGGCCGCCTTGAAGCGCTGCTCAACGACGGAAAGATATTCGTCCAGCGTCAGCGTTCCATCGTGATCGGGGTCGGCTGCCGCGAGCTCTTTGGCGCTCAGCCTTCCGGCCAATTCACGCTTGTCGAGCGTTCCATCGTGGTCGCGATCGAGCTTTGCGAACAATGCCGAAGCGGCTTTCTTCACCTCGGCAAGGTCGAGCGTGCCGTCGGCATCGGTATCGAATGCCTTCACCGGATCGAGGCGGGGCGCCGCGAGCGCAAGCGAACTCCCCTGCGCCAACAACGCCGCAGGCACCATAAGCATGGTTCGGCGCGATATCATCTTGATCTCCCATTGATCCCTGTTGCGAAATCACCTGAACCGCTGTTCCGGCTTTCAGGTTTCGGGTGGCCAGCCGACTTTCGACATCGTTAAATAGCGTAGTTTGCGTGATCGCACAGCGACAGGCGGGAGAAAACCATGGGACAACTACATAGCGCACTGCTTATCGCGCTGTTGTTGATCGGCTTTTTGTCTTGTGCGCGCGCGGAGGACGCACCAGGCGCGGCAAAGGCTGGCCCGTCTGCAACGACCACAGCGACGGGAACAGCCAAGGAAAGGCTCGGCCCGAAATGGAGCGACGAACAGCGCGTCGACAACTGCAAGGTGCCGATCGACAAACGCGGCACCAAGCCGCGGCCGAGCAGTTGCCCCGGAGATGCCGGCGAGTGAGATGCAAGCTGTCAGCTAACCTCGGGCGACGCATGCCGCCCTTTGTGGATGGCGGACGGCACGACCCCAAAACATTTCCGGAAGACGCGGCTGAAATGCGAAGAGCTTGAAAAACCCCAGGAAAAGGCCACGTCCGTGATCGTCTTTCCCGCATGTGCTTCCAGTTCCTGGCGGCAGTGCTGCAACCTGGCACGCCAGATGTAGTCGCTGACGGTCATGCCGCGTTCGCTGAACAGCATGTGCAAATAGCGCTTGGTGCAGCCAAGCTCAGCGGAAATCTGGTCGATGCAAAGATCCGGATCGCGCAAATGCTCGCGAATGAACGCCTGCGCCCTGACATACATCGCTTCCGGACCGGCCCGGTCGAACGTCGTATCGGCCTCGCGGAGCGGCAACAGCAAAAGATCCATCAGCGATTCGGCGACGCTGACCGCGCTGTTCGGCGAAAGCTTGGTGGCTTCGTCGAACGCGGCATGCACCAGGTCGTGCGCGATTCGGCCCGTGCCGGCGCGCGCCGAAAGCTTGCACGCATACATCTTGTCAAAGTGGAAGCCGCGCTCCCGCAAAAGTTCCTTGGGAACGATGACGACCTCATGACGCGTCTGGGACGGGCTGATGATCGTGTGCGGACAGGACACGTCGTAGGCAAGGCAATCGCCCGGAGTAACCTGGATCTGGCAGCCGTTCTGCTCGAAATAGGAAACGCCCTGGGTCTGGAACAGAATCTTGAAGTACGGATGCTCACTGCCCTGGCTTTGTGCAACGGTGTGGGCGATCCGGTGCTGGCTTGCTTCAATCTGGCACAATTTCAGCCGCGAAACGGTGGTGTAATTGATCCGCCCTTCCAGGCTGGAGGCCTCGAGCGGATCGACGTCGAATTTGCCGCAGAGATCAGTCAGCGCATCTGACCAAAATTGGATCTGCTTCTTCGGGCCCATGCCCCAAGTGCTGAGTGAGCGGATCGTCTCGGACATTTCCAGCCACCGATTTTGAGATCAACCGTGCGCCTGCGGCTGCGCACGGCAAGCGACATTCAATTTGAGGCGGAAATCGGGAATTGCGGGCGCTCCTCCTCATTTCCCGTTGGCAATCCTCGAACTAAGTTTCGACCCCGTCAAGGAAAACCTCGATGTGGGCAAGATGCCCCAAGGTTTGATGCTCCGCAATATCGCCACCCAAGCGGGCAAAAAACTCTCGCCGCGTTTCTCTTCTGAGCAAATCGGTTTCGCTCTTGGGCAAGTCTCAATCCGTCGAACTGGATAGGGATACGTGCTAAGATAACGGAAAGTGGGCTCTCTAAGCCCACAGCTTCAAGTGGGAGGATGCAAGATGCGCAAGGTGCTACTCGCAAGCTGTCTTGGGTCTGTGGCTGCATTCGTCGGTGCCGGCGCGTCAGCCAATGACCAACTCATCAAGATGTCGCAGAACCCCAAGGATTGGGTGATGCCATCGGGCGACTATGCCAATACACGCTACTCCAAGCTGAACCAGATCACCGCAGCCAATGTCGGCAAGCTGCAGGTCGCATGGACATTCTCGACCGGCGTGCTGCGCGGCCACGAAGGCGGACCGCTCGTCATCGGCAACATGATGTACGTGCACACGCCCTTCCCGAACAAGGTCTACGCGCTTGACCTTTCTCAGGAGCAAAAGATCATCTGGATGTACGAGCCGAAGCAAAATCCGGACGTGATCCCCGTGATGTGCTGCGACACTGTGAACCGCGGCCTCGCCTATTCCGACGGCAAGATCTTCCTGCATCAGTCCGACGACAAGCTGATAGCGCTCGACGCAAAAACCGGCAATCTCGTCTGGAGCGCGACCAACGGCGATCCGGCCAAGGGACAGACCGGCACATCGGCGCCGCTCGTGGTCAAGGACAAGGTGCTTGTCGGCACGTCCGGCGGCGAGTTCGGCGTGCAATGCAGTATGACCGCCTACGACGTCAAGGACGGCAAGCAAGTGTGGAAGGCCTATTCCGAAGGGCCGGACGATCAGACCCTGGTCGATGAGAAGGCCACCGAACTCGGCAAGCCGGTCGGCAAGGACTCGAGCGTGAAGACGTGGCAAGGCGACCAGTGGAAGATCGGCGGCGGCTGCACATGGGGCTGGCTCGCTTATGATCCGCAGCTCAATCTCGTCTACTACGGCTCGGGTAATCCCTCGACCTGGAATCCGAAACAGCGTCCGGGCGACAACAAATGGTCGATGACCATCTTCGCGCGCAATCCGGACACTGGCGTGGCCAAGTGGGTCTATCAGATGACGCCCCATGACGAGTGGGACTATGACGGCGTCAACGAAATGATCCTCACCGACCAGCAGATCGGCGGTCAGGCTCGCAAGCTTCTCACGCACTTCGACCGCAACGGGCTGGCGTATACGCTCGACCGCACGACGGGCGAACTGCTGGTGGCCGAAAAGTTCGATCCGAAGGTCAACTGGACCAGCGGCGTCGACATGAACAAGAGCTCCCCGACCTATGGCCGGCCGAAGGTCGTCGATCAGTATTCGACCGACAAGCAGGGCGAGGACCACAACGTCAAGGGCATCTGCCCGGCGGCACTCGGCTCGAAGGACGAGCAGCCGGCAGCCTACTCGCCGGAAACTCAGCTCTTCTACGTGCCGACCAACCACGTCTGCATGGACTATGAGCCGTTCAAGGTGAGCTACACCGCAGGTCAGCCCTATGTCGGCGCGACGCTGTCGATGTATCCGCCTCCGGGCGAAAGCAACATGGGCAACTTCATCGCCTGGGACGCCAGGACCGGCAAGATCGTCTGGTCGAACAAGGAGCAGTTCTCGGTCTGGTCGGGCGCGCTTGCGACCGCCGGCGGCGTGGTGTTTTACGGCACGCTCGAAGGCTATCTGAAGGCGGTCGACGCCAAGACCGGCAAGGAGCTCTACAAGTTCAAGACTCCATCCGGCATCATCGGCAACGTCACGACGTATGAACACAACGGCAAGCAGTACATCGCGGTACTGTCCGGCGTCGGTGGCTGGGCCGGTATCGGCCTGGCGGCGGGGTTGCTGGCCCCTGACAATGCGGCAGCATGGCAGCGCGCCGCCGGTCGCGCAGCGGCGGGTGGTGCATTGGACACCGCCGAGAGAAACGTGGAGACCGCCGGTCTCGGTGCTGTCGGCGGCTATGCGGGGCTGAGCAATTTCACGGCGCTCGGCGGAACACTCACAGTGTTCGCGCTGCCGCAATGAGCTGACGAACCTCGTGCCGGCGCGTGGGTCTTATCCACGCGCCGGATCACCTGGGATCGACAGTCGAGGACAAGCTCTTGCGCATCATTTGTTTAACGGCCGCAGCGGCAATACTTATCGCTGCCGGTCCAGCCGCCTTCGCCGACGGTTCGGGCGATCCGACCGCGGTCAAGTCCGAAGACGGAAAGTATTTCGATAAGGAAGGGAATCCGACCTTCAAGATTGCACCCGACGGCATGGTCGACTGGTACACCTATTCCGGATACCGCCGCTATCATTCGGAATGCCATGTCTGCCACGGACCGGACGGAATGGGATCGACCTATGCCCCCGCGCTGAAGGACTCGCTCAAGACGATAAGCTACGCCGACTTCCTGGGAGTGGTCGCAAGCGGCCGCAAGAACGTCAACACGGCGCAGGAGAACGTAATGCCGGCGTTCGGCGACAATCCGAACGTCGCCTGCTACATGGACGACATTTACGTCTATCTGCGCGCGCGCGCCAACGACGCGGTAGGACGCGTGCGGCCGGCAAAGCATGAAGACAAATCCGCGGCCTATGCGGACGCTGAAAACGCGTGCATGGGCAAGCACTGAGGGTCCGACCATGAAGACACGCGCCGCCGTCGCTTTCGAAGCAAAGAAGCCGCTGGAAATCGTCGAGCTCGATCTGGAAGGACCGAAGCCCGGCGAAGTTCTGGTCGAGATCAAGGCGACGGGCATCTGTCACACGGATGCCTATACGCTCGACGGCTTCGACAGCGAGGGAATCTTCCCGTCCATTCTCGGCCACGAAGGCGCCGGGATCGTCCGCGAGGTCGGCGCGGGCGTGAACTCGGTGAAGCCGGGCGATCATGTCATCCCGCTCTACACGCCCGAATGCCGCCAGTGCAAAAGCTGCCTGAGCCAGAAGACCAATCTTTGCACCGCGATCCGCGCCACCCAGGGCAAGGGCGTGATGCCCGACGGAACCTCGCGCTTCAGCTATCGGGGAAAGACCATCTACCACTATATGGGCTGCTCGACGTTCTCGAACTTCACGGTGCTGCCCGAGATCGCGGTCGCGAAGATCCGCGAAGACGCGCCCTTCAACACGAGCTGTTACATCGGCTGCGGCGTAACGACGGGCGTCGGTGCCGTCGTCAACACCGCCAAGGTGACGCCGGGTGCGAATGTCGTGGTCTTTGGGCTCGGCGGGATCGGTTTGAATGTCATCCAGGGCGCCAAGATGGTCGCCGCGGACAAGATCATCGGGGTCGACGTCAATGATTCGAAGGAGGAATGGGGCCGTCGCTTCGGCATGACCCATTTCGTCAATCCAAAGAAGGTCAGCGGCGACCTCGTCCAGCATCTGGTGACGCTCACCGACGGCGGCGCCGATTTCACCTTCGACTGCACCGGCAATACCACCGTGATGCGCCAGGCGCTCGAGTGCTGCCATCGCGGCTGGGGCGTCTCCGTGATCATCGGCGTCGCGGAGGCCGGAAAGGAAATCGCCACCCGTCCGTTCCAGCTCGTCACCGGTCGCGTGTGGAAAGGCACCGCCTTCGGCGGGGCGCGCGGACGCACCGACGTGCCGAAAATCGTCGACTGGTACATGAATGGAAAGATCCAGATCGACCCGATGATCACCCACGTCCTCAAGCTTGAGGACATCAACAAGGGCTTCGACTTGATGCATGAAGGCAAGTCGATTCGTTCGGTCGTGGTTTATTAGCCATAACGTCAAACACAAGGAGGTTATGCCCATGAGCGTTCATATCCACCCATCGGTCGACAACGGCGTGAAGAAGGGCACCGGCAATTTCGCCGGCGGAACTCTTGTCTGCAAATGCAAGGACCGGCCGGTCAAGGTCGCCGTCAAGGGCGACGTTGCACACAACCACGCCTGCGGATGCACGAAGTGCTGGAAGCCGGAAGGCGCGATTTTCTCGATGGTCGCCGTCGTACCGCGGCAGAACGTGTCTGTCACCGAGAACGGCGACAAGCTACAGATCGTCGATTCGTCGGCGGTGATCCAGCGTTATGCCTGCAAAGCCTGCGGCACGCACATGTACGGCCGCATCGAGAACAAGGGCCATCCGTTCTACGGCCTCGATTTCATCCACCCGGAATTGTTCCAGGAGGGTGGCTGGGCGGCACCGGGCTTTGCGGCCTTCGTGTCGTCCGTGATCGAGTCGGGCGTCAAACCGGAGCAGATGGACGGAATCCGGGCACGCTTGAAAGAACTCGGCCTCGAGCCCTATGACTGCCTGAGCCCGCCATTGATGGACGCAATCGCAACCCACGTGGCGAAGGCCAAGGCGGCATAAAGCCGCCTGACGGCGGAGACGGCAAGCGCGGCATCTCGATGCCGCGTGCGACGCTGACACCAGCGGCCGATGAACATCGTGTCGGCCGCGGGGTTACCTTGTGCCCGACCATCATATCGAAGTGAGTTGAGCCTCGCGTCGATGTTTCGGCAGCGAGGCTCTTCTTTTCTGAAAAGTAAAAATAGAACACTTCTCTGAGAGAACTTCGGAAGAAGTTTTCTGTTAGCATTTCGGATCACGCAACACCGCCGCTATTTCGGAAGCGTGCGAACCGACCCCGTGTCGTGCGGTGAGGTCCGTCGACTTTGCGCCTTTGCAACCGGCAAATGCCAAAGCGGCGGCTGCAAGCCGATAGAAATGTGTTCTGGCTTGCACCCGATAGGACATCAACAGCTTAAGAAGAGCGAGGGACGATCATGATCAAATTGAACATCAACGGTAAAGAGCAAAGCTGGGACGGCGACCCGGATCTTTCGCTGCTCTGGTATCTGCGCGACGAAGCAGGATTGACCGGCACGAAATTCGGCTGCGGCGAGGCTTACTGCGGCTCCTGCACCGTGCTGGTCGACAAGGAGGCGGTACGCTCCTGCGTCACCACGGTCTCGGATGTCGTCGGCCGGCAGGTCACGACGATCGAAGGGCTGCATCCCACCGGCGATCACGCCGTGCAAAAAGCCTGGCGGCAGCTCAATGTCCCGCAATGCGGCTATTGCCAGGCCGGGCAAATCATGCAGGCGGCGGCGCTGTTGATGGACAACCCGAAGCCCTCCCACGAACAAATCAAGGAAGCGATGTCGGGCAACATCTGCCGCTGCGGCTGTTACCAGCGCATCGAGAATGCCGTGCATCTCGCTTCGACGGGAGTGTGACCATGAACATCATCGCAAATCCGCACAAGCTTCGCGGCTTCGAAAAACATATCCGCGTCGATAACGTTTCGCGGCGCACAATCCTTAAGCGTCTCGGCATTGCCGGCGCCTTCGTGTTGGCCGCGCCCGTGATGTCGCGGACCGCCTTTGCCTACGAGACCGGCGCGAAAGACATGCCGCACGGCGTCGTGGTCGATCCGCGCGTGTTCGTCGCCATCGCGCCGGACGGAGCGGTCACCATCGTGGCTCATCGTTCCGAGATGGGGACCGGCATCCGCACCAGCCTGCCGCTCGTCGTCGCCGAGGAGATGGAAGCCGATTGGACACGCGTCAAGGTGCAACAGGCCGATGGCGACGAAGTGAAGTACGGCAACCAGGATACCGACGGCTCGCGCAGCACGCGGCACTATCTGATGCCGATGCGACAGATCGGCGCCGCAGCCCGCACCATGCTGGAAAATGCCGCTGCCAGGCGCTGGGGCGTGCCGGTGGCCGAGGTAAAGGCCACCAACCACGAAGTGGTCCACGGAGCAAGCGGCCGTCGTATGGGCTTTGGCGAGCTTGCCGCGGATGCAGCAAAGGAGCAGGTGCCGGCCATCGCGAGCCTGAAACTCAAGGACCCGAAGGACTTCCGCTATCTCGGGAAAGGCGAGGTCAGCATCGTGGACCTTCGCGATATCACCGTCGGCGCTGCGCGTTATGGCGGCGACATTCGCCTGCCGGGCATGAAATATGCCGTCATCGCGCGGCCGCCTGTGACCGGCGGAAAGCTCGTCTCATTCGACGGCGCCGACGCAATGAAAGTCTCCGGCGTCGAGAAGGTCATGGAGGTGAAGGGATGGCCGTGGCCGTCAAAATTCCAGCCGCTCGGCGGCGTTGCCGTGATTGCACGCAACACGGGAGCCGCGATCAAGGGCCGCGACGCGCTGAAGATCGTCTGGGATGACGGCGCCAATGCGAAATACGAGTCGGCCGCTTACCGCGCAGCACTCGAGGGCGCGGTGCGCAAGCCGGGATTGATCGTGCGCAAGGAAGGCGACGTCGACACCGCCTTGAAGAACGCCGACAAGGTGATCGTCGGCGAATATTACCTGCCGCATCTCGCCCATGTCAGCATGGAGCCGCCGGTAGCGGTTGCCGACGTCAAGGGTGACAAGGCCGAGATCTGGGCGCCGGTACAGAGCCCGGGCGGAACGCACGAGGACGTCGCAAAGACTCTCGGAATCCCCGAAGACAATGTGACCATCAACGTCACGCTGCTTGGCGGCGGATTCGGCCGCAAATCGAAATGCGACTTTGCGCTGGAGGCGGCCCTGCTCTCAAAGGCGCTGGGTGCGCCGGTGAAAGTGCAATGGACGCGGGAGGACGACATCCGCCACGACTTCCTCCACACCGTCTCCGTGGAGCGGATCGAGGCCGGCCTCGGCAAGAACGGCAAGGTGATCGCCTGGCGCCACCGCAGCGCTGCGCCGAGCATTGCTTCGACGTTCGAGGCCAATACGGTGCATCAGGCGGCCTTCGAGCTCGGGATGGGTCTCGTCGACATGCCATTCGAGATCGCCAACATCCAGTGCGAGAATCCGGAAGCGCCGGCTCACACCCGCATCGGATGGTTCCGTTCGGTGTCGAACATTCCGCATGCCTTCGCCGTGCAATCGATGGTCGGCGAACTCGCGCACGCGACCAATCGCGATCAGAAGGACATGTTGCTGGAGCTGATTGGCTCGCCGCGGATCGTCAATCTGTCTTCCGTAAAGGACCTGTGGAACTACGGCGAGCCCTATGACAGCTATCCGATCGATACGGCACGCCTTCGCCGCGTGGTCGAGTTGGTCGCGGACAAGGCCGGTTGGGGCCGGTCGGTGCCGAAAGGACACGGGCTAGGGATTGCGGTTCACCGCAGCTTCGTCAGCTATATCGCGACCGTCGTCGAAGTATCGGTCGACGACAAGGGCAAGCTGACGGTCCCCCGGGTGGATACCGCGATCGATTGCGGGACCTACATCAACCCAGAACGCATTCGCTCGCAAATCGAGGGCGCGGCGATCATGGGCTTAAGCCTTGCCAAATATGGCGAGATCACCTTCAAGGACGGCAAGGTCCAGCAAGGCAATTTCGATGATTTCCCGCTGGTTCGGATCGACGAGGCTCCGCTCGTGACCAACGTGCACATCGTGCCTCCCGCTGCCGACACCCCGCCTTCGGGCGTCGGCGAACCCGGCGTGCCGCCCTTTGCGCCGGCATTGATCAACGCGATCTTTGCGGCAACGGGAAAACGTATCCGGTCGCTTCCGATCGGCAAACAATTGGAGACGTGAAGCCGTAAGCGTCGGGAGATCGCCAAGCCTCATCGCCGAGGCACAAGGACGCCCGCAGCAGGGATGCTGCGGGCGTCCCTTTTTCGATGTGCCGACCGCCGACGCCGACAAGGCGGGTGACTTGTCTTGCCGCGAAGAATGTAATTTCATCATACCCAAGACAAGGGAGGTTTGCGGTGATCGGATTCCAGATTTGCAAGCGCGCGCGCAAGGTCGACCCCGGCATCACGGCGAAGTTTCGCGAGCTTCCCGTCGCCAATATCAGCGACTCCATGTCGCGCATGGCCGCCGGCGGGCCATCGCTTCGGCCGATCCACAAGGCAGGCCCGCTTGCCGGCCCCGCCTTTACGGTCAAGACCAGGCCCGGCGACAATCTCATGGTGCACAAGGCAATCGATATCGCCGATCCCGGCGACGTCATTGTGGTCGATGGCGGCGGCGATCTCACCAACTCGCTGATCGGCGAGTTGATGTCGGCATATGCGGAGAGCCGCGGCATCGCCGGCATAGTCATTTACGGTGCGATCCGCGACTACGACACGCTCCATGCCGGTAGTTTCCCGATTTATGCTGCCGGGGTGACCCATCGCGGGCCGTACAAGGACGGCCCCGGCGAGATCAATGTGCCGATCGCGATCGCAGGCATGGTCATCGAGCCGGGCGACCTGATCGTCGGCGACGGCGACGGCATCGTCTGCGTTCCCTACGATCTGGCTGCCGAGGTGCTGAAGGCCACCGAAACCAAGCATCAGGCCGAAATCAAACAGCTTGCCGCAATCAAGCAAGGCAAGAACGACCGTGCCTGGGTCGATGCCGCCCTGACGAGGCTCGGCTGCAAGATTCACGACTGACCGCGCTTTCATCGAGGAGTAACAGCGTGCTGACTTTCTCCAGGACAAAGCACTTCGCCGGCTGCGCGTGTTGCGGTGCCGGCGCCATGACCTTTCCGGCGATTGCGGCCGCCGCGACGTCTTCATCGCTTCCGCCTCCCGTGAACGTCGAAGCGATCGCCGCCAAACAGGCGGCCTCGTCGTCGGCAGCTACCATCATCGACTGCCACGGACATTACACCACCGAGCCCGAGGCGCTGCTCGATTGGCGCAAACGGCAGATTGCGGCGATCGGCGACCGCTCGCAGATGCCGACGGTCGATCAGCTCAAGGTGAACGACGATGAGCTGCGCATCTCGGTCGAGGGTGCCCAGCTCAAGCTGCAGCGCGAGCGCGGCACGTCGGTGACGCTGTTCTCCCCGCGCGCCTCAGGCATGAGCCATCACATCGGCGACGCCGCCGTCAGCGCGGCATGGTCGCATGTATCCAACGACCTGATCTACAGGATCACGAAACTCTATCCGAAGAATTTCATCGGCGTCTGCCAGCTCCCGCAATCCCCCGGCGTCGCGCCCAAGAACTGCATCGAGGAGCTGACGCGCTGCGTCCAACAGCTCGGTTTTGTCGGCTGCAACCTCAACCCCGATCCTTCCGGCGGCTATTGGACCGATCCGCCGCTGACCGATCGCTGGTGGTATCCGCTCTATGAGAAGATGGTTGAGCTCGATGTGCCCGCGATGATCCACGTCAGCGCAGCCGCCAACCCGGTCTTCCACACCACGGCCAGTCATTACATCAATGGCGACACCACGGCCTTCGTGCAGTTCCTGATGTCCGACCTGTTCAAGGATTTTCCGACCTTGAAACTGATCATTCCGCACGGCGGCGGCGCCATTCCCTATCACTGGGGCCGCTACCGCGGCATTGCGCAAGACCAGAAGCGGCCGCCGCTGTCCGAATCCATGCTCAAGAACGTGTTCTTCGACACCTGCGTGTATCACCAGCCGGGTATCGATCTCCTCACCCGCGTGATCCCCGCCGAAAACATTCTGTTTGCCTCCGAAATGGTCGGCGCGGTGCGAGGCGTCGACCCTGAAACCGGCTTCAACTATGACGATACCCGTCGCTACATCGATGGCTCGTCGACGCTGACATCCGAGCAGAAGCGCGCGATTTTTGCCGGCAATGCGAGGCGCGTCTATAGCCGCATCCCCGCCGACATCTTCCACTGAGCCGCCGTGCGGTCAATCGAGAACGCCGACGTCTCTCTTCGCTGCGCGAGCCTTACTGGCCCTCCAGCTCCTTGAAGGCCTCGCGCGCGTTGCGGAAGGCGTCGATCCCCGCCGGCACGCCGCAATAGACCGCGACCTGCAGCAGGATTTCCTTGATCTCGTCCCTGGTCAGGCCGTTCTTCAGCGCGCCCTTGACATGCAGCTTCAATTCGTGGGGCATGTTGAGCGCGCCGAGCATCG
>Ga0310910_10000970_pt1 | contig 15014 bp, 17 predicted proteins | sample GREbulkMGHF172_FD_203448 | JGI IMG/M metagenome (GOLD analysis project Ga0310910, IMG submission 203448) | Lab enrichment of tropical soil microbial communities from Luquillo Experimental Forest, Puerto Rico - GRE.bulkMG.HF172 | ecosystem: Environmental > Terrestrial > Soil > Tropical forest >... | reverse complement strand
GGGTTGCAAGACCGGTTCCGGTTGCTGACCGGCGGGTCGCGAACCGCTGTGCGGCGGCAGCAGACGTTGCGGGCCTCGGTGGACTGGTCGCACGCGTTGCTGACCGAGCCCGAGCGGATCTTGTTCCACAGGCTCGGGGCTTTCATGGGCGGATTCGACCTTGAAGCCTGCCAAAGCGTGGTTTGCGACAAGGACCTGGCACCGCACCAGGTGCTGGACATACTGGCGTTGCTCGTTGACAAGTCGCTGGTGATCGCCGAAACATCCGGCGGCCCAACCCGATACCGATTGCTGGAAACAATCCGCCAGTACGCACAGGAAAAGCTCGGCGAATCTGCCGAGGCAATCGCGGTCCGGTACCGGCACCGTGATCACTACACCGCGGCGGCCGCCGCACTGGACGCCCCGGCAAACAGCAACTTGGAGCTGCTGCTCGACTGGGCGGAAACCGAGATCGACAATCTGCGAGCCGCGTTCGCGTGGAGCCGGGAAAATTCCGACACCGACACTGCATTGCAGCTCGCCACATCCCTGCAGCCCTATTGGCTCACGGGGGGCCGTCTCAAGGAAGGATCGGACTGGCTCGACCTCGGTCTGGCCGACGCTGAGGGCGCCGATGTGACGCCCGAGGCGATGGCGCGTGCCTTGGCCGACAAGGCGTTCCTCGATAACATGCGCTCGCCGGAAGGCCTAGCACGGGCACAGCGTTCACTGGCCATCGCTCGCGAGCTCGATAACCCCGCACTCTTGGCGCGCACTCTCACCGCTTGCGGCCGCCTCGCCGTCTGGAATTCCGAAGTGGCCAGACCATACCTGTCGGAGGCGGAGACCTTAACCAGAGCCACGGGCGACAGGTGGAGGCTGAGCCAGCTCCTCTACGGTCAGGCGCTCACCGCCGTCGTGGGGGCGGGAGATCCGGACGCCGCGGTCGCTGCCGCGACGGAGGGCCGCGACCTCGCCGACGAGGTCGGCGACCGGGGCTACTCGCGCGGATTCCGCTGGTGTCTGAGCAGCGCGCGATGGGTGTTCGGAGATGTCGACGTAGCCGCAACACAATTCCGCGAATTGATAAAAGAAGCCGACCATACGCACGCGCTGATCTGGCAGGTGAATGCCCGATCGAGCCTGTGCTATGTGCTGGCCCACAGCGAGCACCGGGATGAAGGTCGGGCCGCCGCGCGTGAGGCGCTCGACGGTGCCGCCGAGATCGGCCGGTACCAGGAGGGTGTGGTGTATGCGGCCCTGGCCTTTGCGGAACTCTCCCGGGGAGACGTCGACGCGGCCGCCGATGCCAGCGACGCGGCCCGCGAGCGGTTCGGCGACTGGCCGCTTGCGGCCACCACCGCCAAGCCCTCAGCACAGGTCGCGATTGCCCGCGGTGATCTGGCGTCCGCGCGTCGTTTCGCCGAGGAAGACGTTGCCAGCGCGGCGGGCTGGTTCATGGTGCAGGCGCTGATCACCCGCGCGCGCGTGGCCTTGGCGGAAAACGAGCCGCGGCTGGCCGAGCGGGATGCCCACGACGCGCTGACCCGGGCAGCCGATATGCGAGCCCACCTGTTCGTGCCAGATGTGCTGGAGCTTCTTGCCGCCCTGGCTCACGGCAACGGCAGTCACCTGGAAGCGGCACGTCTTTTCGGTGCGGCGCATGCCATGCGGCAGCGCACCGGCATTGTGCGCTTCCGCGTCTGGGATGCCGCATACACGGCATCGGTTGATGCGGCGCGTAACGGCTTGGGAGAAGAACAATTTGACGCCGAATGGGACGCAGGCGCGGCCCTGTCGACCGACGGGGCGATCGAGTACGCCCGCCGCGGGCGAGGCGAACGCAAGCGGCCGCCCAGCGGTTGGGCCTCGTTGACCCCGACCGAGCTTGAAGTTGTCCGCCTGGTCGGCGATGGGCTAGGCAACAAGGACATCGGCGACCGGCTGTTCATCTCGCCGCGCACCGTGCAGACCCATCTCACCCACGTGTACGCCAAACTCGCGCTCACGTCGCGCATGCAGCTGGCTCAGGAAGCCGCCCGCCGCGCTTGAGCCATCTCAGCCGAGCAACTCCAGCGTCCCCAGGTCGCGGATCGCCCGACAGCCCCGTGTGAGCATGGTCAGCACCATGTCGTCGCCGCGCTCGGTGGCGGCGGCGAAGGCAAACCCCAGCGCCGAGATCAGCGGCGCCTGCAGCACCCCGAGTCGGTAATCACGCCAACATGTTTCGCGGTCGTAGTCGGTGACCCCGCAACTGGCTAGCGCCCGGTGATAGTCGGCAACGAGGTCCTCTTCTATGGCCGCGCGCAGTTGTGAATTCAGGCTGGTTGCGGTGAAGTAGGCGAGATCCCGCGCCGGCAGACCCACGCCGAGCGTCTGCCAATCGACCACGCTCACCCGCGTGCGGTCGGGGTCGAACAGCATGTTGTCGAGACGATAGTCGCCGTGCAGCAAGGCGAATCGGTCATACCCGGCCAGCAGCCAAGGCTGCACCAAACCCATTGCCGTACTGAAGGTATCGCGGTCTTCGGGGCTCATTCGATCGCCCAGCTTCTCCAGCGTGATGTCGGCGCTCATCCGTGCCACCTCGCCCATGCCCGTGGCCCCCGCTTGGTCCGGACGTCCGAACGCGATGCCGGGAAAATCCAGCCAGAACGGATCGCACCAGCTCGGTGCGTGCAGGCCGGCCAGAGCGGTAACCGCAAGGCGCGCTTCCTGTTCACCGCAGCCGGCAAGTTGATCGCCCTGTACCGCCGGCGCTTGATCGGCCAGCAGCAGCGCGAAATCCATTGCATCTTCGCTGATCTCGCAATAGAAGCACCGTGGTGTCGGCACCTGAACCCGATCGGCCACGGAAGTATAGAACGCGCATTCGCTGCGATACCCGATGACGACGCGGTCGCGCACAGTGTCATCCTGGGCGGGCAGTTTGATCACAAAGGTCTGCGGCAGGTCACCGGGATCTGTCGCATACCTGGCCGTAACCCGGTAGGTGGCGCCGGTCTGCCCTGTGCCGATGGCCGCGACGTCCACTGCGGAGACCTCGACAGGTGCGCGGCGTCCGCTCAGCGCGGCAGACAACCATTCGGGGGTCACGTCGCCGGGGTACCGCGGAATGGACACCACAGCACTCATAAGCGGCACGCCTCCAGTCTCGGACGGTCGACTGACCGATCAACTGTAAGGCATACGGCAAGAGCCGCGGTCAACCACGTTGACCCATTCGGCGAAGACGCGCCATCCGACGGCCGTCCGCTGCTGCGTCCGACTCGTCACCGCGGCGGGTGCCCATCGCTCGCCCTGCGCTCCAATAGGCCTGGGCGTGTATCACCAGACTTGCGAAAACCGAACTCGTCAAGCAGCCGCCTTGAGGGTCGCGGCCTCGGGTGTCGCCCGTACTTCGTCGGCGTCGGCGAGGCTCTCGCTCGGCCCTCTGCAGGGCTACGATTGTTGCTGCGATCGCTGGCGCGTGAACTTGACCGCCGCGCACGGGAATCCGTTGAGACAAGGGCGATTTAATGACTGAGTCACCGATCTACCTCATCACAGGCGCCGGTGGCGGCGTGGCCGGCATCAGCCCACAGGTGGTGGAAAGACTGCGCGGCCGTGGCGAGACGGTTCGCGCCATGGTGCATCACGACGATTCCCGGGCCGACGCGCTGCGTGAGCTGGGCGCAGAGGTGGTCGCCGGAGACCTGACCAACCCCGTCGACGTCTTCGCGGCGATGTCCGGCGTCACCCGAATGCTCTTCAACATGAGCGTGTCACCGGATTACCTGCTGGCCACCACCGTGGTGTGCGCGGCCGCGAAGGAGCTCGGCAGCCTCGAAGTGTTGGTCAACATGTCGCAGATGACGGTCTCCCAGATGACCGCCACCAGCACGGAGGAATCGAAGCAGCAACGCCTGCATTGGCTCGCCGAGCACGTGATCGATTGGTCGGGCATACCCGCCGTGCACATCCGGCCGACTGTCCTGCTCGATAACCCGCTCTTCGGCATGCTGGCCGCCCGCTCGATCCGGGAGACCGGCCGCCTGTCACTGCCGTTCGGAAGCGGCCGCACTTCGCCCGTCGCGTCCCGTGACGTCGCCGACGTCGTCACCGCGGTGCTGACCGCTCCACAAGACCACCTCGGCGCGGTCTACGAATTGACCGGCCCGGCAACGCTTGACGTCGACGAGATCGCCGACCAGTACGCCCAAGCCCTGGGCCGAACCGTCACCGCGGTTCAACCGTCCGACGACGAATGGCTGCACCAACTCAGCGAGATAGGACTGCCGCCCCACGTGCAGCAACACATCGCCACCATGGCCCGGCTGCACAAGCAAGACCGCTACAACCGCGCCACCCAGACCGTTGAGGACATCACTGGCCACCCCGCGCAGACCGTCCGGCAATACGTCGAGCAGCACCGGGATCTTTTCAGCTGAAGTCGATGTCAACGGATCGGTCGGCCTCTGGGCGGCTGAGAGTCCCGCGTGTGCGGCGCGTTCGCGAGCCTCTGCGACTCTGCGTTCAGCGAGGTCCACATCTTCAGCGGTAATGACTGCCTCGGTTGGTGATGCTGGCTCGTGTCGGGTTGGCATGGCGCCTTCCGAAACGCAACGCTTTGCCGAGAGCTTGTCAGCGAACTAAGCGCTTCTTCGCCTGGCTTCCCGCGGCGTTTCTCTCGAAGCGCTCCTCAAGTTCGGATACGAGCCACCACTCCGTGATCACGATGGCGAGTACCACGGCCACTCGGGTCAAGCCGCCTCCGAGAGCGGTAACCGCGACGATGCCGGCGACCATCCAAAGCGCGGCGAGCATCCAGACCCCGGCGGAAACTGCGTGGCGGGTGCCTTGGTGTCCACTGATCGTCGTATGCATATCTGCCTCGCTTGGACTGGGGTCACCGTGTGCTGCGCAGGACTCATCGTGGAACACCTGGGCGGTCGGAATGTTGCCCGTGTGGGGTAATGGTGACCAATCTCACTCGGCGGACCGGAGTGCGGGCGGAGGGACTCGAACCCTCATGCTCTTTCGAGCACCGGCACCTAAAGCCGGCGCGTAAGCCAATTTCGCCACGCCCGCGGACCCCGCGATCTTAACGCTCGCGGTCGCGGAATTGTCAGCGGTGCTGTCGGGCAGCCCCCGGAATTCCATGGAGCCGGCCCCGCCAGTACGTCATCGCCATCTACCGCAAGGCCGCGGTGGCATGCCTCGACGAATTCGTCGGGCCCAAGTCATGAGCGGTACCTTCAAGGAGTGTCCACTACGCGTCGTCGCAGGCCCGCACTGATCGCTCTGGTGATCGTCGCGGCATGCGGCTGCCTGGCTTTGGGCTGGTGGCAGTGGACCAGGTTTCAGTCCGTCTCGGGCACCTTCCAGAATCTTGGCTATGCGCTGCAGTGGCCGCTGTTCGCCTGGTTCTGCATCTACGCGTACCGCAAGTTCGTTCGCTACGAAGAGGAGCCACCAGACCCGCGGAAAAACGGCGCGATGACCGAAATACCCGCCGGGCTGCTGCCGGAGCGACCAGAGCCCCTACAGCAGCCGCCAGATGATCCCGCGCTGCGGGAGTACAACGCCTACCTGGCCGAGCTCGCCAAGACAGATGCCCAGAAGCAGAACAGGACCACCGCATGACCACACCCGAGACTCCCGGCGCACAGGCGCCCGCCGTCCCGGTCGACAAGATCCGCACCGCGCTGCTCTATTACCGGATCATGGCGTGGACGACGGGTATCTGGCTCATCGCGTTGTGCTACGAGATCGTCTCGCACCTGGTCTTCCACCACGAGATCCGGTGGATCGAAGTCGTGCACGGCTGGGTGTATTTCGCCTACGTGTTGGCGGCGTTCAATCTGGCGGTCAAGGTCCGCTGGCCCATTGCGAAGACGATCGGGGTGCTGCTGGCCGGCACGATCCCGCTGCTGGGCATCATCGTCGAGCACTTCCAAACCAAGGATGTCAAGACCCGCTTTGGGCTTTAGGCCGGCGAGCGCCACCTGCATCTCTGCGCGAAGCCGCACGCTTTTTGCCCGCCTCTAAGCGACAACTTCAGTTGATGCGGTGTCGGATTGGCTTGCGGCAAAGGAATTGATCCTCAGAGGCGGGCAAATCGTCGACCCCTCCAAGCCGGGGCTCCTGTGGCAGGTGTGGCTCGCGCCCTGCGCTCGGCTCTAGGCCAAGCCACGCAACGCCGGCACCAGCAGGGCCAGCGCGCGACCACGGTGCGAGACCGCGTCCTTCTCGGCGGGGCTGAGCTGGGCCGCGGTGCGGGCCCCGAAATCCGTGCCGTCCGGAACGAAGACCGGGTCGTAGCCGAATCCGCCGTCGCCCCGCGGCTCGCGAGCGATCGTGCCGGGCCACTCGCCGCGGACGACGACTTCGCCGGACGCCGAGACCAGCGCGCAGGCGGACACGAACGCCGCACCGCGGCAGCCGTCCGGCATGTCGCGCAGCTGCGCCAGCAGCAGTGAGGTGTTGCCGGCGTCGTCGCCGTGGTTGCCGCACCAGCGCGCCGACAGCACGCCGGGCATCCCATTCAAAGCGGCCACCTCCAAACCGGAGTCGTCGGCCACACAGGGCAGACCGGTCGCGGCGAACGCGCCCCGCGCCTTGGCCAACGCGTTGTCCTCGAAGGTCGCACCGGTTTCGGGCGCCTCGTCGAACGGTGCGACGTCGTTCAGCGACACCAGCGTCAACCCCGACAGACCGGCCCCGTCCAGGACCCGGCGCAGTTCGGCCAGCTTCTTGGGGTTGCGGCTGGCGACCAGAAGCCGGGTCAGCTGCCGAACGCCTTTGGCGGCGGAGGTCCCTCGGGCAGCACACCCGGGTAAGGCAGCTCCAGTGCCTCGCGCTGCGCGGCGAACAACTTGTCGCACGCGCCCAGCGCCATGTCGAGCAGCTTGTCCAGCGTCGAACGTGGGAACGTCGCGCCCTCGCCGGTCCCCTGAATCTCCACCAGGGTCCCGGTGTCGGTGGCGACGACATTCATGTCGACCTCGGCCCGCGAGTCCTCGTCATAGGGCAGGTCCACCCGGATCCTGCCGTCGACGACGCCGACGCTGACCGCCGCGATGGCGCACGACAGCGGCCGCGGGTCCGAAAGCTTGCCCGCCGCCGACAGGTAGGTCACCGCGTCGGCCAACGCTAGATAGGCGCCCGTGATGGCCGCGGTGCGCGTGCCGCCGTCGGCCTGCAGCACGTCACAGTCGACGGCAATTGTGTTCTCCCCCAACGCCCGCAGGTCGATGCAGGCGCGCAGCGAGCGGCCGATCAGCCGGCTGATCTCCTGGGTACGCCCGCTGAGCCGGCCCTTCACCGACTCGCGGTCTGAGCGGGTGTGGGTGGCCGACGGCAGCATCGCGTATTCCGCGGTCAGCCACCCCAGGCCCGATCCCTTACGCCAGCGTGGTACCCCCTCGGTAACGCTGGCGGTGCACAAGACCTTGGTGTGACCGAATTCGATCAGCACCGAACCCGCCGGGTGGTCGGTGAACCCGCGGGTGATGACTACGGGGCGAAGCTCGTCGTCGAGGCGGCCGTCTTCTCGTTTGGACACCCAACAACCCTAGCCAACGCTAACGCGGTTAACTCAGACCCTTTCAGAGCGGCGGACATCGAACGTCTCACCGCATACCACCGCGTGCACGGGCCCGTCGAATTCGGCCTTGGCCTCGCTGATCACGTCCTCACGCGAAGTCCACGGCGGGATGTGCGTCAGCAGCAGCTCGCGCACGCCGGCCCGCGCCGCAGTCCAGCCGGCCTCGGTTCCGGACAAATGCAGGGCGGGCGGGCGATCGGGCGCGTGTGTCCAGGAGGCCTCGCAGAGGAAAACGTCGGCGTCGCGAGCCAGCTCGACGAGCTGATCGCAGATGCCGGTGTCGCCGCTGTAGACAAACGAGGCGCCGCTGGGGTCGGTGATGCGCATGCCGTAGGACTCGGTGGGGTGCGCCACCACCCGCGGCGTCACCGTCAGCGCGCCGAATGTCACCGGCTCGCCGTCGGCCCAGTGGTGAACGTCGAAGATGTCGGAGCAATCGTCGATCTCCCCGCCGTAGGGGGACGACGCGGCCCCCAACCGAGACCAGGTGTCGCTCGGCCCATACAGCAACGACTTACCCACCGGTTTCGACGGATGGTAGCGACGCCACACGAACAGGCCCGGCATATCCAGACAGTGGTCGGCGTGCAGGTGAGACAACAGCACCTGCACGGAGCCGGGATCGGCGTACCTCTGTAGCGCGCCGAGTACACCGCCGCCGAAGTCGAGGACCAGCGGTGGGGTATCCGGCGCCCGAAGCAGATAACCCGATGCAGGCGAATCCGGACCCACAACGCTGCCGGAGCAGCCGAGCACGGTTATTCGCACGCCCACTACTGTGCCATGCCCGTTACCACGATGGAGAAAACATTGCCGCTTTGGTGTGATGAGAATCTCGCGCGCACCTAATGGACACGAGAATGACGGTGAACCGGTTGAACGCCGGTGACCGCCGGGCCGAGAAATCGCGCCGCCAGTTTGGTGAAGGCCTCGGGGTCGCCGGTGGCTTCGAACACCCGGGTGGCGGGCGGCGCATCATGCGGACGCAGCAGGTCCCGCTCGGTGAGCACCCGCAGCACTTCCTTGGCGGTTTCCTCGGCGCTGGAAACCAGCGTCACGTTGTCGCCCATCGCCAGCTGGATCAGCCCGGACAGCAGCGGGTAGTGCGTGCATCCCAGCACCAGCGTGTCGACCTGCGCGCGCTGCAGCGGCTCCAGATAACCCTCGGCCAGTCCGAGCACCTGACGACCGCTGGTTACGCCGCGCTCGACGAAGTCGACAAACCGCGGGCAGGCCACCGCGGTGACCTCCGTGTCCCGGGCGGCGGCGAACGCGTCCTGATAGGCATGCGAGCTGATCGTCGCCCGCGTGCCGATGACACCGATGCGGCCGTTGCGGGTGGTGGCGACCGCGCGGCGCACCGCCGGCAAGATCACCTCGATGACCGGCACGTCGTAGCGCTCGCGGGCATCCCGCAGGCACGCCGCAGACGCCGTGTTGCATGCGATCACCAACGCCTTGACGCCGCGGTCGACCAGGTCGTCGCCGATCGCCAGCGCGTGCGCGCGGACTTCGGAGATCCTGAGCGGACCGTAGGGCCCATTGGCGGTGTCGCCGACGTAGATCATGTCCTCGTCGGGCAGTTGGTCGGTGATCGCCCGCGCGACGGTCAGTCCGCCGACGCCGGAGTCGAAGACCCCGACGGGCGCTAGAGCCGAGCTCATGTCTTCAGGTCCGGCAAACGGGTGCCGGCTTTTTTCTTTTCGCGGGCCTTGCGCTCCGGAGCGGACAACAGATAGGCGGCCACGACGCCGGCGACCGCGCCGGACAGATGACCCTGCCAGGAGACACCGCCGCACTGGTGGAGCACCGGCATCGCACCGAGCAGCACGCCGCCGTAGAGGAACAAGACCACCAGCCCGATGACGATGTCCCAAAACTTGCGCACGAATATCCCGAACACCAGCAGGAAAGCCAGATAGCCGAAGATCAGGCCCGAGGCCCCGATGTGATCGGTCGGGCCGCAACTGCTGCCTACGTTGCCGATCAGCCAGGTGCCAAAGCCGCCCAGGATCCAGATGATCGCGGTGGCCCAGACGAACCGGGACATTCCGGCGAGCGTCACAAAAAACCCCAGCACCAGCAGCGGGACCGTGTTGGCCGCCAGGTGCTGCCAGTTGGCGTGCAGAACGGGCGCGAAGATGATCCCCCACAGCCCATCGGTCTGATCCGGCCTGATGCCGTTGGCGTCCAGGGAATGCCCCATCAGCTGGTCGATCAGCTCGACGAGGTACAGCAGCGCCACGAAGGTGAGGATCGTGGCCCCGCCGACCATCCACTGCGGTCGCTTCTTCGTCTGTGTCGCTGGCACCCGCGGATGTTCCTGGTTCATGCCCATAGCTGCCCTTCTAGCGCGTTCTCGGCATCATCCAGGCTACCGGCGTACGCGCCGGTCGACAGATACTTCCACCCGGCGTCGGCGACCACGAAGGCGATGTCGGCGCGCTCACCGGCCTTCAGCGCCTTGTTGGCCATTCCCAGGGCGGCATGCAGCACGGCGCCGGTCGAGATGCCGGCAAAAATGCCTTCGGAGTCCACCAGCTCGCGGGTGCGGCGCACCGCGTCGGCCGCGCCGATGGAGTAGCGGGTGGTCAGAACGTCCGGGTCATAGAGTTCGGGCACAAAGCCTTGGTCGATGTTGCGCAGCGCGTACACCCCTTCGCCGTAGCGGGGCTCGGCGGCCACGATCTTGACGCCGGGCACGCCCTCACGCAGGAATCGCCCGACGCCCATCAGGGTGCCGGTGGTACCCAGGCCGGCGACGAAATGCGTGATCTCGGGCAGGTCGGCAAGCAGCTCGGGGCCGGTGCCGCGGTAGTGCGAGTCGGTGTTGGCCGGGTTGCCGTACTGATACAGCATGACCCACGATGGGTTGGCCACGGCCAGTTCCTTGGCGGTGGCCACCGCGGTGTTGGACCCGCCTTCGGCGGGCGAAAAGATGATCTGCGCGCCATAGAGCTCCAGCAGCTGGCGCCGTTCCACCGACGTGTTCTCGGGCATCACGCAGATCAGCCGATAGCCCTTCAACCGGGCGGCCATCGCCAGGGAGATCCCGGTGTTGCCGCTCGTTGGCTCGAGGATCGTCGCGCCGGGCGTCAGCAGGCCGTCTTGCTCGGCTTGCTCGATCATCCGCAGCGCCGGCCGGTCCTTTATCGACCCGGTCGGGTTGCGGTCCTCGAGCTTGGCCCACAGCCGTACGTGCGGGCCGTCCGGCGCGTCGTCCCAGCGCGGTGAGAGCCGGGGCAGACCAACGAGCGGCGTGTTGCCCAGGGCAGCCAGCAGGGAGTCGTAGCGCGTCATGCGCTCCGCTCACCCGCCAGCCACGGCGGGCAGGATGGTGACCGAGTCGCCGTCGGCGATCGCGGTGTCCAGGCCGCCGGAGAATCGCACGTCCTCGTCGTTGACATAGACGTTCACGAAGCGATGCAGCTTGCCGTCATCGATCAGGCGCTCGGAGATGCCCGAGAAGTTGGCCTCCAGGTCGTCGATGACCGCGCCCAGCGTGGCGCCGCTCGCGGAGACGCGCTTCTCGCCGCCGGTGTGGGGCCTCAATATGGTCGGGATGGACACGGTGACGCTCATGCGGGCCTTTCTAGTACTGCTCTAGTACTGCTCGACGATGTTGACGGGTTCTTCGGTGACGGCGCGGTCGACGATGCGATAGCTGCGCACCTCGTGGCGATCCGGGTCGCGCGTGGACACCAGCACGTAATGGGCATCCGGTTCGGAGGCCAGGTTCACGTCGGTGCGGCTGGGGTAGGCCTCCGTCGCTGTGTGTGAGTGGTAGATGACGACGGGGACCTCGTCGGCATTGTCCATCGAGCGCCACACCTTGAGCTGCTCGCCCGAGTCGAAGCGGTAGAACGTGGGCGAGCGCTCGGCGTTGATCATCGGGATGTGCCGCTCGGGGCGATCGGAGCCCTCCGGGCCAGCCAGTACCCCGCACGCTTCGTCGGGGTGGTCGCGGCGCGCATGGGCGATGATCGCCTCCACCAGGTCGGCACGGATCACCAGCACGTGAACTGTTTCCCTCCCGTCAGCCGAATGCTCCGGGCAACATGTCGCGGTAGGTCGGGATTCCGGCTACCGATTCAGCCGCCAACACCCCGACTAGCACCGCGCGGGCCAGGCAATCGGCCGCGGCTATGCCTATCTCGGTGACGAGGCGCGTCTCGGGCGAGAACGCGGCGGGCATCCTGTTGGAACCGGCCCCCGGGGCCACTTCGACCGCCCCGGTGGCCAACGCGAACACTGTATCGCCGTCGAGCGGGGTGTGTGCCGGCCGGATCGTGCGGGCCAGGCCGTCGTGTGCGGCGATGGCGACACGCCGGCACGCGGCCGGGCTCAGTGCGGCGTCGGTCGCCACCACCGCGATCGTGGTGTTCAGTGGGCCCAACGGTGACGGCATTTGCGCGAACGCGTCGATCTGCTCGGCCGGCGGCGGCGTCAGCGCGAACTCGTCGACCAGGTCCGCCATCCAGGGCAGACCGGTCGCCCGGTCGACCACGTCGCCCGCGGAGTTCACCGCGACGACCGCGCCGACGGTGACGCCAGGAGCCAGTGTCTTCAAAGTCGTCGACGCCGTGCCGACGCCGCCCTTGAGCACCCCCGCCCGCGCCCCCACCCCCGCGCCGACGGTCCCGACGGCCGTAATTCCGCCGGCGCCATCGGCGGCGGCCTCGCAGGCCGCATAGCCGAAGTCAGCCGTCGGCCGGCAGTCCCAGCCACCGACCGGCAAGTCGAAGATCACCGCGGCCGGCACGATGGGCACCACGCCGCCGTCCATCCCCACGCCACGTTCGTGCTGCTCCAGCCAGCGCATGACGCCGTCCGCGGCCGCCAGACCGTAGGCGCTGCCACCGGCGAGCAACACCGCGTCGACGAACCGCACGGTGTTGGCCGGGTCCAGCAGATCCGTCTCGCGGGTGCCGGGCGCGCCGCCGCGGCAATCGACGCCGCAGACGGTGCCGGGTGGGGTCAGCACCACCGTTACGCCGCACGCCCAACCGGCGCCTAACGACGCGTCCGGGTCCATGCGGTGATAGTGACCGACGCGGATACCCCCGACGTCGGTGATGGAGTTCATCCGGCTGCCGTCAAGATCATTGGCGCCCCATCAGCGCCAGGACCAGGTATTCCTGCAAGACGGTCAGCCATTGATAAACGTCGAAGTGCACGGCCAGCGGATGGTCTACCGGCAGGCGTTCCGGCCCCTCCGGACCGATTTCGAGCATGACTCCGAGTGTCAACCGAATGTCGTTGACGGCCGCGATCCAGGCGTTCGCTTCTTGTTCGGTCAGCTCGAAACGGCCGCCGTTTTCCGGAATGGTATCCAATAAGTGCTGTGCCGCAACGCGTTTGGCGTCGATGATCTCCGGCTCGTGCAGGCTGCGCAGCGCGGCGTTGAGGCTGTCGGGGGTGTCGTCGGCCGACGGGTCCTCACCATCCGGCTTGTGAAAATCCGGCAGCAGTCGACGCAGCGTCGCATCCCGTGGGGGTTCTGCGTTTCCGGTCTTTATGCCGGTGATCTCCTCCAGTTCGTCTGGCGGCGCAGAAGATTCGCGCTCGTCGAGCAAACCGATCATCGCGCTGACCAGGTTCTTGAGCAGGGCAGCCTCATGGGCAGCCAAGGAAGACCGAAAATGCGGACCGTTGGCGGTCTCGACGCGCTTCCATTTGCGCACAAGGAGTCCCGGACGCCCTCGAATCTCACCGGTCCTGCTGCATGGTCGCCCACAAACCGGCGGCATGCAGCTTGGACACGTCGACTTCCATGGATTCCCGGCTGCCCGCCGACACCACTGCCTTGCCCTCGTTGTGCACCTGCAGCATCAGCTTGGTGGCGTGCGGCTCGCTGTAACCAAACAACTTCTGGAAGACATACGTCACATAGGTCATCAGGTTGACCGGGTCGTCCCACACGATGGTGACCCACGGACTCACCGTGGCCTCTACCGGTGCGGATTCGCGTTGCCAGGTAGGGCTCGGCTTGGTGGGTGCCGCCGCAACAACCATGATCTATAGGATACTGAGACCCAGGGCTGCCGCCGTCAACCGTTACCGTTGCGGAATGAACGAGCCGGTCCTGGCTGGGCTGCTTACCGACAAATACGAGTTCACCATGTTGGCGGCGGCGCTGCGCGATCGCACCGCGGATCGCCGGACCACGTTCGAACTGTTCGCGCGCCGACTCCCCGATGGCCGTCGTTACGGAGTGGTCGCCGGAACCGGCCGGCTACTGGAGGCCTTGCCACAGTTCAGGTTCGACGATGACGCGTGCCAACTGCTGGAGCAATTCCTCGACCCGCACACGTTGGCTTACTTACGCGATTTCCGGTTCGCCGGCGACATCGACGGCTACGCCGAAGGCGAGCTGTACTTCCCCGGGTCGCCGGTCCTTTCCGTAAGTGGCAGCTTCGCCGAATGCGTGGTCCTCGAAACGCTGGCGTTGTCGATCTTCAATCACGACACCGCGGTCGCGTCCGCGGCCGCACGAATGGTCAGCGCCGCCGGGGAACGCCCGCTGATCGAGATGGGGTCGCGCCGAACCCACGAACGCGCGGCGATCGCGGCGGCTCGCGCCGCATATATCGCCGGCTTCGCCGCGTCCTCCAACCTGGAGGCCCAGCGGCGATACGGGATACCCGCGGAAGGAACCTCCGCGCACGCGTTCACCATGCTGCACACCCAGCGCGACGGCCCGGACGAGCTGGCGGCGTTTCGCGCCCAGGTCGACGCGCTGGGCGTCGACACCACGCTGCTGGTGGACACCTATGACGTGACCACCGGAGTGGCCAACGCCGTGGCCGCCGCCGGTGACAAGCTCGGCGCGGTCCGCATCGATTCGGGCGAGCTGGCGGTGCTGGCCCGCCAGGTGCGCGAGCAGCTGGACCGCCTCGGGGCCACCAAGACCCGAATCCTGGTGTCCGGCGATCTTGATGAGTTCTCCATCGCGGCCTTGCGCGCCGAACCGGTAAGCAGTTACGGCGTCGGCACGTCGCTGGTGACCGGCTCGGGTGCCCCGACCGCGAACATGGTCTACAAGCTGGTCGAAGTGGACGGCATGCCGGTACAGAAGCGCAGCAGCCGCAAGGAGACCAACGGCGGCCACAAGGAGGCGCTGCGCCTATCACGGCCGACCGGCACCATCACCGAGGAGGTGGTCTATCCAGCGGGCCGGCCGCCCGACACCACCGAACCGTGCCGAGAGCTGACGACGCCGCTGGTCCGCGGCGGAGAGGCGGTATCCGCCCCGGACCTGGCCGCCGCGCGTAAGCTGGTCGCTTCCGGCCTGCGGAGCCTGCCGTGGGAGGGGCTGAACCTGTCGCACGGCGAGCCCGCGATTCCGACGACGCAGGTTCGGGCCTGAGCAGAGTTGGCGCAGCCAGACGTGACCATGTCCGTGCCCGACTTGCTCGCCATCGCCGTGGCCGCGATTGGCGGC
>Ga0310910_10000965_pt1 | contig 15066 bp, 13 predicted proteins | sample GREbulkMGHF172_FD_203448 | JGI IMG/M metagenome (GOLD analysis project Ga0310910, IMG submission 203448) | Lab enrichment of tropical soil microbial communities from Luquillo Experimental Forest, Puerto Rico - GRE.bulkMG.HF172 | ecosystem: Environmental > Terrestrial > Soil > Tropical forest >... | reverse complement strand
CAACATGGACTTCCTCAACATGCTCGAGCGCGAGCGGCTGGAGTCCAAAAAGATCTCCAAGACCCAAGCGGTCACGTCGAACCTGCAGCGCGAGTTCAAGACCAAGGACGTCCACATCGGTCCGTCCGACCACGTGGGCTGGCTTGACGACCGCAAGTGGGCCTACGTGCGGCTGGAGGGCCGTGCCTTCGGCGACGTGCCGCTGAACCTGGAGTACAAGCTGGAGGTGTGGGACTCGCCGAACTCGGCGGGCGTCATCATCGACGCGGTGCGGGCGGCCAAGATCGCCAAGGACCGCGGCATTGGCGGCCCGGTGATTGCGGCGTCGGCCTACCTGATGAAGAGCCCGCCGCAGCAGCTGCCCGACGACATCGCGCGGACCAAGCTCGAAGAGTTCATCGACGAGGCCTAACTAGCTCCTTCTCCTCGTCGAGTGTCACGACAGCGTCGCGGCGAGCGTCGAGAGCCACTCCAGCCGTGAGGTTGGGGCACAGCTCGTAGAGTCGGAGATCGTGACCGAGATGTCCGAAGGCGAACTGGCGGAATTGTCCGAGTTCTCGCTGCTGGCCGAGAACGCCGAGCAGGCCGGCGTCGCTGGTCCGCTGCCTGATGTAGAACGCGTGCAGTCGGATTCGGCGGAGGGCGGAATCAGCGCCCTCCGCTGGGGCGCCGCCACCACTCCCCCACGGATCGTCTTCCTGCATGGCGGCGGGCAAAACGCGCACACCTGGGACACCGTGATCGTCGGTCTCGGTGAGCAAGCGCTGGCAGTGGACCTTCCGGGGCACGGCCATTCCGCCTGGCGTGCGGACGGCGACTACTCACCGCAGCACAACGCTGCGGCTTTGGCGCCGGCGCTGCATCAGCTGGCGTCGACGGCCGACCTCGTCGTCGGCATGTCGCTGGGCGGTTTGACCGCGCTACGGCTGGCTGCGGTTGCGCCCGAACTGGTGAATGAACTCGTACTCATCGACGTCACCCCGTCGGCGCTGCAACGGCACGCCGAGCTGACCGCCGAGCAGCAGGGCACGGTGGCGCTGATGCACGGCGAGCGGGAGTTCCCCAGTTTCCAGGCCATGCTGGACCTGACGATCGCGGCGGCGCCGCACCGTGAGGTGAAAGCGTTGCGCCGCGGTGTCTTTCACAATTCCCGCCGGCTCGACAACGGAAATTGGGCCTGGCGCTATGACGCCATTCGCAAAGTCCCCGATTTCGCCGGTCTGTGGGACGACGTCGATGGGCTGTCCGCGCCCATCACCCTGATCCGCGGCGGCTCGTCGGGCTTCGTCACCGATGAGGACGCCGCCGAACTCGGCAGGCGCGCAACGAATTTCCGCAAGGCACACGTCGTCGAGAACTCGGGTCATTCCGTGCAGAGCGACCAACCTCGCGCACTGATCGACCTCCTGCGCGCGGTGCTCGAATCGCGCTGAGCCTACGGTGGTCGTATGACTCCCAACCGCCCCGTTCGTATTGGCGTGCAGCTGCAGCCGCAGCAGGCTCCGCATTATGGCAATATCCGCGACGCCGTTCGCCGCTGTGAGGACATCGGCGTCGACATCGCTTTCAATTGGGACCATTTCTTCCCGCTCTACGGCGATCCCGACGGTCCGCATTTCGAATGCTGGACCATGCTTGGGGCCTGGGCGGAACAGACGTCGCGCATCGAGATCGGTGCGCTGGTGACGTGCAACTCCTACCGCAATCCGGAGCTGCTGGCCGACATGGCGCGCACCGTCGACCACATTTCGGACGGCCGACTCGTCCTGGGCATCGGTTCCGGCTGGAAACGCAAAGACTACGACGAATACGGCTACGAATTCGGCACCGCGGGCAGCCGCCTTGACGACTTGGCGGCCGCGTTGCCCCGGATCAAGGCGCGACTGGCCAAGCTGAACCCGCAGCCGACCCGTGACATTCCGGTCCTGATCGGCGGTGGGGGCGAGCGCAAGACCCTGCGGCTGGTGGCCGAACACGCCGACATGTGGCATAGCTTTGCGTCCGCCGACGAGTTCCCCGCGAAGGCGGCCGTCCTCGGTCGCCACTGCGCCGACGTCGGTCGGGACCCGGCGAGCATCGAACGCTCGGCGGCCGTCAGCAATAGCGGCGCACTCATCGAAAATGCCGAAACCCTCGTCGGCCTCGGCGCCACGCTGCTGACCGTCGGCTGCGGCGGCCCGGACTACGACCTGACCGCCGCCGAAGCGCTGTGCAAGTGGCGCGATAGCCGCTAATCGGATCGCTTACGTTTTGCGTCCGATTCATCCTCCAAACGCCTGAACGCGGGTGCCCACTCATGAGAAACTCTGACCGCATAGATATACGACGTGTGTTTAGAAAGACTCTGAGCGGATGCCAAAGAGATACGGGATCAAAGAAAAGGATCAGGTTGTAGCGCACATTCTCAACCTGGTGCTTACCGGAAAACTGCGCAGCGGCGACCGCGTCGACCGAAATGAGATCGCGGTTGGCCTCGGAGTCAGCCGCGTGCCGATTCAAGAGGCTTTGGTCCAACTCGAACACGACGGGATCGTGTCGACCCGCTATCACCGGGGCGCGTTCATCGAGCGGTTCGACGAAGCCACCGTCCTCGAACATCACGAACTCGAGGGACTGCTCAACGGCATCGCCTCGGCGCGCGCGGCCAGCACCCCAACGCCGCGGATTCTGGGACAACTCGATGCGCTCATGCGATCGTTGCGCTCTGCGAAGGAACCACGGGCGTTCTCCGAAATCGCCGGGGAATACCGCCTCACGATCAACGACGAATACGCGGGACCGCGGTTGCACGCGACCATCCGCGCTTCACAGAACCTCATCCCTCGTGCGTTCTGGACCACCTACCAATGCAGCCGCGACGATCTGTTGCCGTTCTACGAAGACGAAACCGCCGCAATACAGCGGCGTGACCCCGAGGCCGCGCGGGCTGCGTGCGTCGGCCGGGCCAATCTGATGGCCCGAACCATGCTGGTCGAGCTGTTTCGGCGCAGGGTGTTTTCCGCGCTCGATGACATCGGCCAAGTTGTTCCCGGTCCTCTCCCGGTATTCGCCGGCGCGGACGCGCCGCGCAGCGAGGCGTCCGTAGCGCTCTAAGCGAGCTTTCAACGAGCCGAGACGCCTGTCGGCCGTTACGGTTACGGTGATGAGTTTGCGCCCGGACCGGCGCGCCGCGCGCCGAAAGCTCTTCGCGCTGGCCGCGACAACCGTGATGGTATGCGGCATGGCTCTGGGCGGACTGGCTGCGCCCGCGGCTGCCGACTGGAATCAATGCGCGCCGGCCGGCGTGGAGAGCGCGCGCGTCTTGCCGAAAGATCTGGCAGATACCCCGACCGCTGGCGAGGAAGACCGCTACACCACGGCCACCACGGAGCCGCTCAGTACGATCAACGCCGCCGCATTGGGCCTCGACACACCAGGCGTCCTGACGGTCGGCACGCTGTCGGACGCCCCGCCGAACATCTGCATCAATCCCACCGGCGACTTCAGCGGCTTCGACAACCAGCTGTTGCGCGCGATCGCCGGCAAGCTCGGTCTCCAAGTCCGTTTTGTCAGTACGGATTTCTCCGCGCTGCTCGCCCAAGTGGCGTCCCGGCGCTTCGACGTCGGCTCCGCGTCGATAAAAGCCACCGACCCGCGGCGTCGCACCGTCTCCTTTACCAACGGCTACGACTTCGGCTTCTTCTCGCTCGTGGTGCCCCCCGGCTCGGCGATCCACAAATTCAGTGACCTCGCCGCCGGCCAGCGCATCGGCGTGGTCCAGGGCACCGTCGAGGAGTCGTACGTCGTCGACGTCTTGCACCTGCAACCGGTGAAGTATCCCGGCTTCGCCACCCTGTACGGCAGCCTCAAGACCCGTCAGATCGACGCGTGGGTAGCACCCGGAACCCTGGCGTCGACCATAATCCGACCCGGCGATCCGGCGGTGGTGGTCGCGAACACCTTCAGCCGAGGCAATTTCATCGCCTATGCGGTCGCCAAAGAAAACCAGCCCCTGATCGACGCGCTGAATTCCGGGCTGGACGCGGTCATCGCCGACGGTACTTGGGCGAATCTGTACTGCCAGTGGGTGCCGCGAACACTGCCGCCCGGCTGGAAACCCGGGTCCAAAACAGCCCCTGCTCCAAAGCTGCCGGACTTCGCCGCTATCGCCGCCAAGCACCACAGCGAGCCGGTCGGCCCGGCTGCGCCGAAGTCGACGCTGGCCCAGTTGCGTGATTCCTTCTTCGACTGGGAGATGTACAAACAGGCCATACCCGTTCTGTTCACCACGGGCCTGCCCAATACGTTGATCCTGACAAACAGCGCCCTGGTTATCGGCTTGGCGCTCGGGATGGTGCTGGCGATAGCCGGGATTTCGAATTCACGCTGGCTGCGGTGGCCGGCGAGGGTGTACACCGACATCTTCCGCGGTCTTCCCGAGGTGGTGATCATCCTGCTCATCGGGATGGGCATCGGGCCGTTGGTAGGCGGGCTGACCAACAAGAATCCCTACCCGTTGGGCATCGCCGCATTGGGATTGATGGCCGCCGCCTACATCGGTGAGATTCTGCGCGCGGGCATCCAAAGCGTCGACACCGGCCAACTGGAAGCCTCCCGTGCGCTCGGATTCAGCTATGCGACCGCGATGCGTCTGGTGGTTGTGCCGCAGGGAATAAGGCGGGTGCTGCCGGCACTGGTCAATCAGGCCATCGGGCTGTTGAAGGCCTCCGCGCTGGTCTACTTCTTGGGCCTGGTCGCCGACGAGCGCGAGCTGTTTCAGGTGGGCCGGGACTTGAACGCGCAGACCGGCAGCTTGTCGCCGCTGGTGGCGGCCGGTCTGTTCTACCTGATATTGACCATTCCGTTAACTCATTTCGTGAACTACATCGACATCCGACTGCGCCGCGGCCGTCGCGCTGCCCACCCGGAAGACCATGCCGACATGATCGCGACGACGTTCGGCCAGGAGATCACGTGACCGCCGACATCGCGGCGCGCGCACCAGTGTCGCTGGCGGCCAAAGACATTCACCAGACTCTTGGCGGAAACAAAGTGCTGAACGGCGTTGATTTCGAGGCCCCCGCGGGCACCACGGTCGCGGTCATTGGTCCGTCTGGGTCGGGTAAGTCGACGCTGCTGCGCACCCTGAACCGATTGCATGAGCCCGATAGTGGCGACATCCTGCTGGACGGCCGGTCGGTGTTGCGCGACGACCCGAACGAGCTCCGCCAGCGCATCGGCATGGTGTTCCAGCATTTCAATCTGTTCCCGCATCTCAGTGTGCTGAAAAACGTTGCGCTGGCACCGCGCAAGTTGCGGGGGTTGTCTGCGGACGCGGCCCGGGAACTCGCGCTTACTCATTTGGACCGAGTTGGCCTGAAGCACAAGGCCGGTGACCGCCCCGGCACGCTGTCCGGTGGCCAACAACAACGGGTCGCGATCGCCCGCGCGCTGGCAATGGTTCCGCAGGTGATGTTCTTCGATGAGGCGACCTCGGCGCTGGATCCCGAAATGGTCAAGGGAATTCTGCAATTGATCGAAGACCTCGGCGCCGACGGCATGACCATGATGGTCGTCACCCACGAAATGGGCTTTGCCCGGTCGGCATCCGACACCGTCGTTTTCATGGATCACGGAAAGGTCCTGGAATGCGGCCCTCCCGAGCAGATATTCGAGGCCGCGAAGACCGAGCGCCTCCAGCGGTTCCTATCCCAAGTGCTTTAACAGTCGATAACTAGTCGGCGGTAGCTACCTTGTACGGACCCAATATCGGGTTAGACTGCCGACTTATGGCGGACAGCGAAACCACCGCGGCAGAGGTGACTGAGCTTGCGGAAGGTTTGCACCGTGCGCTATCCAAATTGTTTTCGATTCTGCGCCGCGGGGACCCAAGCGGGGCCGCGGCCGGGGACTTGACGCTGGCGCAGCTGTCGATCCTGGTCACGTTGCTCGACCAGGGCCCCATTCGGATGACCGACCTGGCGGCGCACGAGCGGGTGAGAACTCCCACCACCACCGTGGCGATTCGAAGGCTGGAGAAGATCGGGCTGGTGAAACGTTCCCGTGACCCTTCCGACCTGCGGGCGGTGCTGGTGGACATCACGCCACGAGGGCGGGCCGTCCATGGCGAGTCGCTGGCCAACCGCCGCGCCGCCCTGGCCGCTTTGCTCAGCCAGCTCCCCGAACCCGACCTGAACACGCTGATGAAGGCGCTGGCACCGCTGGAACGCCTGGCATCTGGTGAACCGACATCCGGCCCCGCTGGAGAGCCCCCGGCGCGCAAGCAGGCGTGAAAGCGCTTTATTTTCAACGTAACTGGTCGGCTCCGTAAAGTGGAGTACATGCCAACTGCACTAATCACCGGCGCCGGCGGTGGCATAGGTTCCGCCATCGCCACAGCGCTTTCGACAACGTACAGCCTGTTGCTGGCCGGTCGGCCGTCCGATCGGCTCGACGCCGTCGCGGAGCGGCTCGGTGCCACAACCTTCCCACTGGACTTGACCGACGCCGACGAGATCGCGGCCGCCTGCGAAGTCGTCGACGAGCTCGACGTACTTGTGCACAACGCGGGGGTTTCCATCCCGGGCCATGTCGCCGAGTCGAACGTCGACGAGTGGCGCGCCACCTTCGCCGTGAATGTTTTTGGGGCAGTGGAGCTTACGCTGGCGCTGCTACCGGCACTGCGAAGCGTCCGTGGCCAGGTGGTGTTCATCAACTCCGGTGCGGGGAGAACGGTTTCGCCGGGCATGGCCTCCTACTCCGCCAGCAAGTTCGCGTTGCACGCCTTTGCGGACTCGCTGCGCGACGACGAGCCGGGCCTGCGGGTGACCACGATCTATCCCGGCCGTACCGATTCCGCCATGCAACGCGAACTCGTGGCCTTTGAAGGTGGCGAGTACGACCCGGGCGACTTCCTGAGACCCGCAACCGTGGCGGCGGCAGTGGCCAGTGCGCTCGCTACCCCACCCGACGGTCACGTCCACGAAGTGGTGTTGCGGCCGGCTCTCAGACGACCAGATTGACCAGCCGACCCGGGACCACGATCACCTTACGGGGGGTGGCACCCGCCAAGAACGCCTGGACCTTTTCATCCGCGACGGCCGCCGCTTTCAGCGTGTCATCATCGGCGTTGGCGGCAACCACCACTCGTCCACGCACCTTGCCGTTCACCTGCACCGGGTACTCGACGGTGTCGTCGACCAGGTAGGTCGGATCGGCCTGGGGGAACGGGCCGTGCGCCAACGAGGTGGTGTGGCCCAGCCGCAGCCACAGCTCTTCGGCCATGTGCGGGGCCAGCGGCGCCAACATCAGCACCAGCGGCTCGACCGCCGCGCGCGGCATGGAGTCGCGGTGCTCCTTGGTGAGGTGGTTGGTGTACTCGATCAGCTTCGCCGCAGCGGTGTTATTGCGCAGTCCCACATAGTCTTCGGATACTCCGGCGATGGTGCGATGCAGCGATCGAAGCGTCTCGGCACCGAGCGATTGCCGTGAGGCTTGCTGGTCGGCCTTGTCGACCACCCTGGTTTCTCCGGTCTGTTCGTCGATCACCAGCCGCCACACCCGCTGCAGGAAACGATGGGCACCGATGACGTCCTTGGTAGCCCAGGGTCGCGATGCCTCCAGCGGCCCCATCGACATCTCATACACCCGCAGCGTGTCCGCACCGTATTCATCACAGATCTCGTCGGGCGATATCGAATTCTTCAGGCTCTTACCGATTTTCCCGAATTCCTGGAAGACTTCGATTTCACCGTCGGGCCCTGGATAGAAAAAGCCACCATCGCGTTCGATCACCTCGTCCGCCGGTACATACGAACCACGAGAATCGGTGTAGGCGAACGCCTGGATATATCCCTGGTTGATCAGCCTGCGGTATGGCTCACGAGAAGTGACATGACCCAGGTCGTACAACACCTTGTGCCAAAACCTCGAATACAGCAGGTGCAGCACCGCATGTTCGGCGCCGCCGACGTACAAGTCGACGCCGCCGGGATCATCCGGGGCGTGCTCGGACGGCCGCGGGCCCATCCAATAAGCCTCGTTTTCCTTGGCGCAGAACCGCTCTGAGTTATGTGGATCGGTGTAACGCAGTTCGTACCACGAGCTCCCGGCCCACTGCGGCATCACGTTGGTGTCGCGGGTGTAAGGCTTGAGACCGTCACCCAGATCCAGCTCGACGTGCACCCATTTCGTCGCCTTGGCCAGTGGCGGCGACGGCTCGCTGTCGGCGTCGTTCGGGTCGAACAGCACCGGCGAGTAGTCGGGCACATCGGGCAGCTCGACCGGAAGCGCGGCCTCGTCGAGCGCGTGCGGGCGTCCGTCGCTGTCGTAGACGATCGGGAAAGGCTCACCCCAATAGCGCTGCCGGGCGAAAAGCCAGTCTCGCAACTTGAATTCGATCCGTGCTCGGCCGCGGCCTTCGGCCTCCAAACGTGCGGTGATGGCCTCCTTGGCAGCCGCCACATCCATGCCATCGAGATAGCCGGAGTTAACCAGCAGGCCGTCGCCCGCGTGTGCCGCCTGTGAAATATCGCCGCCGGCAATCACTTCCACGATCGGCAGGCCGAACTCGTGGGCGAAGTCCCAGTCGCGCTGGTCATGGCCCGGGACCGCCATGATCGCCCCCGTGCCGTACCCGGCCAGCACGTAGTCGGCGATGAAGATCGGCACCGGTTTGCCGTTGGCGGGATTGGCGGCGTAGCTGCCCAAAAAGACGCCCGTCTTCTCCTTGCTTTCCTGGCGCTCGAGGTCCGACTTCGCGGCAATCGCGCGGCGGTACTCGGCGACGGCCTCGGCCGGTGTCGCGGCGCCGTACGTCCAACGGGGGTCGGCGGTGTCTGGCCACGCCGCGGCGACCAGGTCGTCGACCAGGTCGTGCTCCGGTGCCAGCACCAGGTACGTGGCGCCGAACAGTGTGTCGGGCCGGGTGGTGAAGACCTCGATGTCGATCTCCGAGCCGGCCCGTTCGCCGTTGGCGATAGCCGCGGAGAACAGAGCCATCGCCCCCGTGGATCGACCGATCCAGTTGCGCTGCATGGTTTTTATCTGCTCCGGCCAGTCCAGCACGTCGAGGTCGTCGAGCAGCCGGTCGGCATAGGCGGTGATACGCATCATCCACTGCCGCAACCGTTTCCGGAATACCGGGAAGTTCCCGCGGTCGCTGCGCCCGTCGGCGGTGACCTCTTCGTTGGCCAGCACCGTGCCGAGCCCCGGACACCAGTTCACCATCGAGTCCGCCCGGTAGACCAGTCGGCAGCTGTCGATGACGTCGGCCCGCTCCCCCGCCGACAACTTGGCCCAGTCCTGTCCATCGTCGAGACTGCGTGCACCGGAATCGAATTCGGCGATCAGCTCAGCGATCGGACGAGCCTTATCGGCGGCAGTGTCAAACCAGGCGTTGTAGATCTGCAGGAAGATCCACTGGGTCCATATGTAGAACTCGACATCGGTGGTTGAGAAGGTACGCCGGCTGTCGTGGGCCAGACCCAGCCGGCCTAGCTGGCGCCGGAAGTTCACGACGTTGGCCTCGGTCCTGGTGCGCGGGTGGGTGCCGGTCTGCACCGCGTACTGTTCGGCGGGCAACCCGAAGGAGTCGAACCCCAACGCGTGCAGCACATTATGGCCGGTCATCCGGAAGTAACGGGCGTATACGTCGGTGGCGATGTAGCCCAACGGATGGCCGACGTGCAGTCCATCACCCGATGGATAGGGGAACATGTCTTGCACGAACAACTTGTCGTCGGGCACCGAACTTCCGTCCGTCGGTGCCAGGTCACCGACCGGGTTGGGTACGTGGAACGTCCCGAGCCTCGCCCAGTTGTCCTGCCAGGTGCTTTCGATGCGGCCGGCCACCGCCGCGGTGTAGCGATACGGCGGCGCATCGGAGTCCGGCGCAGCGGCGCCAGAGTTGCTCCCGGGCGCGGTGGTCGGGGATTCGGTCACGTGAACAGGGTATAAGGGAACCTCGCGGACTCCTCGGGCTACGGGTTGGTATCGGTTGCGTTGCGCACCGGTCAGAGGTTCATCCCAGCTCTATTTCGAGCCTGTTCACCACGTTTGACCACTGGTTAAAGTCACCCTTTAGCGGCGGGCGCTGATGCCCGAGCCAGTGGGAAGGACCGACGCTGATGATTGAGATCGCCCGTACGTTGCGGGTACTCGCAGGGGGCCTGGTCGTCGGCGCGATCGGTGTCACGGTCTTCGCGGGCGCCACCGCATCGGCCGATCCTTTGCAGCCGGCGCCCCAGCCCGCCCCCGCCGTCCCTGCCGCCCCCGTCGTTCCGCCCGTTCCCGCCGCTCCCGCGCAGGGCGCGCCGCAGAACGTGATGGCCGTCCCCGGTCAGGCGCCCAACAACAGGCTGCTCGCCACGCCGAATGCAGCAAATCCGGTTGCGCCTGCGCCCGCTGCGGTCACGCCGGCGGCGCCGATGCCTCCGACGTCGGCTCCCGCGGTTTCCGGCACTATTCGCGAATATCTGCAATCGAAGGGTGTCAAGCTCGAGGCGCAAAAGCCCCAGGGGCTCAAGGCGCTCGACATCACGCTGCCGGTGCCCACTCGCTGGACTCAGGTCCCCGATCCCAACGTGCCCGACGCGTTCGCGGTGATCGCCGACCGGCAGGGCTCCAGCGTTTATACCTCGAATGCGCAGGTGGTGGTATACAAGCTGGTCGGTAACTTCGATCCCAGGGAGGCCATCACGCACGGCTACGTCGATAGCCAGAAGCTGCTCGCCTGGCAGACCACCAACGCCTCAATGGCCGACTTCGGTGGCTTTCCGTCGTCGATCATCGAGGGCACCTACCGCGACGGCGATATGACGGTCAACACCTCGCGGCGCAACGTCATTGCCACGTCCGGACGCGACAAGTACCTGGTGTCGCTGGCGGTGACCACCGACCGTGCGGTCGCGGTCGGAGACGCACCCGCCACCGACGCGATCATCAATGGATTCCAGGTGACCGCACCGGGAGCCGCTGCCCCGGCACCCACCCAAGCACCGCCACCGGTCGGGCTTCCCGCGCAGACACCCGGGGCGTCGCCGCTCGGGCTTCCCGCGCAGACACCCGCGGCGTCGCCGGTCGGGCTTCCCGCGCAGGCACCCGTGCCCAACCCGGCGGCTACGTCCCGGCCCACGCCCAACCTGTTGACGCTGGTGCCAGGGTTGCCACCGCTGCCGAACTTCCCATTCCTGCAAGGCCATTGATTCGACGCGGACACGAGCCGTAGAGGCCGGCGCGCGCATCTTCGGCCGGCCTCGTATTGTGGAGGCCCATGTGGATCGCGGGCGTGCTGTGCATGTGTGCGGCGGTGGCCTCCGCCGGGTTCGGGACCTGGTCGCTAGCCCACAACCAGGCCCCCAAACAGGCCCACAAACAAGTTATTGACGCCACTCGGCTGGCGCTGCGCGCCATGGCGCCGACTCAGTTGGCGGCCGCGGTGATGCTGACGGCCGGCGGCGTGGTGGCGCTGGCCGCCTCCCCGCACACCGCGTTGGTGCTGCTGATCGTCTGCGTCGCGGGCGCCCTGGGGACACTGGCCACCGGCTCCTGGCAGAGCGCGCGCTTCGCTCTGCGCCAAACTCCGCCGGCGCCGAGCTGCGCCGGCAACTGCGCCGTCTGCACGCAGTCCTGCCACTGAGTCCTGCCTGTTGCAGAGCCGTCGCCGGACCAGCCCTAGTTTCGGCTGACGTCGATCGGGTGGGTGGCAAGCAGCGAAAGCGGCAGGGGCTGCCGCCGCAGCACCTGCCCCCACAGATCGGCTCTCGGTCCCACTAGTACATCGGATGGCAACGCCGACAACACAATCCAGTCGTCGCGCTCAATTTCGCCTTCGAGCTGACCAATGGTCCAGCCGGAGTATCCGGCGAAGATTCGCAACCCCTCGACCAGCGGAGCGATCAGGTCGGGCTCGGCGTCCAGATCGACCATCACTATGCGGCCGGCCACGTGCCGCAGGCCGGCCGCGCTCTGCGGATCGGCGCCGACCCGCAACGTCGCCAGACAGAGGGCCGCGTCACGCTTGACCGGCCCGCCGATGAACATGGTCTTAGGCTTGGCCGCCAGTTTTGCCCACTGCGGCAACACGTTGTACACCGCGGTCTCGCTGGATCGGTTGAGCACGACGCCCAAGGTGCCGCCATCGTTGTGCTCGACGATGTAGATCACGCTGCGCCGAAACGTCGGCTCGAGAAGATCGGTGTTTGCGAGCAGCAACGTTCCCGCACGCACCCGCTGCGCGGCGGGTGCGACATAGTCCTCTGGATCTTCGGGTGCCGGCACCAGATCATCATCGCACCTCCGCTTCGCCGTCCGGGGCAATCGAGCATGGCCGGCGGATATTTGTACCGTTGGTGCAGCGGCTTTGTACCCTTGGGCCCGCGGCGATCTTGCCAAGCCCCCGCGCGGAAGTCGGTTCTGTGATACAAACCCGCATGCACTCAAGCGCACCCGCCGAAGTGTGGCGGTCGGTGCGTGGTTTGCCGGATTTCTCGCGACTGCTGCAAGTGCGCATGGCAAGTCAGTTCGGTGATGGTCTCTTTCAGGCGGCGCTGGCCGGAGCGCTGCTGTTCAACCCGGATCGTGCCGCGGACCCGATGGCGATCGCGCGCGCGTTTGCGGTGTTGTTCTTGCCCTACTCGCTGCTGGGGCCGTTCGCCGGGGCGCTGATGGATCGTTGGGATCGACGGCTGGTGCTCGTCGGGGCCAACGTGGGCCGGCTGATTCTGATCATCGCGATCGGCGCCATTCTGGCTGTTCGCGCCGGCGACGTACCGCTGCTGATCGGAGCGCTCTTCGCCAACGGCTTCGCCCGGTTTGTCACGTCCGGACTGTCGGCGTCCCTGCCCCACGTGGTGCCGCGCGAACAGGTGGTGACGATGAATTCGGTAGCCACCGCCTCGGGCGCGATAGCGGCCTTCCTGGGTGCCAACTTCATGCTGGTGCCCCGCTTCTTCGTCGGCGCCGGCGATCGGGGCGCGTCGGCGATCATCTTCATGACCACGATTCCGGCATCGGTCGCGTTACTGCTGTTGTTCCGATTCGGTCCCCGCGTGCTGGGCCCGGACCAAACCCTGCGCGCGATCCACGGATCGGCCGTGTATGCGGTGATCACCGGCTGGGTGCACGGCGTGCGCGCGGTACTGCAGCGCCCGACGGTGGCCGCCACCTTGTCCGGCCTGGCCGCGCATCGGATGGTGGTCGGCATCAATTCGCTGGTCATGTTGGTCCTCGTCCACCACCTGCCGGAACCCACCGTCAAAGGTTTGGGTGTCGCGTTGCTGTTCTTCGCCGCTGCGGGCCTGGGGGCTTTCCTGGCCACCGCGTTGACGCCGCCCGTGGTGCGCCGGTGGGGGCGCTACGCCGCCGCGAACGGCGCGTTGACGGCGGCCGCGATCATCCAGATTCCCGGGGCCAGTCTGCGGCTTCCGGTGATGGTGGTGTGCGGCTTTTTGCTCGGGGTGGCCGGTCAGATGGTCAAGCTGTGCGCTGATTCGGCGATGCAGATGGACGTCGACGACGCTCTTCGCGGACACGTTTTCGCCGTTCAGGATGCGCTGTTCTGGGTCGCGTTCATCGTCTCGATCACGGTAGCTGCGGCTTTGATTCCCGACGACGGGCGTGCGCCGATGTTCGTGTTGTTCGGGTCGGTGCTGTACGCAATCGGCCTCGCCACGCACAGCATCGTCGGCCGGCGCAGCCAGCCGGTGAGCAGTCGCTAAGGTACTTACGTGATTTCCCCGACGGCTGAGGTCGGAGGCGATGATGGCCGGTCCCGGACCGATCGTCGCTGACTTGCGTGCCGAAAGCGACGACCTCGATGCGCTGGTGGCGCCGCTGCCGGCGCACCGGTGGGCCGAGCCGACGCCCGCGGCGGGCTGGACCATCGCCCACCAGATCGGGCATCTGTTGTGGACCGACCGGGTGGCCCTGACCGCGGTCACCGACGAGGCGGGGTTTGCTGCAGCGCTGGAGGCCGCTCAAGCCGATCCCATCGGCTTCGTCGACTCGGCCGCCGACGAGCTGGCGGCCGTCGCGCCGGCCGAGCTGCTCACCGACTGGCGCGTCACCCGCCGGCGATTGCACGAGGCGCTGCTGACGGTGCCCGACGGTCGCAAACTGCCGTGGTTCGGGCCACCGATGAGCGCGGCGTCGATGGCCACCGCGCGGTTGATGGAGACCTGGGCGCATGGGCTTGACGTGGCCGATGCCCTTGGAGTCAAACGACCCGCCACCGAGCGACTTCGGTCGATCGCGCACATCGGGGTGCGCACCCGCGATTACGCCTTCGCCGTCAACAATCTGGCTCCGCCAACGGAACCGTTCCTGGTCGAGCTGCGCGCACCCGGCGGCGAAACCTGGACCTGGGGACCGCCGGACGCCGCGCAGCGGGTCACCGGTTCGGCCGAAGACTTCTGTTTCCTGGTGACCCAGCGGCGCCCGCTGGGCGCTCTCGACGTCACAGCGCACGGTCCGGACGCGCAGCGCTGGCTGGGGATCGCTCAAGCCTTCGCGGGCCCGCCCGGTTCCGGCCGATGAGCACGCGTGCACGCGCGAAAGAGGGCCCTGGCTAGAGGTCGTCCGCCGGCGCACTCAGTTTCCGGAACCAGGCCAGGTGATAGTTCGCCGAAATGGGGTCTTCGGTGACGGCGCCTTCGGTGGCGGCCAACAACAGACAGTTGAGCAGCAGCGCGGGACTGACGTCCGGATACTGGGTAAAAAGCTGATAGCGCGCGGTATCGAGATGCACCCGAAGCAAGTCGATCTCTTCCTCGGCGACTCCGGTCCCCGCGGCAGCCGCTCTGGCCAACGTGTGCACCATCCGCGGAATTCCGTCGCGCCAGTGGGTGGCCTGGCTCAACTCCCATCCCAGGTCCCCAACCGCGGGCAGCTCTCGCGGCTGCGCTGAGGTGGTCGTCTCGGCGAAGTCATCCGGCCGGCCAAGGGAATCCCCGGGAGCATAAATCATCGTGCGCGTACTCTCGCCGACCAGCGCGGAGAGTCTGCCGGTGCGCCGTTCGGGTTCCAACAACCGCACGCCCGCCGGAAGCGTGATACCAGGCGGTATCCAACCGTGGGCGAGGTCGGTGA
>Ga0310910_10000958_pt1 | contig 15104 bp, 10 predicted proteins | sample GREbulkMGHF172_FD_203448 | JGI IMG/M metagenome (GOLD analysis project Ga0310910, IMG submission 203448) | Lab enrichment of tropical soil microbial communities from Luquillo Experimental Forest, Puerto Rico - GRE.bulkMG.HF172 | ecosystem: Environmental > Terrestrial > Soil > Tropical forest >... | reverse complement strand
TCGATAGACGGCGCCCTCACCCCAGCAGGGGACGCGGGTGAGCGCATCCAAAGCGGCTTCGCGGAACGCTTGACGATCCGCCGGCAAGAGCGGGCCAGCGAGGCGGGAAATCAACGGCTCGGGGTCAAGATCGTAAGATGTTGCCATTGAGCGGCCTCCGTGGAATGGTTTGCCGTCTCAATGCTTGTCGGTTTTGAGGGTTGAGCGCCCCCGTCACCTGCCCATGGGTAACGGGGGCGTTCTATTTGATTACCGCCACCTCCTCCAATGGCGCGCCTTGCCGAGCGCGCCGCCGGCGCTCGGCTTTTTCCCACCGCTTGACCAACTTGTCCGGAATGTCAGCCCAACGGTAGTGCGCAAGCCGCGCGCAGTCACCCTTGAGAATCTCGCCACTGCCGTCATTCAACGTGAAGTCCGGCTCCTGGGCCGTGGCAAATTCCACCTTCCACTCGGCCTCAAGCGCGACCTTCTCGTCCGCGGTCAACAGGCCCATCCGCCATAAGATGCTGCGCTCCGTATCGTAAGGGGGACGACGGCCGGCAAATTCGAATTCGTAAAAGCCGGCCGGCCGTCGGCCGGCGTTTGCTCGCTCTAACAACTCGTCTCGACAGGCCGTCCACGCCTGCACCAGCTCTTCCCGGGAGTTGAACAACGAGCCTTGCGAGGGGTTGGGGCCGTAGATCAGCTCCATCTTCTGACCAGCACTCAGCTCGCCCAAAACGGCCTGTAGCCGATGCCGCCGCTTTTTCGCCAGGTGTGAATACCTCTCGGGCGGCGCCGGCCGTTTGATCCAATTCAGCTGAGCGGCGGCGGTGAACGCCGTGATCGTGCCAGCCTCGACAGCGGCTAAAAGCTCGGTCTGACCCTCGCGCCGGAGACGCTCGGTGATGTAGCGCTTACTCGTGCCGTGGAGGGCCATGAGCACAGAGATGATTCGAGAAACGGCCGGTGCACTCCGGTTTACTCCCGGTTCCAGGGATTGTGCAACGCTTCGGCGGGGCTGCTGGGCACCGGAAAAAATCGCGCGTGGCAAGCATTCTTAAGCATGCTTATGGCACCGGAACACCACGGTGGCAGCGCGCGCCGCGACAACCTACGGTTGTGGTAAAATTTTACCACCCCCCTGGATTGCTAAACCATTCCAATGACTTAGATGATGCTGACCATCACCCATTCGGTCCTGAGTGAGGGTTCGACGGCGGCGGCGGCGGCGGTAGTGGCGGCGGCTGTGCACACTGTGCGCAGGGGAAAGCCCTTACCTTATACAGACTCTCTTTTTATTACGTTTTCCTCTGTCGATTCTAGAAAGAGTGTGCAACGTGCAAACCACACTTAAAAATTAAACACGTACAAAAAGTTAGCCTTTGCACACCATCCGATTAGCTGCGCAACACTGCGCACGCTAGCAGCTTCAAAGCCTCCCGCGAGGCCGAATTTTGCGCCTTTCGCATGACCCGTTTTCTGTGCGCAAGCACCCGTGCAAGCCTCGCTATCACGCCTTCGGCGGCGAATTAGGGTCGTGCGCACGCATGAGATCGGCGAGCACGTCACGCTTGGCGTTGACGACCTGCACCACCCGCTCTTCGGCCAGATCGAGCTGCCTGATGATCAGCCCTGTATCGACTTCATGCCAGCGTTGCCGGTCAGCATACGTGCGGGCGTAGATGATCTCCTGTCGCTCGCGGTACCTAATACGATTGTGCGGCTGGTCGCGTTCCCGCAACCGGTATGCGTTCTTGGCGACAGCGTGCCGGGCCTTGTCCGACCAGTCGCCGGTCCTAAAGTCGCCGAAGTAGGCAATCAGCCGCTGCATCTGGGTCATCGTGAACAGCGAGCACCCTTTGAGCGCGTCTATTGCCGTCCTGTAGGCGTCTTCAAGCCGCGTCTCGCCCATCCCGATCATCTCCAGCCGTCCGGCGAAGGGCGGCGGGTCGCCGTAGGGGTCGAATACCTCGAACGGCACCGCCGCCCGCATCAGCAGCGCTCGATGTAGGGCACCGATGTTCTCCGGCACCGCCATCCAGGCTCGGATAGCGGTCCGCTCAGACAGCGTCATCTTGTTACCACAGGTGACGACGCTGAAGCGCCGATCCTCGGCTGGCAGTTTCACCACGTCGCGGTGGTTGGTTGCGATCATCGTGGTCCTCGCCGAGCGCTGCGCGTAGGCGTGCTGCCCCTTCGCCTCGAAGCGATGCCGCGTCGTTGGCGACGGCTCGATTGCATTCTTCAGCGCCTCGTAGTCGAGCCGCCGCCGCGCCTGCTGGTAGCCGTCCTCGTCGGCGGCCTCGCCGACGGTGGCAATGAGTGCGTTGGCGAGCCGGTCGTTGAAGCGCGCGCCTGCCGCTGCCCCGGTGAGCTCACCAAACGAGCACGGCACGACGTAGTTTTCGCCGAATACCAGCGTGAGAATCTCGAACAGCGTCCCGCGGCCAGTTCCGAACTCTTCCGCCACCATGATGACCGCGATCATCGGCACCCAGGGCCTGCGGGCCTTATGGGCGAGGTAGTTCCACATCCACTCCCGCTCCGTGTCGTTCGGAATGAACCGCGCGAAGAAGGCTTTGAATGTCTCGATCTCGCCTCCGCTCGGGTGCGCCGGCGGCCAGTAGCGATTGTAGATGTGCAAGCCCTCTTCCTCGAACGTCGGCCGCGGTCGATCGGATCGGGTCTGAATCTTGTCGATGTGCACTCGCAAGGGATGCTCCGTCCATCTATCGACGACGGATATCGTTTTGTGCCCTTCTTTGACCGCGTAGGGTCGCATGAATGTATCGAGGCTCGCGATCGATCCCAGCTCGCCGTCGACCAGCGAGATGACACCGCCCTTGCCCATGAAGGCGCTCTTGCAGAAGGCGTAGTTCACCAGCAGCCAATTGAGCGCAGCCGTAAAGCGCGCATTCTCTGCCGCCGTGATCGCAGCGGCGGAGGCAGAGGTAGGCGCGGCGAGGTAGCTGGACAGCAGTGGCGGCGGCGGCGGCACGCTGTAGAGCGGATTGCGCATCAGCGGATGGTCGCCGAGCTTCGCCAGGAATTCCCGGTCGGCCCGACTGATTGCTTCGCCGTCAAAAGCGGTCATTGGTTGCCTCCTTTGAAAGGGTTCTCTTCTTGTAGCTGCCTGAGAAACTCGAACCGCGCGCGAGGTGCGCGGTCGGCGGGCATGTGCGTCAGCTCGGTCTCGAAGTCGTGGATGTAGACGCAGCGGCTTCGTCGCGCGTAGCCGACGATGCATTTGGTCGCGTTGGTGCCGTGTCCGAGGAACGACGATGTCACCCGCAGGTCGCGGCCTTCGTGTTGCGCAGCGCACAACGCGTCTTCGAGTTCGCCGAGCCGATAGGTGTCGTTGTTGCTTTCGAACACCATGTCGTCCGTGAGGTCGTAGACGATGCGCGCCGCTCCGCCGCCGTGCTTTTCTCCTTCGACGACCACCAGCCCGGCCGCCGCGGCGATTTCGTCGAATAGGTCGCAGGCCGCGGGGAAGGCCGCCTTTGGCAGCACCGGGAGGAGCCCCCGCGGCGTATTCGCCGGCGACGCGCCGCCGGCGAACTGGTACGTGTCGATAATCTCGCCCGTCCTACCGCGAGCGTGCGGCCCGTCGACTCCAAATTGCCGCGTCGCACGTGAGCCGAAACATTCGACGCGATGCGTTATCACTGCGGGGTCGCTAGGATCGCCGCGACACCACTCCCGGGAACAAACGCGCCGGAACGGCGCGTCGGTGCGTACAAACCATGCTTCTTTCACCTTACCGGCATGGCGCACGAGGCCGCGGGCGAACAACTCAGGGAAGCGCTTGTCGATGGTTGCCGCCAAGGCCTCGATCAGAGCCGGCTCGCGGATATCGGCGTCGAACACGGCGAGATCGCCGTCGATCTTCATGCCCGTCGAGGCGAATGCGCTGCGATCCCATGACAACACTTCGACCCTATCGGGGCGCTTCTTCGGCCAGCCCTTCTCGATCGACTGCTTGCAGTCGTTGAGCAGCGGCCAGTAGCCGTTCTCCAACATGGCGAGGCGGAAGGCGGTGCGCGCTTGCATCAGATTTGCTCCAGATGCCGCCGAAACGCTTCCTGCGCGCTCATCTTGCCGAGCACCCGGTCGCGCTTCATCTCGTCGACGGTGCCCGTCGCGATGCACACGTGAACGGTCACGTGTCGCGTCTGCCCAGGCCGGTAGATGCGCGCGATCGCCTGCTGAGTGAGTTCGGCCGACCAACTCGGCGATAGCCACGCCATGCGCGATCCGCCGTGTTGCAGGTTGAGCCCGTGGCCGGCCGCGGCGGGGTGAAAGGCGAGCAGCGGCAGCGCTCCCTCGTTCCACTCCTCGATCAGCGGCAGCGCCTCGCGCGCCGTGGTGGAGCCGCCGAGCGCCGGCACCTGCCCGAGCGCGCGGCGGATGGTGCGCAAGTCCTCGATGAACTCGTAGGCGATCAGCAACGGCTCGCCGTCGAGGCTCTCCACCAGCTCTTTGAGCCATTCGATCTTGAGATCGTGCACGAACACCGCGTCGTCGTTGCCGGCGCCATAGAGGAAGCCGTTGGCCATTTGCGCTAGTTTGCCGGTGGCGATCAGCGGCGAGGCGGCCGCGATCGTGCGCCCCTCGGCGGTCGTGAACAGCTTCCGCGCCATCGCCCGATAGCTCGCCATCACGGGATCCGGCAACTGCAGGTGCGTCTCGACGACGTTGAGCGGCGGCAGGTCGGGCATATCCTCGTCGGCGACCGTCATCGCCACGGTGCCAAACGAGGCGGTGATCTTGGCTTCCGCTCCCGGGAAAGCCACCCACTCGCGCCCGAACGGGTCGCGCGGCCGGAAATGTCGCCTCTGCCAGGGAACGAAGGCGCGGCCCCAGAGCGCGCCGTCGGTGATGACCGCGGCCGGCATGAACAAGTCCATGCTCGAATTCGGCCGCGGCGTGCCGGTCAGGCCCCAGCGTGATCGGAAGCGGCCGGCGATGCGCAATAGGGCGCGGGCGCGTTTGCCGTACGGGTCCTTGAGCCGCGACGTCTCGTCGATGATCAGCACGTCGAACAGCGGGTGATCGGGCTCAAGCCCGGCGAGCTCGCCGACCAGCCAGGGCACCAGGTCGACGCCGATCGCCGTCACCTCGCGCTCGCCGGCGCGGGCGAGGAGCGCTCGCCGGCGCTCAGGCGCGCCGTTGAGAACAGCGACGCGCAGATGCGCGAGATGCGGCCAGAGCGTGACCTCTAACGGCCACACGGTCGCGGCGACGAGCTTGGGGGCGATGACGAGCGCATGCCGGCGATGCCCATCACGGACGAGGTCGGCGAGCGCCGTGAGCGCTGCGGCGCCTTTGCCGGCGCCCAGCGGCGCGACCAGGAACGCGGCGTCGCGCTCATAGAAGAACGTCGCTGCGCGCTGCTGGTACGAGTACAGCGTGCGTGTGCTTACTTGTTTAAGTGCCGTCTCCTTCCGGCTGTCATCACCACGATCAACTTGGGGCGCAGGTGACTCGATCCCCTGAATAGCCTGATCTTTCGGTGCACCGTTCTCCTGCCCATAGGGCGTCAGGCTGCGGCGAACTTGTTGCGCGCTCATAACCTTACTTACCTTTCAGTGCAATTTTGCTTTTGGTGTATCGAGCGCACACAGTTTCTTCCGATTGCAGCGGCAGACCTTCGGCCCATTCCGGCAGCGTCAGCATCTCGCGCCGCAAGATCGCCTTCGCCTCCGCGGCACGGGCCGCATCCGCCTCGACCACAATCTCGTCGTGCGTTGTCATGCGGATCGGCATCCGCGCGAGCGCCGGATTGGTCTCGATTCGCGTTACCACCGCGCGCAGCAGATCAGCGGCGGTCGCCTGCACCGCATTTTCACAGAGTGTTCCGTGCCATAACTTCACGCGGCCATGGCCCCGCCGGATCGACAGCTCGGTGCACTTCTCGCCGGTCGGCTTGCCGTCCTTGTCGAGCACGTCGGCCTCGCGCCAACGCGGCCGCGGATAGGTCAGCAGCCGGCCCGACGGCAGCGCCATGAACAGCGTGCCGCCGAGGTAGTCGGTGCGATAGATGAAGGCGAGCCGGCCCGCGGTCGTGATCGAACCGGGCAGCTCCCAGGCACGCATCGCCGCGTCCCAAAGCGCATTCCAAAATTCGCGCGCCCACGGGTTCGCCTCGCGCCAAGCGTCGACGATGTGGCGCGCCTCGGCGGCGTCGAGATGGATACGATAGGCGAGCGCCATCGATAGCAGCGCTCCGACGGAGCCGCCGAAGCCGAGCGCCAACGTAGCGACCTTGCCGATCGCGCGTTCCGCTTTCGCTATTGCGCGCGCGTCTTTGTGCAGAATGCTGGCGATGTTAGTAGTGTAGATGTCGGGCCGCATCGGGTCGGCATCGTTAGCGCGAAAGATATCGAGAACCCTCTCGGCAGCTTCCGAGGCGGGAAGCCAAGGTGTGATCCGCGCTTCGATCGCGTTCCAATCCGACCATACGAACAGCTTTCCCGGCCCGGCGATGAGCGCCGGACGCACGACCAGCGCCAGCTTGCGCGTTACCGGCACGTCGGCGGGATTGGCCGCCGCCAGCGCCGCATAGTCGCAGCCCTTGGCGATCGCCTCCACCAGCGGGCTCTCCGCGGCGCCGTCCTCGCCCAGCACGTCGCGCGTCAGATTCTGGATTTGCGCCCCGCGGCTGGTCATGCGGCCGGTTTGGCCGGCGCCGGCGAAGCGATATTGGCCGCGCAGCACGCCATCGACCTGCTGCGCTTCGAGGCGCGCGAACTTCTTGGGCGCGGCCCCGGCGCCATAGAGGCGCAGCGTCGCGGCCTCGTACGCCTTGATCTCGCCCGGGCCAAGGCCGCCGTTGGCGCGCTTGATGTCGAGCATCGCCAGCACGCGGGCGACGCGGTCACGCGCCACGCTGAATTCCTGATCCGTTTCGGCGGCGTCGTCGTCTTCGTCGGCGGCCGGAACGCCGACCATCAGGATTTCGCGCATCGCCGCGTCGGTGAGGTTGTCGTGCAGCCAAGTCGCGATCCGCCCGGCCTGCGTGACGCGGGTGACCGCCCCATCGGTCAGCTCGACCAGCCGACGGTTGATGGCGACGGCGTCCTCGATCACCAGCGCCGCGGCGCGGCGTACGTAGGGCATGTCGATCACCACGCCCCGCCGGTTGATATGCTCGAACGCCCAGAATTGCTTCCACTCTTCGAGCGGCAATGGTCGGGTCCGACGATAGACTTCGCGCATCGCCTCGATATCCTGGCGCGCGTAGGCGAGAAAGCGCTCCCATTCCACAGGATGCTCGCTTGGACTCGCACCTTCGATGCAGAACAGCCGGATCAACTTCTTGCCGTCTTTTTGTTTGCCAGCGCCGCCGAGAGCGCGAGAGGCGCGCTCGAGATCGGTCGGCAGGTTGGAGACGCCAGCCTGCACCATCGGATCGATGACGCGTTCCGGCGGGATGAAGGGAAATCCGGACGCGGCATGATTCCAGACGGCGGTATCAAATCCCGCATGCCACGCGCCGAAGGTTGCGCCACGCCCGAAGGCGGCGCGAAGATCGTCCGGCGCATTGTCCCAATCGAGGATCGCGCCGTCGGCGTGCCAAGTCAGCGCCGGCGCGTCGCCGATGGCGTAGGCCAGCACGATGGCGCGCGTTGACGCCGCGGCGACGTAGCGGAACGTTCCGGCAGCCCTCAGATCGAGCGGCCCGCCGTACACCTCGAAATCAATCCAAATGAGATCACCGGAGCTGAACATCGCGGCTCTCGAAGCTCAGAAAAATCAGGCGAGGCTGCTGCGCAGTCAGCCTCGCCCCTGATCAGACACGCGCGTACGCGTGCCGATTTACGCGACGCGACGCCGTCGCGGTTGATCGACTGGCGGCGGTTCGGGCGCCGGCGCAGGCGCCGGTGCCGGTGCCGGGCCGCTGAGCGGCATCCAACCCACGATCGTCAGTATGGGAATCCAAGTCTTCCCGTACTCTCTATGCGGGTAGGAGTCGTTCTCGAGCAGCATGAACGGCGCGATCTCGGCATCGTGAATGGTCTTACCTTTGCCCTTCTCGCTCTCGATCTGGTTACGAACCTTCTCGAGCAGCTCGTTAAGGGCGGTGAGGGCGCCGTCGGTCGTCGCCTTGAAGATCACCTCGACGCCAGCATCGACGCCGGTGATGCATTTCATGTTGACGGCCATTTGGTCCTGCCACGGAAAGCCCGTGTCAGGCAGCTTCGTGATGTCAGGCTTCGCTTGGCTGACGGGCACCATGACCTCGCCGGCACGCTTGTTGTTAGCGCCGAAGCTGACGTACCCCCACGTGAACGTCGTAGGGTTGGCGGCCCACTTGCTGCCCGGCTCGGGAATGGTCTTCCGCTGTCCGAACATCCAAGTTCCGTTTTGCCTGCTCTTGAACAAGAGCATCGGCAGCCCGGTGCGGCCGAGGTAGGTCCCCGCGGGGACATTGGCGAGCGCTGCGCTCAGCGCCGCCAAGGAGGTGAGCGCACCTCCTGCGGGCGCGGGGGCGACGTGCTTGCTCCCGAACCCTTCGTGTTCGCCACTATCGATGGCGTCGTCGTCGTCATCGCGATCGTGATCGCGATCATGATCAGGGACGTCAGTCATGTTTGCCCCCCTCCTTTCCTTGGAGGGCTTCGAGCGCCTCGGAAAACGTTCGTGCGAGCTCGCTCCGTCCGAGGACCGGAACGCGCACGTTTTCGGCCTTCACGAGCGACACGCCCGAACGAGCCGAAACGATCAATTCCTGTGGAACCTTGAGACCGCGCACCTTCGCCCGAGTCTCAATCTTCTTGGGCGAGCGCATCACCTCGGCCTCTATGATGTCGTCGTGGTCGAAACCGAGGCTCAGTAGGGCTACCTGCGCGACGATTTCATCGCGCCAATGGCGCTCGGCGCGGCCAGCCGAGAGCGCGTAACCGGGCACATTGTCGCCCCGCTCCGCTGCGGCCCGGCTTTGATCGCGGATCGCGACGCCGATGTCCTTGACCGCGTCCACGAGGTTCAGCCCGTCGGCGAGCACTTGCAGGTAGGCCTCTTTCTCGGGCGGCGTAGTGAACGCAGGCGGCATCGAGAATTGGCTGAGATCGAGCAGCGGCTTCGTATGTTCCGGGCAGATCGGCCGAGCAGGACAGAAACGGCAATGAGCGCCCCGCTGCAGGCGCGGCGCATCGGAAAGCGCCTCCGCGCAGGCGGCGCGATAGGCCACGATGAACGCGTCCAGCTCGGCGTGCGTCACCGTGACCGACGACACCATCTCGGCGTCGGGCTCAATCGACATCGGCTGCACGATTGTGAGCACGATGTCCTCGACGCCGGCGAAGAACTCGGGCAGCGAGTGGCGCGCCGCCGCGGCGTAGAACAAGAGCTGGCTGTTGACCAAGTCCTCGTTGTCGCCGACCGGAAAGAGCGCGAGGACGCGCACGCCAACGCCGAACTTGAAGTCGATGACGTGCAAGACGGCGCCAATGCGGATGAGAAGGTCGACCGTGCCAAAGGCGTCGATCGTCGGAAAGATGACACGTTGCTCTAGGTAAAATTCGGCGCCAGGCGCATCCAACAATGCATCTGCGTAGGCGAAGGCCGACCGCAATGTGCCATCAACATCGTCGGCCGAAAACGTGTAGCCGTTGATCGTCTCGCCGACGAGACCGTCGAGAGAGCGCGCATTGTCGATCAGAAGGGCCATAGCCGCGTGGAGCGCGGTGCCGCGCTCGGCGTAGGCCGAGACTTTGCGCAAATACGCAGGCACCTTTGCAACGAGACCGACGGACGCCGGGCAACGCAGAACGCGCGCTGCGACGCTGCCACCGAATTTCGAGTGAGGGGCCGGCTCGTGCTGAAGCTCAACGGGCAGTTTTCGGATTTCTTGGATGTCGGCGAGCGCAAGGCCGCTACGAATACCGGGGTCTGACCCACCTCCGGCATAAGCAATGTCGCAACCGAGGAATTGGCGCTCGAGCTCGAGCGCAGCATGCATCGTTCCGAAGCTGCCGGCGGCCGGATCGACAACCAAATCGCCCGGTCGTGTGGTTGCTTTAATCAACCGTTTGATCAGCTCGATCGGCTTGGCGTGTGGATGGAGCTTGCGGTCGACCTTCTCAACCCAGCGATCCGGGATGCCGTGATCGGTCCAAGTTGCTTTCGCTTTGATCGGGGGCTTTTGCAGGACAAGCAGGAAATCGCCACGACAACGCGTCCGGTAGCCCATCCCGATGCGTTCGTTGTCCGTGGCGATCAGGTCGACGACCTTGAGCACCTCGGGAGGGATGCTAAGGTGGCGCCCTTCGCACAGACAGAACTTGTCAGTCCACCGCATCAGGTAGCCGGACGGTTTGAGCACGCGTGCGAATTCGTGAATAACTGCGTCGATGTAGCCCGGGGTCATCGCTGGCAGTCGAGCACGCTCGCTCTGACGGGAGACGCCCTCGTTACCGTATTGCTGACGCTCGAGCAGCTCGCGGAATTGCGGATCGAAGAAGCCTAATGCTACGCAGCCGTCCGGGAGCGATCGCAATAACTCAAGCGCATCACCCTGTTGCGCGATGTTGAGTGCGTAAGAATTGCGGTCCAGCACGGCCTTAGCTCCCGTTTTCAACGTGGCGCACTTCGCGCAGCTCGACGAGATAATCCTCGAGCAGGACGCGGTCGCGAAGCAGTTCTCCAATTTCAGAGAACTGATTTTTTCGAGTATCGGTCATCGTGTTTTGTCCGCTTTACGGAACCGCGGTTCCCGCGGCTCGGCAAAACAGAGCCGGCGGCATTTGCGCCGCCGATCCATGGTGGCCAGACCGGGCCAGATCGATTTGTTGGCCCTGATGACGCATTAGGCGACCTGCTTGATCGGCAAATTCACGATTGCCGCCTTCACCGGCTTCATCGCGAGGTCGCGATCTCCTCCGCCTCGGTGATCTTCGAAATGATCTTGCTGCGGTGCTGCACGGGATGCGTCATCAGCCCGCGCATCTCGGTGAGCAATTCCACAATTTCACCGAGGGCGTTGCGTAATTGCTCGCGCTCAGAACCGAGGTTGTGAGCGTCACTCAATTCGGCGAATTTATTCTCGTACCGAACGACCTGGCGCTCGCGCGCCTTTACGAGTTCGACGATCTTGGCGCGGGCATCCGCCAGTTCGCGCTGGTACGCCGCCTTGAGCTCGCCGATCTCGGCGTCGGTCGCCGCCAGCTCTTTCTCGTCCGTTCCGGAACGGACGGCACGATACTCAATCTTGCGGGCATTACTCTCGCGCCGAGTTTGCTCGGTCGTCTTGGTCCCGTTCCCGATCGCCATCAACTCGAAGGCGCGGCTGCGGGACAAGCCGCACCGGGCTTTGACAATCTCCTCCCACTTATTCGGCTCCGCAGCCTTGATCGCCAGAATGCGCTGGCCGATCTCCTCCTCCACCTCGCCGGTGGTCTGCTTGAGCTTGGCGAGCTTGGCGACAAGGGAATTGATCGCCACGACATGGGCGTCGACGGTGGTGGGAACGGTAACAGCGCCGCCAACGTCGCCGTCGGTCGAGGACGGAACCTTGAATTCCGCGGTCGCGTCGTTTAATAGCTCCTTCGTCAGTTGCAGCATGGAGACCTCCATTCGCTGCTTTGCGGGCCGGCCGCCTTTGGTCTGAACCACTCGGAGGCGCCGGCCCCTTCCCTTTCGGCCACCCGGATATTTCCCGATCCCGCGCGGGTGGCGGCGCGCGGTCGGCTGTTCTCAATCCGACGATTTCAACGAAGCTGCTGCGCGCCGGGTCGCGCGCATCGCGGCGGCGCGGCCGCGGATGAAGCGGTCAACCGTATGCTCAAACCAAAATGGCGGCGATTGCGGGTGGTCGGTCGTCCGACCATCCGGCGGCGGGAAATTGCCGGCAGCAATTTGTCTGTTGCGCTGTTGTCGCGACATGCGGATGCCCTTCCGCACCCGCAGGTCTGAGCTCATGAGAATTCGGAGATGGCGCGTCATGGTGTGTTCCGTCAGCTAACGGAAACACAACCTACGTCCGCGAAGTGCCGCTACGGGTTTACGAGTTTCACGATTTCCGTATAATTGACTCGGGCCTCTAAATTTTAGTCCAGCCCGGCCATCTGCTTCCAAACTGCGCTGCCTCTATCACCATACACTTTCAGCACGTACCCGCTGCTCCATCCGACGCGCTCTGCAACAAGCTCGAACAGCCGGATGTCTCGAGGCATGCCTTGCTGCGACAAACGTGACACCTCGTAAATGATTTTTGCACGCAAGGTTTCGCGGCGATGTTGCGCCGCCAAGTATGCGGTAGGAAAGTGGACACCGAATGCCGCATCCAGCGTCGGCACCTCGCGCTGTATCCAGCGCGACAGCGCATAGAAAAATCCATCCGCAATCCACCGTGGCGGTCCTTGAAAGGTGTCCAGCCACAAGTCGAGCGCCTCCAATAAGGCCTTGCGGTTGCCGCACTCGAATTGCCGTTTGAGCACCGCGAGTCGCTTGTGAGCCATCTGAACGCCTGCAGGCGATCGCCCCCATACCCACTCGCCCTCAGGCCACAGCGGGAGACATAATTGTAACGATGACTGTGATGATTTACGTTTCGCCACGACGCGAGTCTCCCTTGAACTGGATCGCGTTAATTGTCGCCTTGGCGGTGCCCATCACCGCCAGGCGACCCCTAGACCGGTACGTTAGCGCGCTTGCGCCCCACCGACGAGATCGGCTGTGGACGGATCAGGTCGGCGAGGAACTGCGACCACAGCTCCAGCGCTTCGCGCTTCTCCGGCAACCGATGCCAGCGGTCATAGACGCCGACGACCCCGGCGCGCTGATGCGCCAGCACCGCCTCGGCCACGTCCTCGGTTACGCCCAGACGGGAGAGAGTCGAGCGGCAGGTTCGTCTGACATCGTGATTCCGCCACGGCCGCAGCACGACCTTGTCGGGATCCTGACCGCGCGCCGCAGCACGCTGGCGCAGGATGGCGAGCATCTCGGCGTCGAGCGCTGCCTTGGTGCGCGCGCTGCCGGCCGCGATCGGCGCGGCGCCGTCCTGGACCGAGAACACGCAGTCACCTCGGGTACCGCGGGGCATGGCGTCGAAGATCTTGCACAGCGCCGGCGTGCGCGGAACGACGTGGGGGCGTGCCTGCCCCTGGCCGCTGTTGCGGCCCTTCATCCGCGCCGCCGGGATGGTCCAGATCTCGCCTTCGAGCTCGGACCAGCGCGCCCGCGCCGCCTCATTGAGCCTCAAACCCGAATGCAGGAGTACCTGGTAGGCTTGCCGATGCGGCACTGGCAGGCGCTCGATGGCCAACGTGAAGGCGGTCAACTCCTCATCGCTGAGGGTGTGGTCGCGGCGCACCGGAGAGCCGAACCGGCGGGCCTTGCGCACCCGGTCGAGCGGGTTGCGGTCGAGCCCGTAGTCGGCATCGGGCTCGCTCGCCCAGTTGAGCACCATTTTGGCGAACGCGAACAAGGCACGCGCCTGGTCGAGGGCGGGACGTGCCTTACGGCCAGGACGATGCAACCGCTTTCGGGCTTTGAGCTTGACGAGCGCGCGGTCGCTGCCGATCTGGCCGACCAGCTCGATCGGGCGCATGAGCTCGTCGGCGGTCAGCTCGGTGACGGGGCGATGACCGAACAGCGGCACGAGCACGTCACGCAAGACCTTCACGGTCGCGGCCGCGGCACGCTGGCGCGGGTTCGCCTCGCCCCTGGGGCCATGAACTTCGAGCCGGATATAGTCTTCGATCACCGCACCGAAGGTGACGCGTCGGGCGCGCTCGCGCTGGCGCCGCTCCGCCTCGACCTGCTCCGCAGGGTCGATCCCGCGAGCAACGAGCTCTAGCCAAATGCGGGCCTTGGCACGGGCGGCCTCCAACGTAAGCGCGCCGTACTGCCCCAAACTGCGCCGCGTCGGATTGCTCGACCCCGGGTAGCGGGCAATGAGGACGAAGCTCTTGACGCTGCTCGGCATGACGCGCAGCCCCAGGCCGGGTACGATAGCGTCAAAGGTATCGTACGGCTTGGCGGCCGCACGCATGGCCTTGATGGCGCGGTCGGTGAGGGCGGTCTTCATCGCGGCTCCCATGGCAACGTGGTGGCAACAGAGTTGGGCGTTACGCCATGTTCCGCGATGCTCCGAGATGTGTCAATGATTTCGGCAGTTTCTTCGCTGCATCAAGGCACTAGGCGACGCGATGTTCCGCAACGCACCGGGCGGTAGCTCGATTGTCACAACTTGAAAGTTATCTTGATTTCCTTTTTGACCTTCACGGCCAGCACATGCCCGTCGCGGTATAGTGCCGTGGCATCAACTTAAGAGGCTGCCGCTCGCATGTGCGGAATTGTAGGTATTCTCGGGCGTGAACCGGTCGCGGGCTTGCTTATCGATGCGCTCAAGCGGCTCGAATACCGGGGCTACGACTCCGCCGGCGTGGCCACGCTGGAGAGCGGAGAGCTCGTGCGCCGGCGGGCCGAGGGCAAGCTGCGCAACCTCGAAGCCCGGCTCGCGCGTGAGCCGCTGGCCGGCACCATCGGCATCGGGCACACGCGCTGGGCGACCCACGGCCGGCCGACCGAAGGCAACGCCCACCCCCACGCCACCGAGCGCCTCGCCGTCGTCCACAACGGCATCATCGAGAATTTCCGCGAGCTGCGCGAGGAGCTGGAAAAGGCGGGCGCGAAGTTCGGCTCGGATACCGACACGGAGGTGGTCGCGCACCTCGTGACGCGGGAGATGAAGAACGGCCGCTCGCCGGCCGACGCGGTGGCGGCTGCGCTGCCGCGCCTGCGGGGCGCATTCGCGCTCGCCTTCTTGTTCGCCGGCGAGAACGATCTCCTCATTGGCGCACGCAAGGGATCGCCGCTCGCGATCGGCTATGGCGACGGTGAAATGTATCTCGGCTCCGACGCCATCGCGCTTGCTCCCTTTACCGACGCCATCTCCTATCTCGAGGATGGCGACTCGGCCGTAATTACGCGCAAGGGCGCCGCAATTCACGACGCTAAAGGCGGCAAAGTCGAACGGGCCGTGCTGAGATCGTCGGCCTCGGCTTTCCTCGTCGACAAGGGCAATTATCGCCACTTCATGGCCAAGGAGATTCACGAGCAGCCGGAGGTCGTCGGCCACACGCTCGCGCATTATCTCGATATGGCGGCCGAAC
>Ga0310910_10000955_pt1 | contig 15126 bp, 10 predicted proteins | sample GREbulkMGHF172_FD_203448 | JGI IMG/M metagenome (GOLD analysis project Ga0310910, IMG submission 203448) | Lab enrichment of tropical soil microbial communities from Luquillo Experimental Forest, Puerto Rico - GRE.bulkMG.HF172 | ecosystem: Environmental > Terrestrial > Soil > Tropical forest >... | reverse complement strand
CACGACGATGCCGCTTCGCTTCACTCTGCACGACGTTGCTCTGTTCGAACGGCCGGTCCGCTTTGCCCGGCCGTTCCGCTTCGGCGCGGTCACGATCAACGCGGCCGTGCAGGCTTTCGTGCGGGTCGAAATCGAGGTCGAAGGCAAGGGCAGGGCGACAGGTGCCAGCGCCGAGCTTTTGGCCCCGAAATGGTTCGACAAGCGGCCGCATCTTTCATCCGAAGAAACCTTGGCCGAGATGCGGCGCTCGCTGACAATCGCGCGCGATCTTTATCTGGCGCATTCCGGCTTTGCGACCGCATTCGGCATTCATGCGGCCGTGATCGGCGCGCAGGTCGAGGTTTGCGCCGGGGAAGATATCCCGCGGCTTGCGGCCGCTTACGGGCCGGCCGAAATCGACAAGGCGATCCTCGACGCGCTGCTGCGCGCTGCCGGCGCCAATGTTTTCGACGGCATGAGACAGAATATCACCGGCATCGATGCGCGGCTGTCGCCTGATCTGGATGAGCGTGATATTTCGCAATTCCTCGGCGGTCGCGCGCGCCTGGAGCGTGTTGCGATCAGGCACACCGTCGGCCTCGACGACAGGATCGAGGGCGAGGGCGGCGTCGCGGATCTCAGGGAAAATTCCGGCGCACGTTTTTTCAAACTGAAGCTGTGCGGCGATCCCGATGCAGATGCCGCGCGTCTGATCCGGATTGGGCGCGAGCTGCTGACGCTGGCTCATGACTATCGCGTCACGCTCGATGCCAATGAGCAATATGCCGATCTCGACGCGCTCGGGGTTTTAACCGCACGACTCGATCGTGGCTCTGCACTCAAGCCGATCGCGTCAAAACTGCTTTATATCGAGCAGCCGATGCCACGCGACGTCACGCGACAGTCGCCGCTCGGCGCGCTCGGCGCGCGTGATTTCATCATCGACGAAGCCGACGATTCCTACGATGCCTTTCCCGCCGCGCGCGCGCTCGGCTATCGCGGGATTTCTTCCAAATCCTGCAAAGGCATCTACAAATCGATCATCAATGCCACCCGCGCCGCCAAATGGAGCGCGCAAGGTGCAAGATATTTCATCACCGGCGAGGACCTGAGCTGCCAGGCCGGGCTCGCCGTGCAGCAGGACCTCGCAATTGGCGCACTGATCGGCGTGACGCATGCCGAGCGCAACGGCCATCACTATGTCGACGGATTTGCCGATACCCCGGCCGCGGAAGCGCAGGCCTTCATGAGCGCCCATCCCGATCTCTACACCAACGATGGAAGCAGGATCCGCCTTTCGATTCACGATGGCGATCTCCTGACGGGATCGCTGACCGCGCCTGGCTTTGCCTCCGCGGTCCACCCGGATTGGTCGAAACTGTCGCCGCTCACGCAGCCAGCGGCGAGAACAAAGGAACAAGTGATATGACGACCCATCGCCTTGGCCTGATCATGAACGGGGTCACCGGTCGCATGGGGCTGAACCAGCATCTGATCCGCTCGATCGTCGCGATCCGGGACCAGGGCGGGGTGAAGCTTTCCAACGGCGATCGTGTGATGCCCGATCCGATTTTGGTCGGCCGCGACGCCGGCAAGGTCGAGCGCCTCGCGAAAGAGTTCAACATTGCGCGCTTTACTGCCGATCTCGACAAGGCCCTGTCGGACAAGAGCGACACCGTCTTCTTCGATGCCGCGACCACGCAGGCGCGTCCGTCCCTTTTGACCAGGGCGATCAACGCCGGCAAGCACGTCTACTGCGAAAAGCCGATCGCGACGACCTTCGAGGAGGCGCTTGGGGTCGTGAAACTGGCGAACAGCAGGGGCGTCAAGCACGGAACGGTACAGGACAAGCTGTTCCTGCCGGGACTGAAAAAGCTCGCGTTCCTGCGCGATTCCGGATTCTTCGGCCGGATGCTCTCGGTGCGCGGCGAGTTCGGCTATTGGGTGTTCGAGGGCGGCTGGCAGGAGGCGCAGCGGCCGTCATGGAATTATCGCAAGGAGGACGGCGGCGGCATTATTCTCGACATGGTCTGTCACTGGCGCTACGTGCTCGACAACCTCTTCGGCGAGGTCGAAAGCGTGGTTTGCATCGGCAACACGGATATTCCGGAACGCTACGACGAGCAGGGCAAGAAGTATCAGGCGACCGCCGACGATTCCGCCTACGCCACCTTCAAACTCAAGGGCGGCGTGATCGCGCATATCAACATGAGCTGGGTGACGCGGGTCTACCGCGACGATCTCGTCACCTTCCAGGTCGACGGCACTCACGGCTCGGCGGTGGCCGGCCTCACCGATTGCGTGATCCAGGCCCGCCAGGCGACGCCGCGACCGGTCTGGAATCCCGACGAGAAGCGGCTGCACGATTTTTATGGCGACTGGCAGAAGCTGCCGGACAATGTCGCCTACGACAACGGCTTCAAGGAGCAATGGGAGCTGTTCATTCGCCACGTCTGCGAAGGCGCGCCCTACAAATACACGCTGCTGGAAGGCGCAAAGGGCGTGCAGCTTGCCGAATGCGCGCTGCAAAGCTGGCGCGAGCGCCGCTGGATCGACGTGGCGCCGATCAAGCTGTGAGGAGAGAGCGGCCATGAACAAACCGGTCATGCCTGTTTCGTCATATCAACTGAAGCTGCCGAAGGCGGACGGCTCGCTCGAAACCTATCGGCTCGCGGCCTCTCGCAGCTTTCCGGCACGACTGGAAGGCACGTTGAACCGGGTGGCGTTCTCTGCAGCCCACGTGGTTGCGAACCCTCTCGCCGACGTCGATCCGTGGCTCGCCGCCGCGGTCGATTGGGACAGGACGATCGCGTTCCGCGAGCATGTCTGGGACCTCGGCCTCGGCGTCGCAGAAGCCATGGACACCGCGCAGCGCGGCATGGGGCTCGACTGGCCGACCTCGCTCGAGTTGATCACGCGCTCCGTGCGGGCGGCGAAAGCGCGCGGCAATGCACTGGTGTTTTCCGGCGCCGGCACCGATCATCTCGCGCCCGACGATGCCAGGACGATCGACGACGTCATCCGGGCCTATGAGGAGCAGATCGCCGATATCGAGAAGGTCGGCGGGCGGATCATCCTGATGGCGTCGCGCGCGCTGGCTAGGGTCGGCCGCAACGCCGAGGACTACGCGAAGGTTTACGACAAGGTGTTGTCGCAGGTCCGCGAGCCCGTGATCATTCATTGGCTCGGGGACATGTTCGACCCCGCGCTATCAGGCTACTGGGGCACGGCGGACCTTGATAAGGCGATGGATACGGCTTTAGGCATCATCAACGCGAACGCTGCCAAGGTCGATGGCGTCAAGGTGTCGCTGCTCGACAAGCAGCGCGAGATCGACATGCGCCGGCGGCTCGATGCGCGCGTGAGGATGTATACCGGCGACGATTTCAACTATGCAGAACTGATCGCGGGCGACGGGCAGGGCTTCTCCCATGCCTTGCTCGGCATTTTCGATGCGATCGCGCCGGCCGCATCCTACGCGCTGTCGCGGCTTGCCGCGGGCGACCTGGCAGGCTTCCACGACGTGCTGGGACCGACGGTGCCGCTGTCGCGCCACATCTTCAGGGCGCCGACGCGGTTCTACAAGACCGGCGTGGTGTTCATGGCCTATCTCAACGGTCATCAGGATCATTTCACCATGATCGGCGGGCAGGAGAGTGCGCGCTCCACGGTGCATCTTGCCGAACTGTTCCGTCTCGCCGACCAGGCCGGACTGCTTGCCGATCCGGAAATAGCCACGCGACGGATGACGTCCGTGCTGAGCGTGCGCGGTGTCGAGCCGTGATGCGGGATTTTTCTGCCGATCACCGCTGGCTGTCGCTCAACACCGCAACCGTGCGCGAGCAGGGCGATCTCCTGCAGATCATCGAGGCTTGCGCGCGGCACGGCATCCGCGCCATCGATCCCTGGCGGGATCAGGTCGCAGCCGTTGGGCTGGAGCGCGCCGCGCGTGCGGTGCGCGATGCAGGCCTCGAACTGTCCGGCTATTGCCGCGGCGGCATGTTCACGTCGGATGCCGGGCGCCGGAACGAGGTGCGCGACGACAATCGCCGTGCGGTCGATGAGGCGAAGGCGCTGCGCGCGCCCTGCGTCGTGCTCGTCGTCGGCGGTCTACCGCAATATTCGCGGGCCGGCAGCGCAGCCTCCAGGGATATCGCGGCGGCGCGGGCGCAGGTGCACGACGCCATCGCCGAGATGCTCGACTATGCGAGGCAGGCAAACATGCCGCTCGCAATCGAGCCGCTGCATCCGGCCTATGCGGCCGATCGTGCCTGCGTGAACACCACAAAACAGGCGCTCGATCTCTGCGACGCGCTGGACCCGGCACGGACCGGCACTCTGGGCGTCGCGCTCGATGTCTATCACATCTGGTGGGACCCGGAATTGATGGCCCAGATCGGCCGCGCCGGGAAAGATCGTCTGCTGGCGTTTCATGTCTGCGACTGGCTGGTGCCGACAAAGGACATTCTCAACGACCGCGGCATGATGGGCGACGGCGTGATCGATATCAAATCGGTGCGCGCGGCGCTCGAAGCCCAGGGTTACGCCGGCTATTCCGAGATCGAGATTTTTTCCAACCACTGGTGGGCAAGGCCGATGGACGAGGTATTGCGCACCTGTATTGCGCGGCATCGGTCGGTGGTTTGATCGGTCGCTGCAACGGCGGCTGCACTCGTTGCGACGGGCAACGAAAATTCAGCCTAAACGGAACCGGGGCCTGTGGTCACGCAAGGCACGCTCAAGAATCCGCGGAAGCGCACGCGCCCGCCACGCACCGGTTCGCCCGCGAGCGCGTAATGTGGAAAGCGCGCCAGAAAGCGCGAGATCGCAATCGCGCCTTCGAGTCGCGCCAGCGCCATGCCGGCGCATTGGTGCGCGCCCGTGGCAAAGGCCAGATGCCGGTTCGGCGTTCTGCCGATGTCGAAGCGTTCGGGGTCGGGAAATTGCGCAGGGTCGCGGTTGGCCGCCCCGATGCAGAGCGTAATCGGCGTCCCCGCCGGCAGCGTCAGGCCGCCGAGTTGCACCTCTTCCACCGTCATGCGGTTGCCGAGTTGGTTCGAGCTTTCGTAGCGCAGCATTTCCTCGACCGCGGTCTTGATCATATCGGGGTGTTCGATCAGCCGCCGCTTCTCTGCCGGATGCTCCGTGAGCGCGACGAGACCGTTGCCGATCAGATTGGTGGTGGTCTCATGCCCGGCGTTGAGCAGGAAGATGCAGTTGTGCAGTAGTTCTTTGGCCGACAACCGCTCGCCGTTCTCTTCACCCTGAATCAGCCGCGTCAACACGTCCTGGTTCGGGTTGCCCGGTTTGGCGCGCCGGCGCTCAACCAAGACTTCAAGGTAAGCAAGAAAGTCCTTGATCGCCTTGTTGCCGCGCGCGAACGCAGCTTCCCCGATCACCGGTTCCAGCGCGCCCAAAATCGCGAGCGACCAGTCGCGCAACGGTTCGCGCTCCTCATGCGGCACATCGAGCAGATTGCCGATCACCTCGACCGGGATCGCGGCGGCATAATCGCCGATCAGATCGAAGCGGTCTTTGGCGGCGATGCGATCGAGCAGCCCGTCGACGAGCCGGATCAGGTTGGGCTCCATCTCCGCAATGGCGCGCGGCGACAGCGCGCCCATGATCAGCCGCCGCACGCGGGTGTGGATCGGCGGGTCGTTGAAGACAAGGCTCGTGGTGTGGTGCTCGTAGAGCAGGGACGCGCCGTATTTCGGAGCAAATTCCTTCTTCTTGTCCGACGAGAACGCCTTGGTGTTCTTGTAGGCGGTGACCAGGTCGTCGTAGCGCGTGAGAAAGTATGAACCGTTCGGCATCCGCTTGATCGGCTCGTTTTCCCGGAGCGCACGATAGGTCGGGTAGGGATTGACGTAGAATTCCGGCGTCAGTTTCTCCAGGTCGAAGCTCGCCGCCAGCTCTCGTGCGTTTCCACTCATCCCGCCAGTCTCAAATTAGTCTCACCTGCAACTATCGTAAGCCCGCTGCCGGTTGCGCGCAACCCAATTCCGAAGCGTGTTCCGGTAAAGGCGATCCTTCTCGCAGGGCTGTATGCGGTTTTTGCGCTTTGATGGAGACTGCGGCACCGTCTACAGTTCGGCCGCATTCTGCGTTCCAAACGACCGATGGACATATGCACGCGCGCTCCGATACTCCCGCCGAACAAGCGGCCTCCTGGCCCGACGACATCTTTGCGCTTCTCAAGCGTTTCGAAGTCCGCCAGGTGCCTTACGTTCCGGATGCCGGCCATTCGCAATTGATCAATCGCGTGCTCGGCGAACCCTCGATGCGCGGCATTCCCCTGACCACGGAGGAAGAGGGCGTGGCGTTGCTGGTCGGCGCCTGGGCCGGCGGCCAGCGCGGCGTGTTGCTGATGCAGTCGAGCGGGGTCGGCAACTGCATCAACATGCTGTCGCTGACCCAGATTTTCCGCTTTCCGTTCCTGACGCTCGTGACCATGCGTGGCGAATGGGGCGAGTTCAATCCATGGCAGGTGCCGATGGGAACGAGCACCCAAGGCGTCCTTGAACTCGCAGGTGTCAAGGTGCTGCGCGCCTCGCATGCCGCGGAGGTCAACGACGTGATGGAGGCCGCGGCGAGCCAGGCCTACGACGCGTGCACCCCGACGGCCGTCCTGCTGTCGCAACGTCTGATCGGCACGAAGGTCTTCGTCAAATGAGCAAAGCCAACCTTCTCGATCGCCGTCAGGTCGTGGCCACCCTGCTTGCCGAGCGCAAGGGCGCGATCGCAATCGGTGGGCTGGGCGCATCGACCTACGACATCGCGGCGGCCGGCGACCATGACCGCAACTTCTATCTCTGGGGCGCCATGGGCGGCGCGGTCATGATCGGTTTGGGCCTTGCCCTGGCACAGCCAAACCTTCCGGTCGTGGTCATCACGGGAGATGGCGAGATGCTGATGGGAATGGGCAGTCTTGCAACCGTCGGGCTGCAGAAGCCGAAAAACCTTTCCATCGTGGTGCTCGACAATGAAAGCTATGGCGAGACCGGCGGACAGGTGAGCCATACCGCGGCCACCGCCGATCTCGTGGGCGTCGCGCGCGCCTGCGGGATATCGGACAGCCGTACGCTCTCGACGCTTGGCGAGATCGAAGCCTTTGCCACGGGAATGCAGGACATCTCCACGGGTCCGCGCTTTGCCAATGTCAAAATCGATGGCGCCAATCTCGACCGCGTGCTCTCGAATCGCGACGGTATTTTTGTCCTGACGCGCCTGCGCGGCTCTCTCGGCTACAGCCCGATCTAAGCCTTTGGGGACGCTGCGAAAGTTGCGTCGCCGCGAAACCTTGACTTTTTGCGTGGGTGAGTGCTTACTCACAAGATGAGCACCCTGCGCATGACCAGCGACCTCAGGCGGCAACTGATCTTGGGTGCCGCCAAGCGTTGCTTCGCCCGACACGGCTTTGCCGGCACCACGACCAAGAGCGTGGCGGCGGCCGCCTCCATTTCGGAAGCCCTGCTGTTCAAGCACTTTCCCTCCAAGGCTGCGCTCTATGCGGAGATCCTGACCGAGGAATGCGAGGCCGATCCCGAGCTGGCGCATTTGCTCGGCCAGGAGCCATCAACCTCAGCCCTGGTCGAATTGATGCAGGGGATGGTGCGTCACTTCCTCGAGGTATCCACCGATCAGGAGGAGGAGCAGCGGCTCAGGCTGATGGCGAGCAGCCATCTCGATGACGGCGAGTTCGCTCGCCTGATCTACGCCAAGATCGAAAAGCTGATCGGGTCGATGTTCACCGCATCGCTCGAGGCCGCGATCGCGGCCGGCGATGCAGTGCGGATCGGCAGCGATCCCCTGAACCTGTTCTGGTTCGCGCATCACACGGCGCTGTCGGCGGCACTGACCCGCCTTCCGGCGGTTCCCTGCCTCGCCTACGGACACGCGAGCCAGCTCGAACGACAGCTTTGCGAATTCCTTCTGCGGGGCATTGGACTTAACGACGCCGCAATTGCTGCGCATCTGGCCTGCGATTTATCGCAGGCCGCCGCGCCGACGGTAGCTGCAGAAAGTGCATGACCATGAATATTGCGACCGAACCCAAGCTCTCGGGAAGGCCAATTGACGAAAAGTCGCGCACCCGCCCCGTGCGGATGGTGCGCTGGTTCATCGTCGTGGGGCTCGCGCTAGCATTGCTGGTGGGCGGGCTGGTGGGCTTCAACGCCTTCCGCAGCCACATGATCGCGCAGTTCTTTGCCAACAACAAACCGCCGCCGACCAATGTCAGTGTCGTCGAGGCGAAGTCCGAGGTGATTCCCAACCTTCTGACCGCAGTCGGCGAGCTCGCGGCGGTGCACCAGGTCAATGTAATGTCCGACGTCAACGGACGCATCACCGACATCATGTTCACCGCCGGCTCGCATGTGAAGGCGGGTACGCCGCTGGTGCAGCTTTTCGACGGGCCGGACCAGGGCGACCTCGCCAACTACAAGGCGCAGGCGACGGTGGCGCAGTTGCAGCTCGACCGCGCCAAGCAACTGGCATCGCGCCAGTTCGGTCCGCAATCGACCGTCGACCAGGCGCAGGCGGCCTACGACCAGGCGCTTGCCGGCATCGCCAAGACCGAAGCGATCATCTCGCAAAAGCTGGTGCGGGCGCCCTTCGACGGCGAGCTCGGCGTGCGCAAGGTCGAGGTCGGGCAGTATCTGACGGCCGGCACGCAGATGGTCTCGCTGACCGATCTGTCCGAGCTCTATGCGAACTTCACGGTGACCGAAAAGGACTCCGGCCAACTGAAGGAGGGCCAGATCGTCCGCATCGCGGTCGACGCCTATCCGGGCCAGACGTTCGAGGGCAAGATCACCACCATCGAGCCACAGATCGCGACCGATACGCGCAACATTCGCGTGCAGGCGACGATCGCCAACCCCGATCACATCCTGAAGCCCGGCATGTTCGCGACCACGACCGTGGTGCTGCCGGACAAGCCGCCGGTGGTTACCGTTCCCGAAACGGCCGTGGACTACACGCTCTACGGAGACTCGGTGTTCCTGCTCACGGAGAAGAAGGGCGAGGACGGCAAGAGCACGTTCACCGCCGTTCGCACATTCGTGCAGTCGGGCTATCGCCTCAACGGGCGCGCCGAAATCCTCAAAGGCCTGAACGCCGGCGACCGCGTGGTCGCGGTCGGTCAGCTCAAGCTGCAGTCGGGGGCGCCGGTCGTGATCTCGACCGATGCGCCGCCGCCGGTTCCGGCACAGCCGCCGCGCTACTAACGCGCGCGATCCGACGTTACGAGGTAGCCGCGATGGCTTTCACCGATATCTTCATCAAGCGTCCGGTGCTGTCGATAGTCGTCAGCTTGCTGATCCTTCTGATCGGCCTGCGAGCGGCGACCGTCATGCCGATCCGGCAATATCCGAAATTGTCGAACACGGTCGTCAACGTCACGACCGTCTATCCCGGCGCATCGGCGGATTTGATTCAGGGCTTCATCACCACGCCGATCGAGCAGGCGGTCGCCTCGGCCGAAGGCGTCGACTACATCACCTCGTCCTCGGTGCTCGGCACGTCGACGATCCAGGTCTACATCAAGCTGAACTTCGACCCGAACCAGGCGCTCACCGAAGTCCTGGCCAAGGTCAACTCCGTCAAATATCTCATTCCGAAAGAGTCGAACGACCCGGTCGTCACCAAGTCCACCGGCCAGACCACGGCCGTCATGTATATCGGCTTCTCCTCCGAAGAGCTCACGGGAAGCGCGATCTCCGACTATCTGACGCGCGTCGTGCAGCCCGTCCTGTCGACCGTCGATGGCGTCGCGTCCGCCGACATCCTGGGCGGCCAGACCTTCGCTATGCGGCTGTGGCTCGATCCGGTGAAGATGGCCGGCCGCGGCGTTTCGCCGGGCGATGTCGCCGTCGCGATCGCCGCCAACAACTTCCAGGCCGCAGCCGGTCAGGCCAAGGGCTTTTTCATCGTCTCCAACGTCTCGACCAACACCGATCTGCAGAACGTCGCGCAGTTCAAGCGCATGATCGTCAAATCCAAGGACGGCGGCTTCGTGCGGATGGAGGACATCGCAACCGTCGAGCTGGCCGCCCAAAGCACGGACGCGAGCGTCGCCTTCAACGGCGAGCACGCCATCTTCATCGGCGTGCAGGCAACGCCGCAAGGCAATCCGCTGACGATCGTAAAGGGCGTCCGGGCGCTGTTTCCGGAGATCGAGCGGAACCTGCCGCCCTCGCTGAAGATGAAGGTGGCGTTTGATTCCACGAAATTCATTCAGTCTTCGATCGACGAGGTTGAGAAGACGCTCGCCGAAGCCGTTTTGATCGTCGTCGTCGTGATCTTCCTGTTCCTGGCGACGTTCCGTTCGGTCATCATTCCGGTCGTTACCATTCCGCTGTCGCTGGTCGGCGTCTGCTCGCTCATGCTGATCGCAGGCTTCAGCTTCAACCTGCTGACCCTGCTTGCCATGGTGCTGGCGATCGGCCTTGTGGTCGACGACGCCATCGTGGTGGTGGAGAACATCCATCGCCATCTGGAAGAGGGCCTGTCGCCGGTTCAGGCATCGCTGAAAGGCGCACGCGAAATCGTCGGCCCGGTCGTCTCGATGACGATTACGCTGGCCGCCGTCTACGCACCGATCGGCTTCCTTGGCGGCCTGACCGGTTCGTTGTTCCGCGAGTTCGCGTTCACGCTTGCAGGCTCGGTGATCGTATCCGGCGTGATCGCGCTGACGCTGTCGCCGATGATGTGCTCGGTGTTCCTGAAGAGCTCGGAGGAGGGACGTTTTGCCAAGCTTGTCGACCACGTGTTCGGCACGATGACGCGCTGGTACGGCCGCAAGCTCGACCGTTCGCTCGATTACCGGCCGATCACCGGTCTGTTCGCGCTGACGATCCTGTTCCTGGTCGGATTCCTCTACATGCACACCTCAAAGGAACTCGCGCCCGAGGAGGATCAGGGTATCGTCTTTGCGGTGACCAAGGCGCCGAAATACGCCAACATCGACTACCTCGATTTCTACGGCGACAAGCTCGACAAGGCGTTTCAGAAATTCCCCGAAACCGACTTACGCTTCGTGCTGAACGGCATCAACGGCCCGCAGAACGGCATCGCCGGCATGCTGCTCACGCCCTGGGACGAGCGCACGCGCTCGTCGATCAAGCTGAAGCCGCTGGTGCAGGCCGAACTCTCCAAGATCGAGGGCGTCAACGCCTTCGCCTTCAACCTGCCGCCGCTGCCAGGCGGCCCGGGCGGCCTGCCGGTGCAGATGGTGATCAATTCGACCAACGGTTTCCAGGCCATCTATGAGGAGATGGAGAAGCTGAAGGACGCCGCGCGCAAGAGCGGCCTGTTCATCGTCTCCGACAGCGATCTCGCCTTCAACCAGCCGATCGTGCGGGTGAAGATCGACCGCACGAAGGCGAGCGATCTCGGCATCACCATGCAGAATATCGGCGGCACGCTGGCGACATTGCTCGGCGGCAACTACATCAATCGCTTCAATCTGGAAGGGCGCTCCTACCAGGTGATCCCGCAGGTGCCGCGCGGCATCCGCCTCTCTCCGGAGTCGCTCGGCGGCTATTATGTGCCGACCACGACCGGTCAGCAGGTGCCGCTGTCGACCGTGGTATCGATCGAGACCGGCACCGATCCGAACGCGCTGACCCATTACAACCAGCTCAACTCCGCGACCTTCCAGGCGGTGCCGATGCCCGGCGTGACGGTCGGGCAGGCGGTCGACTTCCTCGAAGGCGAGGCGAAGAAGATGCCGGCCGGCTTCAGCCACGATTATCTCGCCGATTCCCGCCAATACGTTCAGGAAGGCAATCAGCTTGCGATCACGTTCGGCTTTGCGCTGATCATCATCTTCCTTGTGCTGGCTGCGCAATTCGAAAGCCTGCGCGATCCGCTGGTCATCATGATCAGCGTTCCCATGGCGATCGTCGGCGCGCTGATCCCGCTGTTCTTCGGCGTGGCGACGATGAACATCTACACCCAGGTCGGACTGTTGACGCTGGTCGGGCTGATCACCAAGCACGGCATCCTGATGGTCGAGTTCGCCAACGAGCTTCAACTTAACGAAGGACTGGACAGGCGCTCTGCGATCGAGATGGCCGCACGTATCCGGCTGCGTCCGATCCTGATGACGACGGCAGCGATGGTGACCGGCCTGATCCCGCTTCTGACCGCGAGCGGCGCCGGCGCCGCAAGCCGTTTCTCGATCGGGCTCGTCGTAGTTGCCGGCATGTCGATCGGCACGCTGTTCACGTTGTTCGTGCTGCCGGCCGTCTACGTGACGCTGGCGACCGACCACCAGGCGAAGGCGGGATCGGAGCGAACCCGCCAGATCGCCGAATACGATCTGTCCCGGCAGCTCAAGCCGACCTGATCAATTTTGGGTTAGGCAGGGCATGGCCGGCATGGTCGGACGTTGCTGCTCGTAATATCCTGTTTTTGGAACGGCGCTGCCGCCTCGGCCGCGCCGGGAACGGGGTGCTGCAATGGAACGACGCGAATTCTTGGCGGTTCTGGGCGGAGCCGTTCTGGCTCTTCCGCGGACTGCGGCAGCGCAAGCGACAGGCAAAACCTATCGGCTCGGGACGCTGAGTGCCGCCCTGCCGATGAGCGACACCACCCCGCTTGGAAAGGCGCTGATCAAGTCGCTTTCGGAGCTTGGTTATGTGGTCGGTCAAAACCTCACGATCGATGCGCGCGGTGCCGCCGGCGATGCCGCGAAAATCCCCTCCCTGCTGCAGGAGTTGAAGGCAAGCCATGTCGATGCCCTTGTCGTCGCAGGCTATCCTGCGGCCGTCGCGGCGAAATCGATCGGCATTCCGACGGTTGGCGCGGTCGGTCTTGGCGACCCTGTCGAGACCAAATTGATCCAAAGCCTGTCTCACCCGGGTGGCAACATAACCGGCATTTCGGACGTGGCGACGACGCTCTCCACCAAGCGTCTATCGCTTCTGAAGGAAATGTCGCCAAGGTTGCAGAAGGTGGCGATGCTCTGGAACAAGGATGATCTCGGAATGACCCTGCGCTACGAGACATCCGCGAAGGTCGCCCGCTCGATTGGCGTGACCGTACAGGCCCTCGGCGTCCGCGAGCCGGACGATTTCAACGAGGCATTCACGGTCATGAAGGACGATCCGCCCGACGCGATCCTGATGGTCGCGGACGCGCTGACGACCCTCAACCGCAAGCGTGTGTTTGAGTTCGCAGCAACCAGAAGACTGCCGGCCATCTACGAATATGACTTTTACGTTCGCGATGGCGGGCTGATGTCTTACGGGCCCGATCTGGCGGAATCGTTCCAGCGAGCGGCGGCATTGGTCGACCGCATCTTCAAAGGGGCCAATCCTGCCGACCTGCCGTTCGAGCAGCCGACCCGCTACCTCTTCGTCGTTAACCTCAAGACGGCCAAGGCCGCCGACCTGGAAATGCCCCCGACCCTCCTGGCCCTTGCGGACGAGGTCATCGAGTAATCTTCCGCACCGCGGCAAGAGACAAGCCCGGGCCTTCTTGCTAAATTGAGGCCCGATGACGATTTCCCTCCACCCCGACACGCCCCAGGGCAGGACGCTGGCGGCGCCGGCGATCGCCCCCGCGGCGCCCGCAGCGGCGTCGTCGCGCGGCAAGATCCGCAGCCGGCTGTTCACGAAATACGTCGCGCTGTTCGTCGCGGTGGTCGGTATCGCCCTGCTGTCCAACGGCATTTTCGAGGTTTTCTTTTATTACCGCGAGCACAAGGCGGCCCTGATCCGGATTCAGCACGAGCAGGCCGAAGCTGCGGCGGCCAAGATCAGTCAGTTCATCAAGGAAATCGAGAGCCAGCTCGGCTGGACGACTCAGTTGCCATGGTCTGCGGGCTCGATCGAGCAGCGGCGATTCGACGCGCTGCGGCTGCTCCGTCAGGTTCCGGCGATCACGGAGCTCGCTCAGGTCGATTCGACCGGAAAGGAGCGGTTGCGGGTTTCCCGCCTTGCGATGGACGTTGTCGACAGCGGCCTCGACCTCTCCAAGGACCCCAAGTTCACCGAGGCCGTCGCGCACAAGGTCTATTACGGGCCGGTCTATTTCCGCCGCGAATCCGAGCCCTATATGACGCTCGCTTTGGCCGGCACGCGCAAGGACGCCGGAGTCAGCATCGCCGAAGTCAATCTGAAACTGATCTGGGACGTCGTCTCCCAGATCAAGGTCGGCGAGCACGGCCACGCCTATGTGGTGGGCTCGCAAGGCCGCCTGATCGCGCATCCCGACATCAGCCTGGTGCTGCGCAACACCGACATGTCCAAGCTTCCGCAGGTGCAGGCGGCGCAGGCCGGCGGCGACACGACGTCCGAGTCGCTCGAAGGCGCGAAAAATATCCAGGGTCAGGAGGTGCTCACCGCGTCTGCGCCGATCCAACCCTTGCGCTGGACCATGTTCGTGGAGTTGCCGGTGGAAGAGGCCTATGCCTCGCTGTACGCGGCGCTGCAGCGCCTGGCCGTTGTGCTGCTCGCAGCCTCGCTCTTCGCGGTGCTCGCAGGGATCTTCCTGGCGCGGCGCATGGTCGGACCGATCCAGGCCTTGCGTGCCGGCGCCGAGCGCATCGGCGGCGGCGATTTTGCGCAGCGCATCTCGATCAAGACCGGCGACGAGCTGGAGGGGCTTGCAAACCAGTTCAATGACATGGGCGCGCGGTTGCAGGAATCCTATGCCGACCTGGAGAACAAGGTCGAGCAGCGCACCTCGGAATTGCGGGAAACGTTGCAGCAGCAGACGGCGACCTCGGAGGTTCTCGAAACCATCAGCTCGTCCACCGGCGATCTCGAGCCCGTCTTCCAGAAGATGCTGGAGAATGCGACCCGGATCTGCGGCGCAAAATTTGGAACGATGACCCTGTACGAAAACGGCGGCTTTCGGACCGTCGCGCTCTACAACGCGCCGCAAGCCTATGTGGACACCCAGCTCTACAAGCTCATTCGGCCGCATCCCGAAGGCGGGCTCGGCACGGTCGAAAGGACCCATGAGGCTGTCCACATCGACGACATCCGGACGCAGGCGCCCTATATCGAGGGCAATCCCAATGTTCGCGCACTTTCGGATCTTGCCGGCGCCCGCACGCTGGTGATCGTGCCCATGCTCAAGGAAGACGAACTGATCGGCTCGATCACGATTTTCCGTCAGGAAGTGAAGCCG
>Ga0310910_10000947_pt1 | contig 15162 bp, 17 predicted proteins | sample GREbulkMGHF172_FD_203448 | JGI IMG/M metagenome (GOLD analysis project Ga0310910, IMG submission 203448) | Lab enrichment of tropical soil microbial communities from Luquillo Experimental Forest, Puerto Rico - GRE.bulkMG.HF172 | ecosystem: Environmental > Terrestrial > Soil > Tropical forest >... | reverse complement strand
GACGATCCCGAAGGCGGAGCGAGGCTCCGCCACGAGTGCCCGCGCAAGCCTTTGGCGCCGTTGCCAAAATGCCTGAAAAATCGCGTTGACCGTACCTTGTAGCTTTTTCTTGACATTTCAGACCTTTTCAGGCTTTTTCGTCGTGAGTGTGGACGAAAGTGTGGATACAAAGCCCATGGCGCGCCTGATGGGAAGGTTGACCGAGCTGCAGGTCCGACGGCTCGGACGCGGCTGGCGCAACGACGGCGGTGGGCTGTATCTACGGATTGTGGACAAAGAGCGCCGCTGGTGGGTGTTCCGCTACGGTGCCGGCGGCAAGCGCTATCACGGACTGGGTCCCCTGGCCACCGTCTCGCTCGCCGAAGCGCGCGAGCAAGCCCGCGCCTGCCGGGCGCTGTTGCTCAAGGGCGAGGACCCGATCGCTGCCGGCAAGGCCCACCGTGCTGCTGCCGCGCTCCAAGCCGCCAACGCCAAGACATTTGCCGAGTGCGTCGAGGCGTATTGGGAAGCACATTGTGCGTCGTGGACCAACAAGAAGCACGCCCGGGAATGGAAGGCCTCGCTAGAAGCACACGTGCTCCCGGAGATCGGAAGCTTGCCGGTGGCCTCGATCGGCACGACGGAAGTGCTGCGCGCCCTCCAGCCAGCATGGGCTAAAATCCCGGAAACTGCCTCGCGCCTGCGCACCCGGATCGAAGCCGTGCTCGATTGGGCGAGGGTCAATGGCTACCGCCAAGGCGAGAACCCCGCCCGCTGGCGCGGCCACCTTGATCATCTATTGCCCGCTCGCAAGAAGGTGGCGCGCGTCAAGCACCATGCCGCGCTGCCCTATCGGGACGTTCCGGCCTTTCTGCGGCAGCTACGCCAGCGCGACGATGTCGACTCGCGCGCGCTCGAATACCTCGTCCTGACCGCGGCGCGGGCCGGTGAGGTCGTCGGCGCCGCCTGGGACGAGATCGACCAGACCGAGCGTGACGGCTGGACCTGGGTCGTGCCAGCGGAGCGCATGAAGGCCCGCCGCGAGCACCGGGTGCCCTTGTCGAGGGCCGCGCGCGCCGTGCTGGAACAGACGCCGCGCGAGCGTCGCCAGGGGCCGATCTTCGCCGCAGTTAGCGGCCATACGATCTGGAAATACCTGCGAACGCTGACCGATACCGCCACCGTGCACGGCTTCCGTAGCGCCTTCCGTGATTGGGTCGCCGAGCAAACCACCTTCCCGCGCGAGACCGCCGAACTCGCACTTGCACATCGCGTTGGCGACGATGTCGAGCGCGCCTATCGCCGCGGTGATCTTCTCGCGAAGCGCTGGCAGCTGATGGAGGCGTGGGCGCGCTACTGCGCGAGCTTCCCAACAGCGGGCGCCAACGTCGCGTGGATTAGGGGAGGCGCCCGTGGCTAGAAGGCACCTCCCACCCGTGGCTAGGGTCAGGATCATCGAGGTTGACGACAGCGAGCCGATCCAAAGGGTCAAGATCGAATGGCCGGACGAACCGGAGCCGGAGAGGCAACCAACGCTACGGGAGCAAATGATCTTGGCCATCGTCCGGCGCCGCTATCCACGCGACATACCCGCTGGCGTCACCATCGCCGACCTGCACCGGCTCGTCGCCAACCCAGAAACATGGAAAGCCGAATGCGAGCGACGCAAGATCAATCCGCCCCACCCACCACCGCCTAATCGCGACACCGTTGCCCGCGCATTGCGCCGCGCCTCATTAATTGAGTGACGCAAATTACGCCTGCGTATATTTGCGTACGCATGCGTGCACTTGCGTGCACTTGCGCAAATGACCAGCGCGAAAAAGTGTGAAATGGATTGCGCCGCTCAGTTGATGAGAGCGGCACGTGAACAAGCACTCACCGACAAACAAGGGTCGTCGCCGCAGGTCGGCGGTCCGGTCGGATGATGCGCAGTATCACTCCGCTGCCGAATTCGCGCGCAGGTTAGGCGTCGGTCGCACAACCATCTGGAGATTGATGCGCGCCGGCAAACTGCGTTACCTCCGCATCAGCGCCACGTTAGTGCGCATTCCTGTGAGTGAATACGAGCGCCTGGGCCATCAGCGCCGCAGGGCGCAATTGAGCGAGCGCGAAACCACCACCACCCACCACAGCACCTGAACGCTCGGCGGAGTAACGACGGACAAATTCAAGCCACAGCCGATAGGAGGCTTCCCCATGGCCGAAGAAAGTAAAAAGCCCACGCTTGAAGTGGTGCCGTCCACTCCGAGCGACGCGCAGGACATCGAAGCTCTATGGCTCGATCCTGGCTTGGGCGACGGGATCACCGACGCGCATTGGCATGACATTCAGATCGATAAGCCGCGCGATTACTTCCGGGTGCATCCTGATAAGACGTTTCGGCGCAAGACCGAAATTTACGTGCACAAGTCCGAAGACGAGATCAACAAGCAATACTACATCATCGATCCCGCGATGCGCGGCAAAATAATAGAAGCACGCATCTGCATCCTTGTTACTTGTATCTACCGTGACGGCCGCCCGCGCCTGTGGCCAATCCCGTTCCCGCGGGAGGGTGAGAAGGACAATTCTGCTTGGAGCACAGCTCGCAAGGCTGCACGCGCCGCGCTCGAGAAGTGGGTCAAATTGGTGTGGGTCAAAAAGTCATATCAGACTCGCGAGGCCCTACCCGGCTACGCCCCCGATCCGGATTGGAGCAAGCTTCCGACGTACAACGATATGGTGAAGCTCGCTGTCGGTGCGCACGGCATCATCCGCGACACTAACCATCCGATGTATCGCGAACTCGTGGGAGCGCCGGCGAAGGCGGCCGACGATGGCGACGACGATCTTTGATTGGCGCGATCTGCCATTTCACGAAATATGGTGTGTTGATACTGAGTTTTACCCTGGGGCCGGCCTAGCGAACGGCGCCGTCCACGGCGACGCCATGACGCCGCTCTGCCTGGTGGCGCTGGAGATGCGCTCTGGCCGACTTGTCCGCCTCTGGCAGGATGAACTCGGGCGGTTTCCTCCCTACCGCCTCGACAGCGATGCTTTGATCGTTGGCCACATGTTGGCGGCCGAGTTCGGCTTTCATATTGCGTGCAATTGGGGCGAGCCGGCCCGCGCTCTCGACACGTATATTGAGTTTCGGCATTACGTGAACGACGGCACCATCAAGAGCGGAGACCGCGAGAAGGGTTTTTTTGGTATCGGCGGGGCGCTGCGCTATTTCCTCGAAGACGAAATCGACGTTGTGCGCAAGGGGGAAATGCGTGATCGCATCCTCCAAGGGCCGCCATTCAGCGCACAAGAGCAGCGAGACATCGTAGCCTATTGCGAAGACGACGTGCGCGCGCTTGCACGCCTCGTCCCCCACATTGTTCCGACCATCCGGTTGCTGTCGCATGCGATGTTCCGAGCCAAGTTTCAATGGACGATCGCGCAGCAGGAGCGCCGCGGTCCTCCAATTAACCGGCCGTTGCTCGTGCGCTTCCGCGATCACTGGGAAGGCATGCAGCTCGATTTGGTCACCGAGCTGGACCGCCCCTTTGGCTGTTACGAGATCGTCGACGGCAAGCCACATTGGCGTAAAGAGCGGTTCGCCGGTTATGTCCGACGTAACGGCATGATCTGGCCCAGGCACGAGAGCGGAGCACTCGACGAAACCGATCAAACCTTCCGTGAGATGGCCGGGAGGTACCCACAGATCGAGCAATTGCGCGAACTGCGCTATTCGCTTTCGAAGTTACGGCTCAACGATCTCTCGGTCGGGCATGATGGTCGCAACCGTGCATCGTTGTGGGCTTACGGGACGAAGACCGCGCGCAATGCGCCCGGTTCCAGCCAATACATATTCGGCCCGGCAAAGTGGATAAGGCATCTGATCACACCGCCGCCAGGTCGTGTACTAGTACACCGAGATTACTGCCAACAGGAAGTTCGGATCGCTGCAGTATTATCGGGTGACACAGCCCTTCTACAGGCATGCGAGAGCGGTGACGTCTACTTAGGTATTGCCGAGCAATTGGGCTTTCTGTCGGAAAGCATGGACGCGGACGAGCGCAAAGCCGTACGGGCTTTATTCAAAACCGTCGTGTTGGGTATTCAATACGGGTTGGGGGCACGTTCGTTGGCAGTTCGCGCCGGTATTTCTCGCTACGAGGCTGGCGAAATCTTAGCCCGGTTACGCGCACGTTTTCGCGTTTTCGAGGATTACACCCAATGCGTTCTCGACCATGCCGGATTGCGTCTCGAAATCGGCACACCATTCGGCTGGTACATGCAATGCCCGCCCGGCATTAACCCGCGCACCGTTCGAAATTTTCCGATCCAATCCACCGGCAGCGAAATTCTGCACGTCGCCTGCATCCTCGCCGAGCGACGCGGGATCGAGTTGGTTGCGCCGATCCACGACGCGCTTTTGGCAGAAGGGCCGCTGAATGACGCCGAAGAACTGTCTCGCTCGCTCGACCAACTGATGGGTGATGCCGCCGCGATGGTACTGCGCGGCTACCGGCTACCGACAGATTACCAGATCATAAAGCCGGGGGAGCACTATCAGGACGAACGCGGCGTCGCGATGTGGCGCACAGTCACCCGCCTGGTGGCCAAGCTGGAGCGGGAGACGGCGTAATGAGTACCAATTGGAACAATCTGTTCGAAAACGGTGACCCGTTTGACGATCCGCGTTGGCAGGAAGCCGAATTGATGGCCGGCGCGCCCCCTACGCCGGCGAAGGGTTACACCACCGTATCATTGGCGTGGCTGGCGCGAATCCTACCTGTTGTCCGCACCCCGGATCAGCTTGCGGTGGTGATGTTGCTGTACCGCCGCTGTCTCATGCGGCGTAATAAGACCGTCGATCTACCCAACGGCGACCTGAAAGCTCTAGGGATCAGCCGACAAACCAAGTACCGAGCTCTTGCCCAGTTGGAAAGTGCTGGCGGCCTTACCGTGGAGACGCGGAATGGGCGCTCAGTCCGGGTAACTTTGCACTGGTTCCCATAGGAGGGCGATGTCCACCGGGCGGACACCCGTCAGCCTCCTTAATAAAAGAAGAAGGAAAGAAGGAAGGAAGCAAGAGAACGAGTTTGTTGTTTGAGTACTCCCCATGCAGAACCGTCATACGTACAAAGGAGCCGGGGGGCGGTCTCAAAAAATTCAAGATCCCCATCCTCGCGGCGCGCCTGCAATCGAACGTAGAGTTAGTTTTCTGATTCAACCGTCCCACGATCTATCGCAAGCTCTAGTGGGGTTAGACCCACGGACCCGTCGATCTGTGGTAGGCTTGGGCTATGGACGCCACAACTCGAGTTATCAAGGATGGGCCTCCGAGGACCGAGTGCCAAACCCTTGACGTCGCGGCGTGAGGCGCTCGAAGCAGCAGTCTCGTGCTCGTACCCCTGGGGCGCGCCCGGGCTCTCCCGCGCTGGTCGAGTGATTAGCTTCCTCGAGGATCTCGAGATCACCACCGGAAAGCACGCGCGCACGAAGCTAAGCCTACGCCCGTGGCAGCGGAAGTTCATCGAGACTGTCTATCGGGAGAATAAGCGCGGGATCAGGCCGATTCGGACCGCCGTTTTGTCAATGGCTAGGAAGAACGGCAAAAGCCAGCTCGCCGCTGCCTTGGCGCTCTGTCACCTCTGCGGCCCGGAAGCCGAGAACCGCGGCGAGATTTACTCCTGCGCCAACGATCGTTTTCAATCGGCGCGGATTTTCAATGAGATGGTCGCGTTAATTGATCGCCACCCGGCACTGTCCGCGCGCACCAACATCACGTCGTTCCGGAAAGAGATTCACGATCTGATCAACGGCTCCATCTATGTCGCGCTGACCGCAGAAGCAAAAACGAAACTTGGGTTAAGTCCATCCTTCGTGATCTATGACGAACTCGGCTCCGCTGGTAGCCGCGCTCTTTTCGATGCGATGGATAGCGCCTTGGGTGCGCGAGAAAATCCGCTGATGCTCGTGATTTCAACACAAGCGGCTGACGATTTCGCGCCCATGAGCCAGTTGATCGACTATGGCCTTCAGCTCAAGGCCGGCGAGGTCCGCGATCCCGCCTTCCATCTCACGCTCTACAGAGCCCCCGAAGACGCGGATCCATGGAGCCGAAAAGCTTGGCGCGCCGCTAACCCAGCGCTTGGTGACTTCCGTTCGCTCTCTGACGTCGAACGGCTTGCGAAACAGGCGCAGCGTATGCCGGCGCGCGAGAACGCGTTTAGGAACTTGATTTTGAACCAGCGCGTTGCCGCCGAGACTCGGTTCATAGACCCTGCCGCGTGGCGCGCGTGTTCGGGCGAACCTAATATTCCCGTTGGCGCTCGCGTCTATGCCGGACTCGATCTTGGTGCCACTCGTGATCTGAGCGCTCTGGTGATCGTCTATCAGGACGGCAATGGTACCTTTCACGTGAAACCTTACTGCTGGCTCCCCGGCAATCTGCAAGAACGCACCGAGCAGGATCGTGCCCCCTACGCCGCGTGGGCGAAGCTCGGTTTCATTACGCCGATCGGGCCGACCACCGATCCGCGCGCCGTCGCGCAGAAGATCGCCCACTTGAACGGGCAGAACCGCATCATGTCGCTCGCCTTTGACCGCTGGCGCATCAACGATCTGAAACGCGAGCTTGACGCCATAGGCTGCTCCGTCCCGTTGGAGCCGCACGGGCAGGGTTACAAGGATATGTCGCCGGCGGTCGATATCGTCGAGCGACTGGTCGTCCAGAGGAAGTTACGCCACGGGGCACATCCGGTCCTGAGTTGGTGCGCCGCCAACGCGGTGGTCACCCGCGATCCGGCTGGCGGACGCAAGTTCGACAAAGCCAAGAGCTCTGGTCGGATTGACGCACTGGTGGCGCTCGCCATGGCGCTGTCGTTGGCGCTCCTCAAGGCCGCGAAGCCAATCGATATCGAGGCGCTCATTGGTTGAGCTTGTAAGTGCCCGAGTTGGCGGCTTTTCACATTTACTTGCGGCGGTTCGGTACTGCCGGGGTTCCTCGACGCGCACCTGATCATCTGCGGTTTCTGCGAATGCCGCGGGAGTGAAGGACGGATGCCTCCTAGCGGCGGCGTCAAATTACTAAGCGCTGGCACATAATCGCTTGCCCGACGACCGGCCAGAGTCTCGACAGGCCGCGACACAGAATACGATACGAGGTGGCGATGACTTTCGAAGAGTGGCGCAGAGCAGATGTTGATGGCCTGGGCACTATGATGATCCGCTATTCGAGACCGTTCTTGGAAAGCGTGGCAAGGAAGCTTTGAAGCGGGCCCATTCAACTCCGAGCTTCAGCTAGACCCCGGAACCGATGGTCCCGGCCCGAGTTCACACGGTGTCGCAAGAGAAACCGGATCGATGGCTGAATCCGAGAGACAGCGCTACTTTGCCGGCCTCTCCCGCAATACGTTTCTGCTCGCCTGTGCCAGCTTGTTTGCCGACATTTCAACGGAAATGCTGTACCCGGTCTTGCCGGTTTTTCTGACACAGACATTGAATGCAAGCGGCAGCGTTGTCGGTCTGGTCGACGGCGTTGCGCAAGCAACCCAGAACATCGTGCAGGGCTTTTCCGGCTGGCTTTCGGACAGGCTGCGCCAGCGTAAGCCGATCGCGCTGGCTGGCTATCTATTGGCGGCGATCGCCAAACCGCTGATGGGTCTTTCGACTTCGTGGCCGGGCGTGTTGGGCGGGCGTTTTCTGGACCGGTTCGGGGCCGGCGCTCGCTCTGCTCCCCGCGATGCGCTCGTCGCATCTTCGGCGGATGAGGAACATCGCGGCAAAGCGTTCGGGTTGGAGGGAATTGGCGACAATCTAGGAGCGTTCCTGGGGCCGTTGCTGGCGGTGGGCCTGCTTATGGTCTTGCACGTGGACATGCGCGTCATTTTCTACCTGGCGCTCGTCCCCGGGCTGCTCGCCGTGCTCATGATCGCGCTGGTGACGGAACGGCCGGTCGCGGTCGCCGCTAAATCGAAGCTCGACATCGACGTGCGGCAATTTCCGCCAGTCTATTGGAAATATCTCCTGGTCACCGCGCTGTTCGGGGTCGGCAATTCCAGCAACGCATTTCTCATCCTGCAGACGCAAGCCATCGGCGCCTCGTTGGAGGCGACCATCCTCATCTACGCCGCCTTCAATTTGGTGGCCGCACTGATTTCGTACCCGGCCGGATTTCTGTCCGACAGGTGGGGACGCAAAAACATCTTGCTCGTGTCGTTCGTAATCTTTTTTGTCGCTTATCTGGGATTTGCGTTGACCGAAAATGTGATCCTGATCGCGGCTCTGTTCATTTTCTACGGATTGTATCAGGGGATATTCCGCACGGTCGGCAAGGCGTTGGCGACGGATTTCGTGCCCGAACGCGTACGCGCCAGCGGCGTCGGTTGGTACAACACCACGGTCGGCCTGCTGGGCTTGGTGGCGAGCATTGCCGCCGGGCTGTTATGGGATCATGTCGGCCATGGAGCCGTCTTTCTCTACGGTGCCGTGTTCGCCGTGGTGGGCAGCCTTGCGCTGCTCGTGGTGCTTCCGGCGAAGCGAGGCGATCCGGGCCGCCGAGGTCATGCGTAACCGCGCGCTAAGACTACATTGCCCCTCGTTACGAAGCGGTTTGACGAGGTGACCGGCAGCCCGTCCAAGGCTGTATGGTTGGATATCTCTACGCACCACGGGAATTGCCGACTGCTGCGCGCGCCGCGAGCGGCCACGCGGCGGCTGAATGTAGCTTGCCATGTGACCCTTCGGTTGGGGGTCATTCATGCAATGGAGGAATGATACCATGCTTCCATCGCGCGGTCTGGGACTAAGGCCGATAGGCAAGTCGAGTGAATGCTTCCAACTGACCGTTGGGGTGAAAAGCGGTGCCGGTTTGCCCACGACACAGCCAACGGGCGCGTTATGGCTGCATGAAATCATGCACGACGGCTTCATGGGCCCGGCGCGACCCCGCAGGTCCCCGACTATTTACGCGCCAACGCTGGACCACGAGGCTCCTGTGTGTGCCGAGAACTCCATCTGTATTGATCTGATGGCCAGCGCAGTATGGCGGTTCTTGGATCGCCACGACAGCATCCCAAGTCGTCTGCGGGGGAAGAGAGGCCCGCCGTCAGTGCTTCGCAACGGGCGCGGTGGCGCGCTGGCGGAGCAGTTCGGCAGCGTAACGCGCAGCTTCCCATGGTCTGTAATTGCGATCGAAGCATTGTCGCCAATGGTCTTTATCCACACACGCCGGATCATCATAGTGCCAGGCCATCAGTATCTGCTCGGCTTCTTTCCGCCACTCTTCGAAAGTCATCACCGCCTCGTCTCGTATGGCCCGTCGACTCTGTAGCCGGTCGCCGGGCAAGCGACTATGCATTATTCCTTTTTGGCAAAGGGCAAGTTGCAACATTTTGATCTAGGTCAAAAACCCTTAAATCTTCGCTCCCCATCTTGCCGATCCGGTGCCTGCAGCGCTGCGTGACGGCGCTCCACAAACTAGTCGTGATCCGGGACACGCTAATCCGCGAAGACGCCCAAACAAGCAGATCTCATTCGACGATCGTTCGATGCAATTTGGCCGGTCCGTCGCAAGATCGCGTCACGATTTTACCGCCGCTTTTTTGAACTCGCTCCCGACGCCCAGCGCCTGTTCCCCAGCGATATGGAAAGACAGCACCTAAAGCTCATGGACATGATCGCGGCAATCGTGGGCGCACTAGACGAACGCGAACTGTTTCAGTCGATCATCGGTCATACGGGTCGCCAGCATGCACGTTTCGGCGTTAACCCGTCGCACTTCGTCGCATTTGGCGACGCGTTGATCTGGAGCCTCGAGCACCAATTTGGCCCTGCATTTACTCCTGAGCTGCGGGAGGCCTGGATCGCGCTCTACAATGCAGTCCGAAGTGAAATGATACGTGCAGCGCAAGACGCGGCATGTCGTTCCGGCCGCTCTTGAGAGCATTAGCTCTCATGCGCTCCTGAGGAATCGAGATTTTTTGCATGATCTTGTCCGAGAAATCTGCGACTTATCAAACGATCTAACGCTCAAGCGTTTTGAGATACGCCATGACATCCATTACCTGACTAGGCGTGAGCTGAAATCGCGGCATCGCCGGATGAATTCCCTCAAGCAAAGGTCGCTGCAAGTCTGCAACTGGATATCTGAGGCGCAATGCGCGAAATGGGGCCGCATTCCCAAGGCGACTCCCGCCGGCTTTGCCGATGGCGTGACATTGCGAGCAATGCTCGCGGACAAATATCAGACCTCGCCGTTCCGCTGGCGCCTCTTCTGCGAAAGCGGCTTCAGTTACACACAGCAGGAATGCGCTCCAGGCGAGAAGTAGCCATCGGGGCTGGACGGACCGTCTTTTTACCATTCATGTGCTCTCCGCATCACCAATATTGCACAATCTGATTTTCGGCGCACACAGGTACGCGACCCAAACAAATACCCGTTTTGCCGGTTGTGGTTAAGCCGGGCGAAATTCGCCCACCCTGCGGAGACGCGACTGCGGAGGCGTCGCGGCTGCCAGCGGGACGCAGAATAGAGAACCCGATCATGTTGCTTAACGTTGCCGTCGGCTGTGCCATGGCCTACACCGTCGGCGCATGGGCGCTGTGTCGACGGCTACGACGCCGGCGGCGCCACGAAGCAAAAGGCAGACCACTCACTGAAAACTACTGGGGCCAGTGCGCATATTGCATATCAACTTACTTCTCGCGTCGGGCGAACTGCCTTTGACGGGCTATGCTGATACTAATTTTGTTCTCAATTTTTTTTATCAGGGGCGATGTCCAAACTTGAATTCCTTCGCGCGCGCCGACCAATGCAGGGCCAATGCCCAACTCTCGCCCTTGCGCGAAATCGCAGAGTTATGGGAAAGCATTGCACGCAGTTGCCAAATCCTGATGGACCACGAAGAGGCGCAAATCGAACGCTCGGCGTTAGGTTCCTGATTGACCGCCGAAAGCCGTACCGATGTCGACCTATCGTCTCGACAAGCTGTTTTCGCCGCGATCGGTCGCCGTGGTGGGGGCAAGCCCGCGTGACACGTCGCCGGGTCGTGCGGTGTTGAGAAACCTTCGCGCCGCCGGGTTCGAAGGGTCGGTCAGTCTCGTCAACCCGCGCTACGGCGAGATCGAGGGGATCAAAGCCGTCAAAACCATCCAAGAGCTGCGCCAGGCACCCGATCTTTTGGTCATCGCGACGCCGCCACAGTCGGTCCCCGGCGTCGTCGCGGCGGCGGGCGAAAAAGGCGCGGCAACTGCGGTCATCATCACCGCCGGGCTTGGACACGGAGAAGGCTCGCTCGCCGATGCCTGCGAAAAGGCGGCGCGCGCCAGCGGCCTGAGACTCGTCGGCCCGAATTGCCTTGGTGTGTTGTCGTCTCGCGCCAAGCTCAACGCCAGTTTTGCCGCCCGCACGCCGCCCGCCGGCGAGCTCGCTCTCATCTCACAATCCGGCGCCATCGCCGCCGGCCTTATCGAGTGGTCGGCAACGCATGACATCGGTTTCTCGGCGGCGGTCTCGCTCGGGGACAAGGTCGACGTCGATTTCGGCGACCTGCTCGATTTTTTCGCGGTCGATGGCGCGACCCGGGCGATTCTGCTTTACATCGAATCGGTCAACAACGCACGCAAATTCATGTCGGCCGCGCGCGCCGCCGCTCGCATCAAGCCCGTGGTGGTGGTCAAGTCCGGCCGCCATGCGCAAGGAGCCAAGGCGGCACAGACGCACACCGGCGCGCTCGCCGGTGCCGACGCGGTCTACGACGCCGCGTTTAGACGCGCCGGCCTGTTGCGGGTGCTCGATCTCGACGAGTTGTTTGCCGCGGCGGAGACGCTCGGACGAGTACGGCCGTTTCCCGGCAAACGGCTGGCGATATTGACCAACGGCGGCGGGGTCGGCGTGCTCGCCGTGGATCGGCTCGCCGATCTCGGCGGCACTCTCGCCGCGCTCTCACCGGCGACAGTAAAGAAACTCGACGCGGCGCTGCCGCCGATCTGGTCGCGCGCCAACCCCGTCGACATCGCCGGCGACGCCGATGCGGCGCGCTACCTCGCAGCCTTCGAAGCGCTGCTGGAGGACCGGGAGAACGACGCCATCCTGGTCATGAATGTCCCGACCGCGCTCGCGTCGGCAGACACCACCGCGCGATCCATCGCCGCCTGCGCGCAGACGCATCGCAACAGCTTCCTCCGACCAAAGCCCGTCTTTGCCGTGTGGGTCGGAAGCAGCGACGCCACCACACCGATCTTCGAAGCAGCCGGCATTCCGAGCTATGCCACCGAATCCGACGCGGTCCGCGGCTTCATGCATCTCGTGCGCTATCGGCGGGCGCTGGAGGCGTTGATGGCGACGCCACCGAGCTTGGCGCAGGACTTCAAGCCGGACGTCGCCGCTGCCCGCGGCGTGGTCGAGACCGCGGTGCGGCGGGGCAGCGCCTGGCTCGATCCGATCGAGATCACGCAGCTGCTTGCCGCCTACTCCATTCCGATCGCACCCGCGCTGCTCGCCCGCAACGCCGATGAAGCCGCCGCCGCGGCGCGGCCGTTCTTGGCGAAGGGATTGGGCGTGGTCGTGAAAATCCTTTCGCCGGATATCGTGCACAAATCCGAAGTCGGCGGCGTGCGGCTCAATCTCACCAGCGCGCGCGCAGTGGGCGACGCGGTCGTGGATATTCTTGCCCGCGCGCGGGCCGTGAAGCCCGACGCCCGCGTCACCGGCGTGACCATCCATCCGATGGTCTTGCGTCCGAAAGCGCGCGAATTGATCGCGGGGATTGCGGACGATCCGACCTTCGGCCCGGTCATCGTATTCGGCCGCGGGGGCACCGCGGTCGAGGTCATCGGCGACAAGGCGCTCGCGCTTCCTCCGCTCGATCTCGAGCTCGCGCGCGAGCTGATCGGCCGCACCCGCGTGTCGCGCGTGCTCAAGGCCTATCGCGACGTCCCTGCCGCGGACGTCGATGCCGTCGCGCTCCTGCTGGTCAAGCTGGCGCAACTGGCGGCCGATCTGCCCGAGCTGCGCGAGCTCGATCTCAATCCCGTTCTGGCCGACCAGAACGGCCTCATTGCCGTCGATGCCCGGATCGCAGTGGCTCCCGTCGAGGCGGCGCGCCGCGGCCCACCGGGCCATCCGCGCTTCGCCATCAGGCCTTATCCCAAGGAATGGGAACGGCGCACTGAGCTGCGGGACAGAACGAAGATTTTGGTCCGGCCGGTGCGTCCGGAAGACGAGCCGCTGTACGGTCCCTTCCTCGCCGCGGTCACGCAGCAGGATTTGCGGCTGCGGTTCTTCGCACCGGTGAAGGAATTCGGCCACACCTTCGTCGCGCGTTTTACGCAGATCGACTACGCGCGCGCCATGGCCTTCATCGTTATCGAGGAATCGTCCGGCAACATGCTCGGCGTCGTCCGCCTGCACGCGGACGCGAACTACGAGCGCGGCGAATACGCCATCCTCGTGCGGTCCGACCTCAAAGGGCGCGGTCTCGGCTATCTGCTCATGCAGATGATCATCGAATATGCCCGTGCCGAAGGCCTCAAGATCATCGAGGGCCAGGTGCTGGGCGAAAACACCGCGATGCTGGCGATGTGCAGGGAGCTCGGGTTCTCCATTTCACCTGATCCAAGCGATCCCGATACTTGCATCGTGAAACTTGCCATCCGCCACTAGCGTGCGAGCTTATCAGCGTATTGATGCGGGTGATGACTCAAGCCGTTCCAACGGACCTCATTCGTTGGCATTATTTATGGTACGTTGCTCTGGCGCTCGTCTTCATGATCGCCGCAATCGCAAGCCACCATCTCTGGTTTCTGAATTTTCTTCATGTGTTCTCCGGCTTGTTGTGGACAGGGATCGACCTGTTCATGGGCTTCGTGCTCGGTCCGATCCTGCGCGTCGTCGAACTTCCGGCGCGAAAAGCCGTGCTCTTGCGTCTGACTCCACGCACACTGTTTCTGATGCCGACACTCGCCATCGTCACCGGTACAACCGGTTGGTACCTCGCTGAAGATATGGGTTTCACCGTGATGAGCTGGCCACAATATGCGTGGGTGGTGGCCTCACTCGTGCTGGTTTTTCTTATGACGGTCCAAGGAATTGGTTATTTATTGCCGACGAACTTTCGCGTTTGTCTGGAGTTGCAGAAAGGTAATCCGGACAACGCTAGGATTGCCTCCCTGACGAACAGCTATTTTTTCGCCGTCGCGCTTCAGGGAGTAATGCAGATCGTGACGATCATGATTATGGCGCGGTTCGCAACAGGAATCTGAACGACGGTCTTGGGTGTAGAGCCTTAAAGATGCGCGACAGTACGCTGCTGCGTCACGCACGAACGACGACAACCGGTATAGTACTGTGGGTGAGCACCTTGACTGTTTCGCTACCGAGTACGATCGCTGAGACGCCGCTGCGGCCATGGGAGGCCATCGCAATTGCGTCGCATCCTCTCTTTCTCGCCGTATCGATAATTGTCTCATAGGGGTGCTCGTGTTCGACCTACACCACATCGCAGGGCACGCCGGCCGTCGTGGCAGCATCCTTCGACGCCTTGAGATATTTCGCGGTAACAGCGGCAATACGCTTTTTATACTCATCCGGCGTGTCCGTCACCATGCCCGGGTCAACCGCGAAAATATGGAAAGGCTCCGATACAGTTACCGCGGTGACTTTGGCATTGAGAGCTTTTGCCAGTCCGATGCCCTGATCAACGGCCTTCTTCGACAGCTCGGATCCGTCGGTAGGGATCAGGATATGCTTGTACATCTTGCACCTCTCTCAAATTTCCTGAGTGTGCGAAGCCGAACAACGGCCGATCATCGCCTTGGTGCGGCGTAGCACGACCGCCGCACCCGTATGTTCGATATCAAGCGACTAAAAATCGCAGCGACGGACGCTGCTCGACGAATGAAAGCTTCTCCACCCAGCCGTCGAGACCCCACACGTGTCCGGCGCGGTAGACGATCAGGTAGACGCACAGCACCGCATAGACGATGTGATAGTCGATGATGAAGTTGTTGGTGTTCTCGATGACGGCCAATCCATGTGCGCCGTCCAATACATCACCAGAAGCGCCACGCCGAAGGCGGCGCTCACGCGAACCATCAACCCGACCAGGAGCGAAAGTCCGATCAGCAGGTGACTATAGCTGACCAGAAACGTCAAAACCGGGTCGACCGCAGGCGTGGCGAGCACGGCGTAAACGTCATGGA
>Ga0310910_10000935_pt1 | contig 15216 bp, 19 predicted proteins | sample GREbulkMGHF172_FD_203448 | JGI IMG/M metagenome (GOLD analysis project Ga0310910, IMG submission 203448) | Lab enrichment of tropical soil microbial communities from Luquillo Experimental Forest, Puerto Rico - GRE.bulkMG.HF172 | ecosystem: Environmental > Terrestrial > Soil > Tropical forest >... | reverse complement strand
GGGTATCCTTGGACCCTTCAACTTTGGTGGAAAGATCCTCGTTGACGGTTTTCCAGGCAGTATTGATGCGCTCGGTTTCGCCAATCCGGTCGGCCTCCTCTTTCTTGGACCGTTCCATGGCCTTGGTGCGTTCTTCCTGCAGGGCGTTGTTGCGGTTGTGCTGCAGGCGGTGCAGTTCGGTCATGTGATTGATGACCATCTGCGCGGCGTCCCCGAATTTCTCCCGGGCGACCGCAAACGCCTTGTTGTAGGGCATATTGTAAAGCTCAACAAAGTCGTCCCAGCGGGCCTGCCGCGGGGTGCCGCTGCTGTCCTCGACCGTGAGTTGGGTAATCACGCTCTTGGCGTATTCCGCCGCCTGGTCAAAAGGTTTGTCCCACTTTTCCTTGAACTCGGGCGAGGCCTCCTGCTTGATCGTGCGAATCTCGGATTCCTTGTCGGCTAAGGCCTTTTCCATCGCCGCCAGCCGGTCGGTCAGGACCGTGGTGTCTTTGCCGCGCTTTTCGAACTCGGCAATCTTGGTTTCCAGTTCGTTGTAGGCGCGGGTCTTGGCGCCCAGTTCGCCGTTCAGCCGGTCCAGTTCGGCGCGCAGTTCCTTGGGCCCCTTGGTCGGTGCTTGGGGCGGTTGCGGAGCTCCGGACGGCTTGGTCGGTTCGGCCTTGCCGGTCGTGGTCGGACGCGGGGCGTCGAACTCCTTTATTTTCGCGTCGAGTACGGCAAACGGTGAATCGTCGCCGGGACCCGATGCGCCAGGTGGCGCACCACCCGACGGCGCCGGGGATGGCGCAGGACTAGCCACAGGAGTTGCTGGAGGTGGCGCAGCCGGTGCGGCAGATGCCGCCGGCGCGGCTGGAGTTGGACTGGGAGGAGCATTGGTTTTAACGGGTTCGGGCATAATCACTCAACAGGTTTTGGGGGCATCACGTCGGCCATGTAATTCAATCCCGGCCCCGGAAGCGGCTGCCCCGTGTCGTCCGCTTCCGAAATTGTCTTGAACAGCGCCTCATAATCCCGGGCGCCTTTGATGCTGTCCTGGTTTGGGTTGGTGTCCAGGAACGCCGCCCGGACGATGAGGCAAACCAGATCAAACCGGTCGTCGGCTACAACGGTGTGCCACCAGTTACGCAGTTCCTTGTCGCGGTGGAAAAGTTCTTTGGCGCTACTCATGGTTCTCCGTCCATTTCTGCCAGAGGTTGACCGTCGTACCAATCTTTATCCGGGCTGACCGGGATGGGCCAGGGCTGGCCGTTAAGCGTGAGGTTTCGCAACTGGCGCAGGTTCCACTGGTGCTGCGCCCGTTTGCAATTGCCCAACAGGTCCAATAGCGCGTGGCTTTTGTCGTTGGGCGATTTGCCTTTGTCCCGGCGAATCATCACGGGGTCCAGTTTGCCCGGGGTGCGGTCCTCGATGATGGCCAAGCGCGTGTCGAACTTGATCCGGTAACCGTTGTTCTCAAGCATCGTTCCGAAAATGTAATCCTCGCCCGAGAGCCCGTCACATTGCTCGTCGTAGCCATTGATGTCCAGAGCCCAGCCCAGCGGCAGGGCGGTGCTGCACCCATACCACCAGGCCCCCGGGCAATCGTAAGGATTGGTCTTTTTGCCGCGCCAGTGCTGCTCGACGTAGGACAGCCGGTTGTCGCTGCCGGTGATGATGCCAGCGTTTTTGGGGTATCCGTTCTCGACTGTCATGGCGGTGCGTTTCTCGTAAGGCCCACATACCGCATACGGCGCCTTCATGGCATCCCGCACGGCGTCCATCCAGTAGGGGCAGAGAATCGACCGGTCATCCACGAAAGCAATCCAGTCGGTCCGACACAGGCAGATGCCGGTGTTACGGGCGTTGGAAGTCGCCCACCAATCGGCCTTGGTCAGGCGGTGCGGTCCCTGCCACACGGTCGGTTTGGGTTGAACGGTCTGCAGTTCCAGATTGAACAGATGGTTGGCCTCCGAATATGTCTGTGGCAAATCCGGTCGGACAAAAATGACTTTGATTTTCTCCTTAGCCTGATGCAAAAGCGATTCCATGAACCACCAAATCTCAGGCTCGCGGCGGCTGGTAATGTAAACAATGGTCAGGTCTTTCATCGCACCCTCTGGTAGACCGCCCCGTTCTGGATCTGGTAAAGGTGATTGAACCCGATCTGGACCAGCCGTTGGGCGGCCCGGGCGGGCCCGCCGCCGTGCCAGTTCAAATCGTCCATCACCACCATGCCGCCGATCTCGACGTGCTGGCAGAACCGCGCCACGTCCCGCACCGCCTCGTCGTTGTGGGCGCCGTCGATGTGCAACAGGCCAATGCCCGGGGGGATGTCGATCTCGGAGCTTTTCTTGCGCTGGATCTTCGCGTGGTCCTGCAGGCCGTATTCTTTGATGAACAAAAGGACGTTCTGATAAATCTTGTCCATGTCCTGGTTGGCCCACCATTCCCGGCTTTCCTGCTCGGTCTGAACCAGCACCGCCAAATGCTTGTCCCACGGGTCCACGCCGACGGCGATGCCGCGCCCGATGGCTTTGTGCGCCATGGCGATTGGGAAAAAGCTGCTCCCGCCGTAGACGCCGATTTCCAGCGAAATCAGGGGCCGGCGGGCAATCACCATGCTGGCCAGGGTGAACGCTTTCTCGACTGTGCACCAGCCGGGGAAGCGCGGCTGCAAGGCGGCGATGTTGTCAAACAGGGCTTTCACAGTTTCAGGTCTTTCGGGGTTACTTTGACGATCAGACATTCGTAATCGTTGACGCCCACCGCCACCAGCCAATGGTCCTCGCGCTGGACCGCCCCGCCCGGGAACACCACCTGGCCCTTGCGATGCACACACAGGGGCCAGTCCTTGACCGGGACATCGTCCACTTCGCTGCCGAAAAGGATCGGGTCCATGCTCATGTCCACAGGCCGGAACGGCGGTTCGTACTCCATCAGGACCGCCCCCATGTAATAGCGCCTGGGCGGGCCCTGCAGTTCGTTGTCCAGCGAGGAGTGGAAGAAGGAAATCAGCTTGCCTTCGTAGAACAGGGGCGGGGATCCGCCGCGCGGTTCGCCAAAGAACCAGCGCATCCCGGGGCACTCGTAAGTGTCGGCTATTTCCTCGCCTTTCAACCGGAACACGCGCTGGACGGGGGCGCGGCGGTAAATGCAGAACAGGTCCCCGGCGAATTCGAAGAACACATAGTTCTTCTGCATGGTCGTCATGTCGTTGTCGGGCAGGCGCGGCAGGATGGTGTCCACAATTTCGCCGTCGGCCAAACGCCCGTATTTCACCACCGATTTGAACGGGAAAGTCGGGTAACTGGATTCGACCCAGGAAAGGTGAAGCTGGTTGCGGTGCCAGAACAGCTTGGGATCTTCCATGCTCAGTTCCAGGCTGGCCAGGGCGCGGTTGCTTTTGATGTGGCCGTTGCGGTCCAAGGTCGCCAGCGCCAGACGCGAGGACAGGAATTCGCCGTCGTGATAGCGGTAGACCATGACCAGGGTCCTGCCCATGTCATCCTCGATGATGGTCGGGTTGTAACCAAACCGGACCAGGCCCGGACCGATTGGCAGGGTGGGTAGCTGGCTGCTGACCTTGGGGAACCGGTAGGCGAGCTTGATCCGGTTGACAATTTCGTCCATCAATTTTCGGTTATGTTCCAGCCGGGGCGGGTTCATTGGGTTCCATGCGGTAAACGGAGCGCACCAGGCACTGCGCCTTGGCTTTGCTGAACACGCCAAAGAGCGCGTGGCTCCAGAAATAATCGTTGCCGAAAATCAGGTCGGGGATTTCCTCCAGATGTTTGTTCCACCAGGTTTTGCGGGCGCAGAACAGGTCCACAATCGGCATGTGAGTGTACTGGCCGTCTTTGTCCACATTCAGGCGGTAGGCGTAGCAGGCCTCGACGCCGGTCAATTCCTTGGTGATGGACGGTCGCATGAAACAAGTGTCGGGCCGCGTCAGGCAGACAAAATCCACGTCCCGGGCCCGCTGGAGTCCCATGCGCAAACAATCCCGCAGGTAAGGATGGCGCTTTTCGTCCCCGAGATTCTGGCGACTGTCCCGACCGCAGGCGCCGATTTGGACCGGGGTCGCAATCCAGTCCGGGGCGTAGGCCCGCGGCAGTTTCTTGCGTTCGTAATCGTTCCAGACATGGACGATGGCCGGGGCTTCGATGCCGAAATGGCTGGGCACATCGGCCAGGAGCCCCAGGAATTCCTCCAGCCGGTCCGCGAAATCGTCGTAGCGGGAGTAGAACACATGATTGGGCATCCACGCGCTGCCGTTCCACAGGAGCGGATGGTCGTTGACCAGGGCGAACACGGGCAGCTTCGGGCAGGCCCGGGCTAGGTGAAGGGTGGCGGTGTCGGTCGATACCAGACAGTAAGCCCGCTCGTAGAGTGCAAGTAAATCGTAGATTCGCTCCGCTCGTATGCGAGACAGATCCACAATGTGAAACTTACGGCGGAACTTGAGGTGAATGATTTCATGGAGCAGAAATTCCTGTGGGAAGGGCGAGCTTTTGCCGCCGCTGTTCAGGAGCAGGACCTTGGGTTTGTTCTTGGTCGTCCGACGCTTGGGGATCCATTGGTCCACCAGAAGTTCCTCGCGCACCTTGTCGCGCCGGTCGAACACCAGGGGGTAGCAATTGTCCCATTCCTTCAGGCGACCGGCCACGCGCCAGCTTTCTTTCTGGTAGGACGTGGTGATGGCGCTGGAAAGCCCCGCCGGTCCGTACGTGAATTCTTTGACCAGTTCCGTCCCGCCGTTGACCTGGGTGCAAACCCAGTTCAAGCCCTTTATTTCGGCAAATTGCACTCCCCCGGCGATGTCGGCGTAATGCCCCGGCCAGATGACGGGATTGACGTAGCTCACTCCGTCCAGCACGGAAGAAAACTCACTGGCCACCACCAGCGAGTTGCGCACCCCTTTAATGGAGTCGGACCACATCAGGGGCAGGAGATTGATGATATCCCCAAACCGGCCCAGCTGGACGTAGGCTTTACCCGCCGTTGGCGCTAATACGTCGATCAATCTCAGCCCGGGCGAGTCTGGGCGGGGTGCGTTTTCCATTCTCGTATTTTCGGTAGGTCCCATAAGGGAGATCAAGCCTTGCAGCCGCTTCCTTGAGCAACAGCTTCTTGCCCAAACGCCAGCGTTTGAGTCGGTCTGAAAGCAACTCTGCCATGCCGCACTGTCCCACCGGGACATTTTTAAGGCAAGCGGAATTGCCCCGGCGGGCGTAACACTTGAAAAGGCAGGACAATAAGCGGTTCGCCACCGCGTCGGGCGTAAAGCTGCTCGCCCACAGCCGGCGCAAAGCCGATTCGGGCCGTATCGGGCTTCGACCTCCGGAAGTTTCCCAGAAACCTTTTACACGTTTTGCTATATGGCACTCACAGCGCAGCAATGCATCGCTTTCAACGATTACCTCGGCCGGCGTCCTTACGACTGGGATAAGCGGATCGCCAAAGACCGCAAGCCCCACGCCTACATCTATGCGGCGATGTACCGCACCGAGACTTTCCCAACTTTCATGGGCACCACCCACCTTCACGAGCGGGTGTATGTCACCCGGCCCAACGACCCGGGCCTGTGGACGCAGTTCGTGGCCGACCCGTGCGTCGGGGCGCCATGCGACAACCCGCGCCAGTACCTCGGGCATGGCGTGGATCAACTGCGCTACGATCGCTACCGCCGGGAGTATCAGACTCCGGTGTTCTGCATCGACCAGTTGGACACCATCGAGGAAGGCATCCAGAAGATGGCGGCGATTGCGCAGGGCTACCAGGATTTGCCCGAAGAAATCTGTTCGGATTTCCTCCGGGTGCTGACGTTGCGCAAGGCGGGCACGACCGCCCAGCAGGGCGGGCTTTACCTGTGCGGTCCGCAGGACGCCTACGCCAACCCCGTCGGCGTGGATGTCGCGGACAACATGTTCGCCGTTTCGTCCGGGGGCGCGGTGGGCAACACCAATTCGCTGATGATCAACCTCAACGCCAACGGCGGGATGAGCGCCTGGAACATCAACACCACGACCGACCTGTCCAACGCCATGGGCCAGTTGTCGATGGAATTCCTCAACAACCTGCAGGAGGACCTCGCGGCCAACGGCTATCACGACCGGGAATGGCTGGTGGAAGGGAAGTTTTCGATCACGATGGACCAGACCACGCGCCGGCGCCTGCTCGTTGCCAATCCCGCCCTGACGCAGATGTATTCCGCAGCCGACTTCGCCAAGGGCGGGAGTTTTTACAGCTACGGCGTGACGGCGGGTTGCGGCGACTGGCTGTTCAAGGAGGACAAGGCCCAGATGCGGTTCCGGTTCCGGAGCGATTTGGACGGCAAAAACCTGGACGGCACCGCGCTGACGGGCGCCATTTGGGTCCAGCAGGTTTGGCCGTTCCAGAACGTGGCGGCGACCTATGGGCTCAAGCCCATGTATTCCTCGGCCTGGAAGAACGCGCCCATCCGCCTCTACCACGTTTACAACCGGGACGCCCGGATTGTGTATGTGGGCGACATCGCCAGCGTGAACGACGAAATGAAGTTCGGGCTGGCCCGCAGTTTCATGGGCCAGTGGACGTGGAAATCGCCCGATTACTTCAACGCCGTGGATCCCAACTCGGGGAGCGTGTGCCAGTTCAACAACGACAAGAAGAACAAAGGCTACTGGCTGGGCGAGTACGACCTGGCCGAAAAGACCATCTACCCGGAAATCGAACGGTTGATTTTCGCGCTTGGCGAACCGCAGCCGTATGTGCGGGTGCCGCGGGTCAACAACCCGCTGCTGGCGCCTTACAACGCTGCTGATTACCAGAGCTTGCTGGCTTACAACGCGGCTTGCCCTGCGAATTACGTTCCGCCGGGGTTTGTGATGCCCTCCGTGATGGAGGACTAGAGTGGTCGGTGGTTAGTGGCATAACGGGTCCCGGCTGTTGTGGGCCGGGGCCCGGGTTAAAATCCGGTTATGGCATACGATGACGAAACTCCGCAAGCGGGTGCCGCGCCCGCGCCCGAAGGCATGGCCGCTCCGGGCGACGATGCGGTTGCCCCACCGCCCGCCGGCCCGACCGGACCGGAACAGACCGCCGAAGCGACGGGACCGCCCCCGCCCGAAGGCCAGCAGACTTCCGATTCGGGCGAGTCGAGTTTGTTCCTGACACCCGACATGCTGCCCAGCGGCATGAAGGTCAACGCCGGGGACATTCTGGAATTCAAGGTCGTCAACCCGTCGGACGCCGACGGCCACATCGAAGTGGTTTACAACACAGGCGGCGGGGAGGAGAAGGGCGAATCCTGGGAGGACGATTTCCGGCACGAAATGAGCGCCCGGACGGCGCAAACACAGGCAGAATAATATGGCTATCACACTGACACCGATCCCGGGCCCGACCACGCCGGTCCCCAACACCAGTGCCGCCGCGACGGCATTTGCCAACGATTATTTCAAAGTGGCGCAGGGCGTTATCTCCACCCGCGAAAGAAAGGAACTGCAGATCATCGGGCTCGCGCACGAATTAAAAATCGTGCGGTCCATCGACTACACGACCAAGTATCCGCAGCTGGTTGCCGATTCCCAGACATTCACCCGCGGGATTAACTTTCTGGATTTGGACACGGCGTTCGCCGCCATCGACTGGTCCAACGGCAAAGCGGCTGACGCCACGCTGTCCAACGATCTGAATGTGCTTGGAAAAGAAGGCCGTGCCCTGCGCGAACTGCACGAGGACCAGTTGAACCGGATGATCGTTCTCTTGGAATGCATGTTGCAGGAGTAACATGGCTGTTGCCTGTGACGCTACTTCCCTCGCTGCCGGCGCGGCGCCTTTTGACCGCATGTCGGAACGCGAGCTATTGGTCGTTCAGACCTACCTCCTGGCGCAACTCGCCAACTCGACCGCCGGCACCACGACCGACCCCAAACAACTAGTGGCACTAGCCGCTGCGTTCTACGCCATTGACGGCATGATACCGGAGGTGCAGGCGTACTTGCTTTGTGCGACTGCGTCCGCTTCCGGGGCATGATCTGCACTCCCAAATCACTCGCGGTTGCCGCCACGCCGCTCACCCGCCTGTCCCAGAGGCAAAAGCAGGCCGTTAAAACCAGCCTGCTCTGCAGCATCAATACCGTCGGGCTGTTACCCGGAAGGAAAATAACAGCCGATTGGGTCACCCGGGTCCAGCCCAATGGCGGGGCGGTGCCGTCGCAGCAGACACAGAACGCGGCCATCACTTTCATTAACAGCCTGAAAGCCTGCAACGTCCTGAGCAATATTGTCGCGCTGAACATCTTCGCGCCGGATTCGCTCATCGCGGCCCTGACTCCGCTCATCAAAGGTCCCGGCGTGGACCCGTGGGTGAACCACGGCTTTGTCGCTGGCGACCTGACGGCTTCCGGATTGACGGGGGATGGCGCGACCAAATGGCTAGACACGGGCGTCGTTGCCAAGACGGCCATGCCCAATGCCAAAGGCGGGTTGGCACTGTACTGTCCGACTTCATACGCCGTTGCCACGGTCGCTGATGACATGGGCGGGTACGAAACCGGGGCGACCATCGCCATTGAACTGAGTTTTTCCGGCACGGCCAATAACCTGATGTTTTCTTACGGAAACTACAGCAGCATGTGGGTGGGCGGCGGCAACGCCGGTCCATTCCTGGGATTGTTGTTGGGCTACGCTTTCGGAACTACCACCAGAAGTTATGGATTTTTCAAGGCCAACGGCACGATTGGTTGGACCCAGATTAGCAGCACAACAGTCGGTTCCCTGACCAACTGGCCTAACGTCAACATCTACCTGTTCGCCAGGAATCAGGCCGGTGCGGCAGGGGGGTTCAGCGCCCGACAGTTTTCGTTTGCGGCCATTTTCACGTTCGCGGATGCCGCCAGCGGACAATGCCTCTACAACGCCGTGCAGACGTTGCGCTGGGGTTTGGGTGGTGGGTATGTCGGACCGCTGGGTGTGTTCACCGATACGTTTGAATCGTACACGCCCGGGACGAACGTGAACGGACTGGGCGCTTACGTCGTCAAAGAGAATTTCACCGGTTACGTCGCCACCGACACGTTCGAGACTTACACGCCTGGGGCGAATGTCGCGGGGCTTACGGGCGGCACCGGCTACGGTGGTTATGGTTGGAACGGGGCCTATGCCTTGACCGGTGTGACGCCGCCAGGGGGTCTTAACACGGGGCTGCTCGCCTACTGGAACATGGATGGGACGTTGGGAACGGATTCGACCGCCAACGGGAATAATGTCCCCATCAGTGGTGCGCCGACCAGTTCGGCTGGTCTCATCGGCAACGCGATGAACACCAACGTCACTGGCAACGGGGCTTTGGTGGCGACTTCCAGTGCGTTCAACACTTATTTCGCAAACATCCAGCCAGGGCAATCGTTCACGGCGTCGATGTGGTTAAAGTTCTTGGTCGCGCCAGGTTTAGGTTACATGGGTATCTTTTCCCTTTGGAATTCCACCACAGTTTCCTATTTCTTGTGGTATCCCAACACTGGTTTTCTGACGTTTGGTGTGAACCAGGCCGATGGCTCGGCGGGACCCAGTTTTGCCGTGACACCGCAGCCGGTCGCCAATACCTGGTATCACTACGTTTTCGGTTACGATGACGCTTCCAAGACCTGGTGGTATCAGATCAACAATAGCGCCCGTAGCACTTCGCCCTGCAACGGAATCTTCAAACAGGTTAGCGGCACGATGTATTTCGGTGTTGGGATGTATGCAGGCCAGAACTCTTCGCCTTACATGCTGATGGATGAAGTCGGGTTCTGGAACCGGACCCTTTCTACGACGGAAGTGACGCAGCTTTACAACGGCGGATTAGGAACGCCTTACCCCTTCTGATTTATGCCAGCAATCGTTTATCAACCCGCCGCTTTCGCTGATGGTCTCGACACCGGGGCGCGGTTGGGCAACTGCACTTTGGCGCGGCCCATCGTTCTGCCTGCCGGTTGGGCCAAAATCCGCGTCGGGATGCGAATGCAATGTTTGCAGACCGGCAGCAATGTCACCGGCACTCCACGGTTCGCAGTCGGGTTCGGCAGCGGCACCGCGAACATGGTCGGGGACGCTACCACCAAGAACTGGATCGGGCTTTTGACCAATGAACCGACTTGGATCCTGAACTCGCCTGGTGGTTATTCGTACTACACAATTGCCAACGGCGTTCCGATGGCGGCAGCCACACGAGTGGGTTCGGTCTGGACGATTGGTGCTCAAGTTAGTCCGGTTCCCTGCCAATTATCCTCTCGCGCCGATGGGTCCAACGACGGTCGGCAATTGCTTTTTGTGGATGTTGCCACCGGTTCACCTAATTACACGGTGACAGGCTTTGTTTATACCGGGGCCGGGTACACGCCAGGAGTTTCCAACTCGACATTCATGGGCCTGATGACTTCCGCTACGCCGTCCCTGACGAATTACACCTTAACTAGTGGGGCAGTCGCGTTTTCCCAGGGGCCAGGCACTTTGGACACGGTCCAGATCATGTGGCCCATTGCCGACTTGGGCGCTGGCGGCGGGTACTTGGACATTTACGACTTGGCCGTGGCGGTATTGGCCTAGGGCGCGTTGGTCCCCGGCGCATTGGTCCCCGGCGAATCATTCCCAGGCGGCGTTTTACCGTGGAACTTGTGTGAGACCGAGAACTCGCAGGACAACAAAGACAGGAACACCCACAAAAGCAGGAACACCAAAACCGCTGGCCACAGCCTGATATTAGGGCGCACTGATTACCTTCAGGTTCGTGGGCGGCGGCGGCGGCACCGCAGGCGCATTGGTCGTAACGTAATTGAGCGGGACCGAGTAGGGGCTATAAAGCCCGTTAACATCCAGGGCTTTCACTGCGAACCAGTAAGACTGAGCGTACACCAGGCCGGTGATTTGGTATTGCGTCACGTTCGCGGCCAAGACAGTGTCATTGGTATAAACCCCGTTCTGGACCCCGAAAGAAAGTGTCTGGCTCTGGATGGTGGTTGCGGCAGACGGCACCCAACCCAAGGTAACAGCGGCGGCGCTGGCCGCTCGCGGATGCAAATCATGCGGAGGCGTGGACGTGGCCGGGACCGGCACATAGACGATGGTATGGCAGCCGCACAGGAACAGCAGGAACGGAACGAATCGTTTCATGGTTGGGAGATCAGTTTGACGTTGGTGGGCGGTTCGGGCCGCATGGTCGGCAGCGTGGTGATGACCACCTCGTTGGCGTAGAAGCTGCGAACCAAATTGGTCGTGGTGGACCCGACGTTCTGAGTGCAGTACACGCTCACGTAATAGGTCGTGCCTGGCAAGAGACCCGTGATTTGGTATTGGGTCCGGTCCCTGGGCACGTTCACGAAGAACTGGTAATTGGTCGGGGACAAGCCCCACGCGACGGTCTGTCCGACAATGTTCGTGGCCGTGGACAGCACCCATGCGATGCTCGCAGCGGTGGCGCTTTCGGCGGGTGGATTCGGTAACGCGCCGTTATTGGGCGCGGTGGGGTTGACCTCCTGGCCGTAGATGATGATGGCAGCCAAGAGGGAGCAGATAAAGCCCAGTTCAAACAGGGCGAGCAAAGGTAATTTTTTCATGGGGCGTGATAGTAAACTTCATTGGAGTAGTTCGTTGATTCCTGACCGCTGGCGGCAACACTCGTCGCCGCAATATAATTGGCTGATTGGGGTTGGACAACCAGTGTCGCCTGGGTTCCCGTGGCGCCGGTCCAGTTCGTGTAATTACGAGAGGACGGGCCAAGGTAAACCCGATAGCTCACCGCTGTTGGCTCTGCTGTCCAACCCACAACGATGTTGATGGGACTCGGAGTGATCTGAACAAAAGTCGCCGTGTAGGTCACTGAAGAATTCGGGTTGGGCACCCGGATGAGGCGCACAGCATCCTGAACGCCGTCGTTCCACTGGTTGAATGCCCAGCCCGAATTGGGTGAGGCGCTAATCTGGATGGTCGTTTGGGCCGGGTAACTGCCCCCGCCGGCAACGGTCCCGCCTGCCGAGGGCACCCCGTAAAGGATGACTGTGCCGTAGGGTTTGCGCTCCGACAGCGGGGCGATGCAACCGGCCAGGAGCCAAATCAGGACCAGACCGCACCATTTCATACCTCCCAAGGTTTACCCCGTACAAGAGAAAATTGCCAGCCGGAAGATGACCGCTTCCGGATCCGCGCCAGTCATGTGTCACACCTAGGGTTGCGCGGACGGGCAAAATTGCCCCTGGCAAACTGACTACCGACTAACGGTTCTGAGTGGGGGCGTAGCCCTTCGACCATTGCCAATGCTCGATGAGCGGGCGGAACCCGCGCTCAAAGGTTTCGAACCAGTCGCTGGTTTCGCACACGATGAACTTGCCGCAATCAACGGTCGAAATGTAGACGTTGCCGACATAGACCGTCTTATGCATTTCCTCCGTCGGCAGCATGTCCAGAAACGCCCGACCGTAAGCCGACAACTGCAGCCGGTGTTCCGGGTAGGCGCCGTATTTCGGGTCAGGCAGGGTTTTGGTCGATTTCCAGTCCCACACGCGCCACGCGCTGGGGGTGCGCAGGATTAAATCGGTGCGACCGGCGTAACCGGCACCGACCAGACAGCGTTCCGCGCAGACCAGTTCGCCCGACTTGCCGATGTGTTCCGCGGCGGGCAGGATCCACGGGAGGATCTCCGGGTCGATCTGATCTTTCTTGCCCAGGAAATACAGTTCCAAGGCGGCGTGGATGGCGGTGCCTTTGTCGGCGGCAGCGCGCCGTTCCTGGTCCTGAACCATTTCGACGTGGATGATGCGGTTGACGTATTCGTCGTCGGCCTCGCCCGGGCGATGCGGGCTGGTGAGGACCGCCAGAACGGCCTGTTCAATCAGCCAGTTGTTCAGGGCCGGTTTGGCCAGGACCTGCAGCACGGTCGTCACCGACGGGAGCAGGTTGAGTTTGCGGGCATCCCGAATGTCGGGCGTTTTCTCCCCCTTGCCATCGGCTTTGGGCAGAGTGTAGCACGGTTCGCCATCGGTCTTGTACCAATGGGCGGAGTTGATGAGTTGCGGTCTAGCGATTGTAGCAGGCATAGTTTTACAGTTTCATTGGTTTTTTACGGTACTTGTGGAAAGTGGACCAGGGCGAACTGACCCGGATCCGGACGTTGCCGTGTCTGCCAGCCAGGTTGTTGAAGTTGCCCATGAAAACCTTGGCGACTTGCTTTTCGAGCGGTGTCGCCAGGGTTTCCGGGCATTCGCATTTGATGCCGACCTTGCCGGCGACAACTTCAGCGATGGTTAAGGCAAACACGATCATGGCCTAGTTTTCGGCGGACGGTTGGCCCAGTTTTTCGAACCACGGATTGGGGATTTCGAACTTTTTTTTGAGCTTGTATTTCGGGTGTTTCTTCATCCCCGGCACTGGCACCGCATCGAACTTGTCGATGTGCTTCTGGAACGTCTTGGCCAACCCCAGTTCGTTCGGCGTGATGTACATTCCCTTGCTGCTGCTGTGCAGTTCGACGGTACTCTCCCCTTCGATAATCACCACCATGAAGGTTATCATTTTAAGTGGAATTCGTAGTGTTTACCGGCTTCATCGAGCATTTCCCTGAACTTGGTGTCGGCGGCGATGGTTTCAGGCTTCTTCGGCTGACCTTTGTAGGTCGTTTCCACGGTGACATTGGCCCAAAGCCCAAACAGATATTTCTTCTCCAGTTTGGCCAAGGGCGTCCCTTTCTTTTCACCCCACGGCATCGGGAAAACCCGCCACGGCGCATCCGGGCTGTGGCAGTCGATGTTTGCGTCCCGGGGGACCTCGATGGGCTTGGTTTCAATCGGGTTTTGCTGGCACCACAGGTCTACCTTAGCGATCTGGTTGTCCCAGTCCGACAGGAAATACTTGGCCCAGGCATCCGCAATGTGGTCCAGTCCAAGGCCGTCGGGCAGGATGACCCGCCCTTCCTTGTCGGCGGCCCGGGTTTGCAGGCAACGGACGAACTCGGCTTCATTCGGGCCCAGCCGTTTTCGGAGCTCCGCAACCATGACATGCTCGGTTTTAACGGGGGTTGTCGGGCCTGCAGCTGGCCCAGCCGTCGGTTTCTGGCCGGTGGCGGGCTGTTGGGGCGCACTGGTCTTTGGGCGGTCCGCAGGCAAATCCTCAAACCTGCCCCCGGGCTCAAACCCGCCCCGTTCCTGGACCCCGGCGCCGTTGCCGTCGTCGTCCTCGTCGGCATAAAGGGCCAGCGTGGCGGCAAAGGCATACCGGCGCAGGTAAGTGACGATGGAACCGGCCACTTGCGCCCGGGACTTGCCTTTTTCCTCGATCATATCCAGAAACAGGGTTTCGCCCAGCCATTCACCGGACCGGTGCATGAGGATGGTATCAACCCCGACCCGGGTGTCCAAGGAGATCGGTAGTTGAACGACCGCCAATCCGTGCTTGGCCAGGACCGGTCGGGCGGCGGCAATCACCGCCCCCAAACTGGCATATTTGTTCTTTAAGAATGGATTCTTGGAATCCATCCCGACCGCGGGCATTTCGGCTTGGGCAGCCGCCAATGCCGGGGCCAGGTTCACTAACGAATCGGAATGTTTCATGGTCGTGGCAGGTTAAGGGATTGCTCAAGGGTTTCCAGCGCCCGGGCCGGCGCACCGTCCCGAAGCCAGATGCAGGCTTCAAGGATGGCACCGCGCAAACGGTCCTCGTTGGTGATGGTGACGCGCACACCCAGGGCGTCACTGATGAATCCCAACGCCTTTTCGGTGTGAGCTTGGACGATGGGCACATCGATGGGCACATGACTGTTTTGTTCTGGCATAGGTCTCCTTACTTTGCAGGTTTGATTTTACCCTCCTTAACCACGAACACACCCACTTCCGGAGGGCTTTGGGCGGGTGCTTCACCGACCACCGTCGCCAGGATGGTCAGGTCTTTGGCTTTGGCGCGGTCGATAAACTGGTAAATGCTGGTCCCGAGACTTTCGGCGCGGTCGATGAGGTCCAGGTCGAACCCGGGCGGGTAAAGGCTGGCTAGGGCGCTGGACAGGCGCATGAGTTGGCTGGTCGAAAGCATCCCGGCGGTCGTCCCTTCGAACACCACGTTGCCCGATTCATCGAACGCGAGATCGGCAATGCCGCACGTCCCGGCGTAATCGCGCAGCAAGGCGCTTTTCTCGGTCTTAATCTTGCGCTGGCGATCTTCCAGAACCTTCAGTTCTTTCTCGTTATTAACCTTCTGCTGGGCCCGTTCATTGTCCTTGACGGTCTGTTC
>Ga0310910_10000934_pt1 | contig 15229 bp, 12 predicted proteins | sample GREbulkMGHF172_FD_203448 | JGI IMG/M metagenome (GOLD analysis project Ga0310910, IMG submission 203448) | Lab enrichment of tropical soil microbial communities from Luquillo Experimental Forest, Puerto Rico - GRE.bulkMG.HF172 | ecosystem: Environmental > Terrestrial > Soil > Tropical forest >... | reverse complement strand
CCGGGTTCTGCTTGGGGAGACGAGGCCAAGAGGCCATGCCCACTCGGTGAGGCGTCGGCGCGAAAGCGCTTACGACCGCAAGGCTCCGCACGGGCTACAGCTGTCAAGACTCGTCTCTACCAACCTGCTCGACGAATGGTTCGAGAACGAAGTGAAACCCCGGATGAGGGGTGAGGCTTACGAGATTCGCTTCGCTGATGATGCCGTGCTGTGCTTCCAATACAAAGAGGACGCAGTAAAGGTGATGGAGGTCTTACCGAAACGATTCGCGAAATACGGTTTGACGATCCACCCGGAAAAGACACGGCTATTGGAGTTCGGACGATATGCAGAGGGGAAGGCGAAGAAGCAGGGGAAGAAACCTGCCACATTCGATTTCCTCGGCCACACACACGTCTGTTCCCGCAGCCGGAGAGGGAAATTCACAGTGCACGTGAGAACGATGAAGAAGCGGTTCCGACGGGGCCTAACGGCGATCGCCGAATGGTGCCAGGAGAACCGTCACATGCCTGTGGAGGAACAGCAGAAAATCCTCAACGCCAAACTCCGGGGCCACTACCAGTATTACGGCCGACCGACGAACTACCAGAGTCTCTGGCGGTTCTTTCGGGAGGTCCGACATATCTGGCGAAAGTGGCTCAGCCGACGCACTCGAGGAAGCGGGATGACCTGGGAGAAATATGCAGCCATCCTACGGAAACACCCATTGTTGCTTCCGCGTATCCAGCACTCTTGGACTGGTGCAGGGGAGTCCCGCTTGAGGAACCCGCTGCGGTAATCCTGCACGGTGGGGTCTGCGAGGGGGGAGAGCCGGTGACGCCATGGTGAACCTACACGGGCACGCAGCTGGAAACGGCGGATACAGCCAAGGAACACCTACAGCCAGTCGCGCTTTCCTCTACTCGGACGAAAGGGCCGGCACCAGATAGGCTGCACCTAAACCACCGCGTCACACCTCGACTCCACCATGGACACTGGATCTGGGATCGCGATGGTGGCGAGACCACCGAATGGCTGGGCCACTAGCTTTCGGTTCCAGAAAAGATTACTGTACTGATCCAGAATTCCACCCTTTTCTTGTGAACTGCAATTAGGCGGGGGCCCTTCCCGGCAGCGCGTTCGATGGAGAGTGCGAGTATGAAGAAACAGCAACCCCTGATGATCATCGCCGGCATGTTCGTGGTGCTGGCGCTCGGATATTTCATCTACGACCGGATGCGGCCCAGGTGCGATACGTTCATCGAGCAAACAGCGACCCGGCTTAGCGCAAAACTCCATTTCATCCAGTCAGCAAACAGTGAAATGATGATCGGGCGGGAAAAGGTACAGGAGCTGACGGATAGCTCGCAGAAAGTTGCTTTGCACTTGAAGGCCTGTTGCCAGGGACAACAAAGTGGGTCCTTCAGCGCGGACCAATATCAGATGTGCGTAAATGGCGCGAAAGATTATGAGAATACGGTAATTCAAGTAACGAACATCATCCGCGACGCGCAGACCGCGCGGGAACAGGGCAACACGCAGCTATCCGATCAGAGGGTCGCGCAAGCCATTGAGAAAGTAAGCGAGGCGTCTTTGACCGCGTCGGACTTGGGGAAGCTGGTTGGCAATGTCGCGCCGTTGGGACCAGCGCCGGTTACCCCGGTGAAGGTCACGAAGACGGAACAAGAGCCAAACAACACTATCCTGCAAGCCAATCTGGCAGAGATGGGTACCACTATCGCGGCAGCCATCGCCCCGCAGAATGATGTGGATTATTTCAAGTTTGAGTATCGGGACCCGAAGAAGCGGCGCGATATGGTCACTGTCCATTTGCAGAATCAGTCAGAGACTCTGCAGCCCTCGATTATCCTGTTCGGCCAGGACAAATCAGTATTGCGAGACTGGCAAGCGCCGAACGCCCAAGGAGCCGACCTCGAGTTTTGGTTTTCCGCGGATCCGGGCAAGGATTATTTCGTTGGAGTGGGGTCCCACAACGGATCGACGAGTGGCCGGTACTTGTTGTCCGTCACGCCACAGAAGGCTTATGACGACTACGAGCCGAACGACGACGCATTCACTGCGACACCAATGAAAATCGGGCAGACATTGGAAGCAAACATCATGGACGGGCCTGACGTGGATTGGTACCGGCTCTCGGGAGTCAAAAGCAAAACTGTCGCCGTGCATCTCGAGAATCAGTCGAAAACGCTGCAACCTTCGATTGCGATCTTCAATTCGGACAAGTCGCTCCTGCAAGACTGGCAGGCGGCCAATGCGCAAGGCGCGGACTTCGAAGTGTCCTTTCCCGCAGAGCTGGGCAAGGAATATTTCGTGGTTGTGACGTCTCATAACCACTGGTCCGAAGGGAAATACAGGCTTTCGACACGTTGAGAGGTTCTAAGCCGCGGCACTTGGTGCGCAGCATGTGAGACCGGGAATGACCAGCTACAGCGCCTTGGTCGGCGGACGCCAACGTTAGCGGCCGGTAACTGACCTCAGAGTGTTGAGCAGCGTTCTCCCCTTCACCGCATCTGTTCGGAGCTCCTGTCTCGAGATCTCCAATAGATTCGATGAGAGTAATTCCACGTATTCTGTCCTCTGTTCCCGTGAAAAGTCCCTTACCGAACGATGTGCGTGTCGTTCTATCTCCTCGATGATCTTCTTTATGAGCTCCACCTGAGATGAAGTTAACTCAGCGTCGTTTGTCAGAACGACGACGGCAAGCTGGCAGGCGTTCAAGAAGAGGGCGCGAGCATACCATCCGGGAGATGAAGGAAGCATCAGCCCTTACAGGAAATTACAAATTCGAAGGAAATAAGGAAGCTGCGACAGGTTCTCAAGGACCCCGTCGGGAAAGAGAACTTCCTATCGACCGGAGGAACTATTGACAGCGCACTGCCTACGCTCGCACCGGCGATCTCAGGGACGATGACCCTCGAACTTTCGCCGTTGTTAGTCAGAGCAGTAACGATGGTGTTGGTGCGTAAGATCCAATTTCTGATACTTTGAGTTGGAGAAAAGGAACTCATCTCGGTGGAAGGTTCTGTGGTCGTAGCCTTATCCGCCCAACGAAATCAACCGGTTCCTGTTTATTGACTTGCTTCAAATCTGAACCTAAGATTGCGGCACCATGGCGGAGTCCGACGCCCTCATCGGGCATCATCGAGAAGCTGGGCGGGATGGGTGTGGTGTATAACGCCCAGGACACTTTTACCAGGCCCTGACTGACGCGAACAGCCGCAAATAACCGTTCTAGGGTTATAATCACGCCACTTATGTCCCTTGCTCCAGGTACAAAGCTTGGACCTTATGAAATTGCGTCGCCACTTGGTACTGGTGGGATGGGAGAAGTGTACCGGGCGCGGGACACGCGTTTGGACCGCTGCGTCGCAGTGAAAATCCTCCCCGCGCATTTTTCTTGCTCTCCTGAACTGAGGAGTCGCTTCGAACGCGAAGCCCGCACGCTTTCTTCTGTCTCCCACCCGCACATTTGCCATCTGTACGATGTCGGCTCGCAGTGCGGCACGGATTTTCTGGTTATGGAACTCCTGGAGGGCGAAACACTTGCAACGCGTATCCGCAAAGGGACTCTCACCTCCACGGAAGTCCTTAAGATCGGTATGGAGATCGCCGACGCACTTGCCAGCGCGCACCGGCTCGGCTTGGTTCACAGGGATCTGAAACCTTCTAACATAATGCTGACAAAGGCCGGCGCGAAACTTATGGATTTCGGTTTGGCCAAGCCCGCAGTAAATCCGGTTTCCAACTCCGGCGGGAGTGCGTCCGCAATTTCTGGCGAGACCCTGACAACCATGCACAGCCCTGGCTCGCCCATCACAACTGCGGGCGCAATCGTCGGCACTATCCAATACATGTCGCCCGAACAACTGGAGGGGCGTGAAGCCGACGCCCGCAGCGACCTCTTTGCATTCGGTGCGGTGCTCTATGAAATGGCTACGGGACAACGCGCATTCGAAGGCAAATCGTACATGTCAGTCGCCTCTGCCATTCTGCATAAAGAGCCTACGCCGGTGAATACACTTCAGCCAACTTCACCGCCCGGACTCAGCTACATCATTTCGACTTGTCTCGCAAAAGATCCCGACGACCGCTTCCAGACGGCACACGACATCAAGCTGCAGCTCGGCTGGTTGTCGCAATCGAGTGGCAGTGCAGCTGCGACAGCAAAAGAAGCCACCCAGCCGAGAACCTGGCAGCTTCTGGTAAGTGCGGCCGTAGTGGCGGCACTCTTAGCACTTGGCCTGGGCTTCTGGCTGGGCAAAGCTAATTCAAAGCCAATTGCCGGAGACTCCGGCCTCACCCGGCTTACAGTGTCGTTGCCCGGAAAGCAAGAACTCGCTGTTGATACCTCCCAGGCCATGGTGCTCTCTCCGGACGGAAAGCGCTTGGCCTACGTTGCGAACGAGAGCGGCGTGCCGCATTTATACGTGCGCCGCTTGGATCGGTTCGACGCAGTGGCAATCTCAGATTCGGAAGGCGCGACATTTCCCTTCTTCTCGCCAGGAGGAGACTGGGTCGGCTACTACAGCCAACAGAAGCTAAAGAAGGCCCCGTCCGATGGAGGCTTGCCCGTCGTGATTTGTGACCTTCCCGCATTCTTCGGAGCAACGTGGACACCACGGGACACTATCGTAGCCGCGGTTCCTACTTACGGAATTGCCACGGTCCCGGCAACTGGCGGAGCACCACAAAAACTATTGCTTCCCAACAAGGAAAGCATCTACGCACAAGGACTGTTCTGGCTGGGAGACGGCGACTGGATTGGCTACACCGACTATTTCGAGCCGAGGCGCACAATCAAGGCAATAAACCTGAGTTCCGGTCAGATACGACCGGTCCTGAGTAATGCTCAAAGTGCCGGATATGCGGCGGGCCATCTTGTCTATTACCAGGGCGGAGCAATGTGGGCCGTCGCGTTTGACGAACGGAAGCTCGAAGTTTCAGGCAATCCAGTAGAGCTGGAATCTGGAGTCAACGAAGAGAATTATGTAGCGCAAGCCAGCGTGTCGCGCAGCGGAGTGCTTGCGTATGCGCCTGGTCCGGCCGGTAACTTCTTTCGAAATCTTTTCCTGGTCAATCGCAAGGGCGACGAGCGGAAAATAGGCGTACCGCCGCAGGATTACGTTGATCCTGCTTTTTCGCCGGACGGCAAGCGGATTGCCGTCGGTATTCGCAGCGCGACCGTGGGTCAACAAATTGTGGTGGTGGATGGAGAACGCGGTACGACGATCAATCTTCTGTCCAACTCCTACGCAACCGCACCTGTGTGGTCGCCGGACGGACATTACCTGCTCTTCGACAGTCGGCAGGCGGACCAACAAAAAGGGATTTATCGCATTGCTGCGAAAGGTGGATCAGCGCCGCAGTTGCTTAAGGCAACTCCTTTGACCAGCCATATCACGTCCGTGGAGGGCGACACGGCTGCGGTTATGGTCAACGACCCTGTGACGAACATCGACCTGTGGCTTCTGAGTTTGCGCGAGCCTTTCGAATTCAAGCCCTTTAAAGTCACTGCAGCAGCAGAGCGGCAGGGCGCGCTCTCCCCCGACGGCCTCTGGATCGCTTACGCCTCGAATGACTCCGGCCACTCGGAGATTTTCGTGGAACCGGTGCCGGGACCAGGCGGAAGACAACAGATCTCAAGCGATGGCGGAGAGCAGCCTCGTTGGGTGCGAAACGGCAAAGAGATTGTCTACCGCAATGGAACCAAAATAATGAGTGTGCCCGTCCAGACCCAGCCTGTCTTTAAGTCAGGGAAAGCACTCGAATTGTTTGACCGCAAATTTGACCGTGGCGGCGCGGTGCCCGGATATGATGTCTCAACCGACGGTCAAACCTTCGTAATGACACGCTCGGAGCGCGACAGCGCAACCCAGGTACGTGTGGTAATTGGCTTGCCGTTCGGACCACGACCGTTTTGAGGCCGAAAGAAGTTCGACACTCAAGCTGTTTGTGGTTTCAGATGTTGGGCGTCGAAGCACACTCCTTTCTTCCAAACTGAATGACTTAGCGCAAAGCTGAATTCGGATAGTTCCGATAATATTCTGTTGATGGAGAGCCAGGTTTTCGAGGACGAGGTCCGCGCGGGAGCGACAAGAGCTGTCGATCCACCCGAGGAGATGCCGGAGCAACACAATCATGGCAAGATTAGCCAGAAAGATTGCCACGATCGTGTTGATCGGCGTGACGCGACATTTGGACGCAACTGTGTATCCGGCGCTAAAGAAGTGAGCTACAAATCCGATCGAAAGAGCGAAATCAGGAGTGGTCGCGACGTAGTCCTTTGAGTAGGAGATGTGCGGAATTTGTGGGCACTTTTTCGATCTTCGGAGAAACGCACCAGCTCAACTTCGGAGCGATACCCTCATAGACGAACCCGTTCAGAAAATCCCTGAGCAGATCAGTTTGGAAGTGATTCATATGTCACGGTAAGTCCTGCAGATTTCCCGCGTTCGGAATGCATGCGTTTTACGGACTGTTTTGATAGTCTTTTTAACCACTCGGTGCTTACGGCTGTTTGGCCCTTTCCGCCAGAAATTAAATCTTGCGTTTTTTTGTGTTGCGGTTAGACTGCGCCTACTTATCCAATGCGGTAACCTGCCGCGAGTGGACGGAGGATTCTATGCTTATCGCACCCAGCGCAAAAGACCCGACGACACTGACGTATTTGACGCTAAGAAAGGCAGTGGGGGGAATTGCGGTGTTGCTTCCCTTCGTAATGGCGATACCGTGGTGGCTTTTGCGGGATCACACTCTGCAAAGTTCGATCAGCGATTACTACTATACCGGCATGCGGAATCTCTTTGTGGGCAGTCTCTGCGCCATTGCGATGTTCCTGTTGTGCTGTCGCGGATTTGATCGGAAAGATGAAATTGCCGGCGTCTTCTCAGCGCTGTGCGCGCTCGGCGTTGCATTTTTTCCGACCACGCCCGCGAGCCCTTCACCGTTTCAGAAAGAGGTCGGGTGGGCGCATTACGGGTTTGCCGCGCTACTGTTTCTGACGCTCGCATACTTCTGTCTCGTGTTGTTTAAGATGACGGCCGCGAACCGAACACTGACGAGAAGGAAACTGCAGAGGAACAAAGTCTATACGGTCTGCGGATGGGTGATCCTGGCATCGATCCTCGCCATTGCAATGACAAGGATTTTCGGACTGCAGTACTCGGTTCTGGGTGTCGGTCCGGTGTTTTTCTTTGAAACCACGTCGTTGCTCGCTTTCGGAACGGCTTGGCTGACGAAGGGCGAGACATTCCTGAAAGACGAGGTCGTACAACCGTCCTCCGATCCCGCAGCGGTAGTCACAGTACACCAGGTTGGTACAGCCTGAACCCATACTTATCCTTCTAGCAGCTTGCGCGAACCTCTATCCTTCGCGTGGTGAACGACGCCCCTGTCGGACGTCGTTTCGCCGCAGCGTCCGGAAAACTGGTGATTGCTGAATCCGACTAGAAGAGTCCGTTTGTCCTCAGATTTCAGACAGCTGACGGAAATTGGTTAGGTTTTGCGAAGGTGGGGCCGTCGACTCTCGTTCCTGACGCGCAATCCTCAAAACTCTCCGCCATTTTCTCTAACCACCGTGCGTGCTGTCATTCGCCAAAACTCGGGCCGACTTTGAAATCAAGAAGATACGGTGAGGCCAAGTAACATGTTACATGGGACAGGGGAGCCGAGCTTTAACCTGGGGACAGCGTACACAAACGCTGCGGCGGCGAGTTCTTAATCAATTGATGGAACTTCATCAAACAAGCAGTCAGAGTGCGTCTTCCGCTGCCTGAAATACCGCGGACAAAAGGGATTCTAGCCGGGGGAGCGGGGGGAGGATAGGTGGAGCTGCATCTTCCTGCTCCCTGCGTTTTTGCTGGAAACAGCGTACGGAACTATTGCGGACACCAGTCGGTACAACTTCGGTACAACTGAGGGAGAGAAAGAATGGCCTTCTGGCTCCCAAGCGACACCAAATGAAGCACTTGGATTTTTTGATTGCATTTTTCGGGACCAGGAGGTCGGTGGTTCAAATCCACTCGCCCCGACCACTTTAATCCCTTAACCCTCAACACGTTTACGCCACCTTCACTTTCGAAATTCTGACTACATTTAATGGACCCAATGTACCAACTGCAAAGCCCAAACCGATTCGCTCGACCCAGTGCTGACGGTAGGGCTCATCCTCTTTGAGTTTTGAGCACAGGTCTCCGACTCCTTCATCCGCGTGACCCATCCATAGGTGTTCAAGGTCCTTTGGAACGCCGTTCTTTCTGAGCCACGTCAAACGGAAGCGACGGAAGGCATGTAACCCAACTTTCTTCCCCTTGTTGTGCAAAACTCGGAGCACGTTGCGATGCGACAGCGGACGCCCCTTCGCGGTGGCGAAGAGATAACCGACTTTGCCTGCGACGTACGACCGTAAGACCTGAGCCAGTGGTTCCGGTATATCAACGAGGTATGAATGGCTGCTCGCTATCTGCGCCTGGAACTATCGCATAGGTCAAAATGCCGCAGCGCACGTCGCATTGAAACTGCCCAACATTGCTCAATTTGAGGTTCATAGAGACGGCTCACCACAACTGTACGGTTTCATTGCTGACCTTAGGCAAAAGGTGGAGGCGAGTGCGAACGTCAGCCTTGTTACGTCTAATCCAGAGTTTGCCCTAGTGAGGCATGGTGCGGATGACCTCCCTGCCGCATTTCTCAACCCAATCGTCAATATTGATGACGCAGTTCTAACCCTCATCGATTCCGCGTACTAGCATTTTGTTGGGCATTGTGCTTTCGAACAAATTCCGGGGTATGCGTCTGTCAAAGCATCACTCCGTCCGGACAGGCGACTTCAGATGCCGCATGAAAGCAGCCTAATGAAAGCACTCTATATGCATCTGCAGACGCGGCAGTGGATTCTCAAGCCAAGAGGTCTCCGCTATTACGCAATCGCCCCCGAGGTGAGTGACGCGGATAGGGCGGCCCTCCGTACGGTGGCAAGGTTAGATCTTTATTCTTGTGGTTCGAGACCAGAAGGACGGTGGTTCAAATCCACTCGCCCGACCACTTCCTTTTGGTCCAGCAACCTACGGCATAAGAGAAGGTCAACGAGCACCTGGCGCAAGACCCAGGAAGCCCAAAATCAGGCCCTCCGAAACCGTCCCCTCTTGTACTCAACTACTTTGTCACTTCGCTAGCTCGAGAGCGCTTGAAAGGCCAAAGGGCAGAGCGCCGATCGCTGTCTCAAAACCTGTTCTGGGGTCGATCAGGTAGAGACCCGGGTTATCAGTGAAATCGGTCGCATACAGTTTGCCGTCCCTCCCGAAAGCCAACCCCATAACGGTGTTACTTCCCACGAGGTTGACGATCTTCGTTGCCGCTCCGGTCTCAGGGTCGATGCGGTACAGAATAGCCGGTACTAGAGAAGGGTTCAGGGTGGTCGTCACACCGAACATGTTTCCGTCACGATCGAACGCCAAGTCCATGAAATATTGAGGAGCGCCAGTCGAACCGACGCGGGTAAACGCTCCGGTTGCCTCATTGACGGTATAGAGCGAGTTGTAATTTGGGTCTGAGCCAGGGCTACACTCGAAATTCGCACCACTAGGGTTACAATCCCCAACAGCATACAGAATCCCATTGGGTCCGAAGGCCATGGCCATGACTGCGAGCCCGGAGATGGGTACCCCGAACAGGTTTGCCAGTCCGGTTTTCGGGTCGATACTCGCAAGCTGTTGGTCCCCGAAAAGGTTACCGCACATGCTGAGCAGTGTGCCAGAGGGTGACAGCGCCAGTGAGGCGCAACCCCCTCCCTTTGTCGGTCCGACGTCGGTTGTCGTGATTTTACTGCCGCTCACTTCAATCGCGAAGAGTTCCGCGCTGCCACTAGAAAAAGATGTAGTATAAAACAGATTCTTCTTCTGCTCGTCTTCATCACCATTGAGAGTCGCAGCTGCAACTCCTTTATACGCAAGGACAACGGTCATTGCTACCAGTATCAACAGCCCCAAGGAAACCGAGATTGGGTTTCTTCTTGAAAGCAATTTTCGAAACATTGGCATCCTCCGCAAAGAGATTGTGAAGCAGCCGGACGCTGGTGCTAGAATCAGCCCGACATCCGGCCTTCCGGCTGTTCTCTGGGTAAATTAGCCTGTGGGCAGTCCTGGAAGTCCTCTCGGTGCGCTCACAAAATTCTCAAAAAACTCTCACAAGGATTTGCGGGGGGTCATGAGCGACGAAACGGGCCAGCGAGGTGGCGCAAAAGATATCCGCGCTTCTCTCTCAGCAGCCAGAGAGACTGTGAGCCGAGATACGCCGGAGCTCTACGAATTCGGCCCCTTTCGCCTGGATTCCGCCGAACGCAAGTTGCTTCGTGGTCACGAGGTAGTGCTACTCACGCCGAAAGCGTTCGACACCCTGCTTCTCTTGGTCCGAAATAGCGGACACCTGATGGAGAAGGACGAGCTCATCGCAACGCTCTGGCCGAACACTTTCGTCGAGGAGGGGAGCCTCTCCAATAACATCTTCCTCTTGCGAAAGGCCTTGGGCGAGGACCCCACGTTCATTGAAACGGTTCCCCGGCGAGGTTACCGCTTCGTCGGTGCCGTGCGGCAGCTGCCGCATGCCGCACCAACGCGTCCAGAAAAGCCATTCGTCGAAGGTCACCGCGAGGTGGCGAATGAAGTGTCCATGGACTTGCGTCCGTCGTCCGCTGTTGCCGGCGCGATTCCTACGAATGTTCGGGGATGGCGGACTCTCGCAGCAATTGCGGCAGCGGCGGCGCTGGCAATGCTTGCCGTTGGCTTTACGCTATGGTTGCGTGGCCCCACAAGGCTGCCTGATCGCTCGCGGTGGGTTCCCCTCACCAAGCTACCTGATTCTGCGACCCAGCCAGCACTCTCGCCAGATGGCCGCATGCTGGCATTTGTCCGCAGTCCCTCCACATGGGTCGGCCCCGGTCAAATTTACGTTAAATTACTTCCCGATGGGGAGCCAGTGCAGGTTACGCACGATCACCTTCTGAAAGCGGACCCGACGTTTTCACCGGATGGCTCGCGCATTGCGTATACAGTCCTGGATCCGGAGCGGTTTGACTGGGACACCTGGGTTGTTCCGACGCTCCGCGGTGAACCGCAGCAGATGATGCGAAACGCTTCTGGGCTCACCTGGACCGGCCCACAGCGGGTGCTGTTTTCAGAGATCAAGACGGGGATCCACATGGGGATCGTGGCGGCCGAGGAGAGCCGACTCGGGACGCGTGACGTTTACCTGCCGTCAGACGAACTAGCGATGGCACACCGCTCGTATTTATCACCCGATGCAAAATGGGTGCTGCTGGCAGAGATGGATCACGACCATCAATGGCTACCCTGTCGTCTGGCTCCTATGGACGGGAGTTCGCCGGGCCGGCCGGTAGGCCCCCTGGCGGGCAGCTGCATGTCTGCAGCCTGGTCGCACGACGGCAGGTGGATGTATTTCGCCGCCGATCCTGGTGGGGTCCATCACATCTGGCGGCAGCGCTTTCCCGCTGGCCAGCCGGAACAAATCACTTCAGGACCGACCGAGGAGGAAGGCATCGCCATTTCGCCTGACGGTAGATTCCTCGTCACTGCCGTGGCGATGCAGAACACCTCGCTGTGGATTCACGACGCGATGGGCGAGCGCCAGATTTCGGTTGAGGGCAATGTCAGTAACCCAAAATTCACACCTGACGGCAAGAGGCTGTGCTACCTGATCGTGAAAGAGGCCACAAACAAGTTTGCATGGTTTAGAAATCCAGGAGAACTGCGGGTTGCCGACTTGGAAACGGGCCGTTCAGAGCCGGTGGTGCGTGGCTTTGAGGTGCACGATTATGACATCTCCGCCGACGGTAAGCAGCTCGTCATGTGGATCGTGGACCCCGAAAGGAAGTCGCGGCTGTGGTTGGCACAATTGGACCGCAGCTCTCCGCCAAGAGAGATTCCGAATGTAGAAGGCGTGCAACCCAGATTTGGCCCTGGGGGCGATATCTTCTTTCGTCATGCCGAATCCGCGTATCGGGTTCATCCGGATGGCACGGGACTGCGTAAGGCTTTTGAAGAACCTGTCTATCTCCTGTGGGGCGTCTCGCCGGATGGGAAGTGGATCGTAGGATGGGCTCCGCTTCACGGAAACGGAGCACCCTGCATGCAGGCTTTTTCACTGAGCCGGGAGCGTCCGGTACAAATCGGCGGCTCGTTCGCCTTCTTGAGTTGGTCGTTGGACGGGCGTTCTGTGTTGCTCGGCGGCTCTTACTCTGTTCCTCTGGCAGCGGGCGAGGTCTTTCCGCAAATCCCCGCAGGAGGATTTCGTTCGGTGGAGGAGATAGGGCAATTGCCTGGAGCGCGCCGGATCGATGAAGCTGGGCTGGTGCCCGGCGCGTCGTCTGACGTGTACGCTTTCTACCGAGGCAGCGTCCAGCGGAACCTGTACCGCGTTCCAGTTCCGTGAATCCCTCACCGAAGCCACCAGCTTAGATTTTAATCTTGTGGTTCGGGACCAGGAGGACGGTGGTTCAAGAGCAGCGCGAGTTTTTCGCCCAATGGACTCGTTAACTCAAAATTGACCAACTGAGGAGAGGTTTTTCACTAGGTCCGCGGTCTAAGTGCGACTCCCACAAGACTTTAGATTTTCGAACCTAATGGTTCGGGACCAGGAGGTCGGTGGTTCAAATCCACTCGCCCCGACCACTTCTTTTCGGAACCAGCGACTTACAAACGCGGAATGGCTGAAGACCGCCGGTCCCTCACCAGAGGGTCGTTAGTTCCAATCCATGAGCCTTAACAACATTCAAAGCGAGCTTTAGTTTTGACTTGGGCCAAAACTCCTTGCATAACTTCCCCTGCGAAACTTGTCCAGACTGTCCACCCCCTGATTGTGCCTCGCGAAAATTTCGAAATGTCTGAGCAGATGTGGCCGATCCTTCCTGATAGATCCATTTTCAAAAGCTATTCTGTTTGGTACTCAAAAACGAAGACGATTAACGCGAAGATTAAGATTTCTCTCATTGAACCGTCGAGCAGGGGAGCAGGTCGCCTCATGCTTTTGAGCGTCCCTTTTTCTGGCACCTTACACAATGACCTTGTCTCGTCTCGCCAATGCCTCGGCCACCCGTAAACCCGATTGAAGCGCGCCCTCCATATACCCAACAAACGCATTGCAGGTGTGCTCTCCCGCGAAATGAAGTCGCCCACGGAAAGCTTTCCGCAGCAGAGGGGCCGTGGTCGTTACTTCCCCGGGTGCCGGAAAAGAGTATGAGCCTTTGGTCCACCCGTTATCGATCCAATCCATGAATTTCGTGGCACGCATTCCTCGCGCGATCTCCGGATAGACCCCATTCATGCAAGCCAGGTACGCGATTCTTCGATTCTTCCAGCCCCGGCATGTGACGGCATCCTTGGACCCGGAAAAACAAACGAAAGACGCTCGCGGTCCATTCTGCTGATCCGTTCCCTGCCAGGTCAGATCGACCGGCCCATCCGTGGTCAAGGCAGGCGATAGCGGGTGCCATGCGTTTTTCTGGACGTTCATCAAGAACTTCACATTCTTACCGAACTGCCCCTTGTAACGTGCTGGAAGCGCCGGAGTGATTCGGACCTTGTCCCAGACACTCGGCGGAACTGCCAGCACAATGTCGTCGGCGGTCAACTTCTGCCCCCTCGCGAGAGTAACTTCGATCGGTCGCCTTTCTAGGTTGATGCGCGTCACTCGACTATTGAAATGAGTCCGGACATTTCTCTTCTGCAGTTTCTCTTGGAATCGTTTCGCCAGTTCATCATTTCCCTCACGACACCGATAGACCTCTGAGTCCTCCCAGTAGCTCTTACAGCCGCCTCCTTTGATCATGGCCAGGACTCCGAGATAGCTTTGGTGCTCGGCCGGAACTCCGTTATCCGTCACCAGTTGCTCTGTGAGTGCCAGCTTGCAGAGCTGCGACACAGGCAAGTCTCTGACCCTGTCCGCAAGTGACAAACGGTCGAGCGCACGCGCGTTGGGCGAAAGCCACGGGGTGTCTGCATTGACAGTGCGCGCTTCCCGGTCGAGAATTCCCGTTGCCTTCAAGAACTCCGCGCCTAAAACCGCGGCCTCCGCACTGCTCAGTCGCCACCCTCCCAAAATCACGGGTGCGTTGGGAGGTTCGAGCACGTCCGTGAAATGCAAATGGAACTGGTGCTTGTAGGAGAGCCAGGCGTGATGATTGCTGCCGATCAGTTCGGCTCCGCCTTCCGTGACACGTCGCGGAATCAACTTGCGCAGCGTCTCCACGCGTCCCCCGGCCCTTTTCTGCCCTTCGAGGACGGTGACTTTGTAACCGACGCTCGATAATTCATACGCCGCCGACAAACCGGCGAACCCCGCGCCAATCACGATGATTTCACTTTTTGCACGCGATCTGTTGATTCGGCGAAAGCGTTGCTCTAACGAAAGCTTGTAGATCCGCTCCTTCTTCTTGCGGAGAGCTTGCGGGTTGACCATCATCTCCAAGCCGTAAGGCTGCAGGTTGGCTTGTTGTTTCGGTTTTTTCACTACCGGAACGTGCGTGCGCAAAGCGGTAAATAGGGTGGGCATTTCGGACCTCTCCGTCCCGGAGTCCGGCACCGACTTAAGCCCGATGGGGCGTCTCAGACCCGTGCTCCGGCGCACCCTATCCAACAGTGTGATCAGTATCTTGTCAACAACTTACTTCACTAGGTAAGATCCGGCCCTACTGTGCCGCCTGGAATTGTTAGCCGCATACGGCCCCGGCTGTGCTTCGCAAAAACTCTGGCTGACTGTGGAATCGCCCGTTTGAGCGAAGCCGCTTGTGCGGGCACTCAGCAATCACTCACTGGGCGGGGCTGCGAGCGGTTTCATAATTGCTGGGTCCACGCCCGCGGGCAATAATCCCTATCCTTAATGCGAGCTCTGTTTTCGCATCGCAGGGCATCGTTCGCCGGTCCGTATCGAAACCGACATCGGCCGATTCGAGTGCCTTTTGCGCACTGTCTATCGCTGCCTGGAGCTCCGGATAAACCCGCGGATCGGCAGCACGCACAGCGAAGCGCAGAGCCTTGGTCGCGTGATAACCGACGAAGGGCTATAATCCCCTAAAGACCTGGGCGAAAGGAGTACGCCCATGAGTGTTTCAGCACGCCTGAAGTCTTTTCTCGATTCCAATCAGGTTCCGTACGAATCGCTCTCTCACTCCACGACTTACACCGCGCAAGGCACAGCAACCGTGATGCAAATATCCGGT
>Ga0310910_10000915_pt1 | contig 15321 bp, 19 predicted proteins | sample GREbulkMGHF172_FD_203448 | JGI IMG/M metagenome (GOLD analysis project Ga0310910, IMG submission 203448) | Lab enrichment of tropical soil microbial communities from Luquillo Experimental Forest, Puerto Rico - GRE.bulkMG.HF172 | ecosystem: Environmental > Terrestrial > Soil > Tropical forest >... | reverse complement strand
TTGTCCAACTGCCCCTTGAGCTCGACGGTCTCCAGGTCGACGCGTACGACCTGTGGTGGACGCGCGCGGATGGGCGCCGGCAGATCCGTCGGATCACGCACGATCTCAGGAGCTATCGTGGCCACCGTGGCTCGCGCCCCAGGTGTCACTTGGATGCGACCTTCCATGCCGGCCTCGCGATGGCCCGCTATCGAGCAGAAGTAGATGAATTCGCCGGTCTTGTCGGCGGTGAACGCCAGCGTGCTGCTTGCGCCTATTCCTAAGACCCGGTCTGAGCGTGCGGCATATTGATCGATGACGATATCGTGCTCGGCGCCCTCGCCGTTGATCAGGTTGATCTGCACGGTCTCGCCTTCATGCACGACCAGCATCGGATTGACCTTGCCGTCGATTTCGCCGCCGACGCCGAGATAGACCATCCGGCCCTGCGCGATCCCGGAGCGCAGCGTGAAAATAGTTGGCGCGTGCATATCCCCGTGTGCCATCGCGGCGGCCGGAGGCGAGGCGGAGGGTGGGGGTGGAGCGGGCGTCTGCGGCGCCTGCGCCACCATGGGCTGCGCTGAATGTGAGTGCTGTTGCGCCCAGGCTTGATGTGCGCATCCCACGAGAGTTGCTGCGAGCAGCAGCGCGTTCAACATCCGCATTGAATCCATCCTTTTTGACCGCCGCTCCATCGCGTCCGCAACGGAACGTCACCATCGATTTAGAAATGATCCGCTAATCAGCCTGAAGCGAACCTGACATAGATCAAATCGAAGCGGGCGCCGATAAGTCCGCTGGCCGCGAGGGGTAGCTCAGGCGGAAGCGCGGCCTCTCACCGGCACGGCATCCCTTTGCTAGGAACTCGCTGAAAAGTGCAAGAGCGCGCTCACGCGGGCTCAGAATGCGCGTTCCTTCCGTCAGCGTTGGTGAACATATAGCCCGGGTGCCGGCGCGAGCGGCGTGGCGCCGTGCGCCGGCGCGCCCATCGCAGGCGGCGCGCTGCGCTCGTGTCCGCTGTGCTTTTCCAGCCATGCGGTCCATTCCGGCCACCATGAACCCGTCTGCGATATGGTTGCCGCCAGCCAGGTATCGGAATCGACATAACGCGCACCGGGCCGGCGGGTCGCGACGTGATAGCGTCGTTCCTTGTGTCCGGGCTCGGAGACGACACCGGCGTTATGGCCGCCGTTGGTGAGCACGAAGGTGAGGTCGTTGTCGGTGAAGAGATGAAGCTTGTAGACCGAGCGCCAAGGGGCGATGTGATCGGTCTCGGTGCCGACGGCGAACATCGGGATACGGATGTCCTTGAGCGCGATCACTCGGCCATCCACCGCGTAGCGGCCGGCGGTCAGGCGGTTTTCCAGAAACAGGCCCCGCAAATACTGCGAATGCATGCGATAAGGCATTCGCGTGGGGTCCTCGCTCCAAGCGGTGAGATCCGTGGTCGGGTCGCGCTCGCCGAGCAGGTACTCGCGCATCATCCTCGACCAGATCAGATCATTCGAGCGCAGCGTCCGGAAGGCCGCGGTCATTTGGCGCGGGTCGAGCACGCCCTGGTCCCACATCATGTCTTCGAGGAATGCAACCTGGCTTTCGTCCACGAACAACATCAGTTCGCCGGCTTCGCTGAAGTCGGTCTGGGCGGCGAGCAGCGTCGCGGTGACGAGCCGATGGTCGCCGTCGCGCGCCATGGTGGCGGCGGCGATGGCCAGCAACGTGCCGCCCAAGCAATAGCCGCAGGCATGCACCTTTCGGCCGGGAACAACGGCGTTGACCACGTTGAGCGCGGCCATGATGCCCGCGGTGCGGTAGGTATCGAATGCGAGATCGCGATCGGCAGCCGTCGGATTGCGCCACGATATCATGAACACCGTAAAGCCGCGGTCGACGAGGTAGCGCACGAGCGAGCGGTGCGGCAAGAGATCGAGCACGTAGTACTTCATGATCCAAGCCGGCACGATCAGCAGCGGCTCGGCAATCACTTCGGTGGTTGTGGGCTTGTATTGAATGAGTTCGATGAGGTCATTGCGATAAATGACCTCGCCCGGAGTGGCGGCAATGTCCTCGCCGACACGGAAGCCGTGCGCCGAGGTTCTGGGCTCCATCGCTAGGGCGCAAAGCATGTCCTGCGTCAAATTGCTCATGCCGCGAACGAGATTGGCTCCCGTTTCGCTGATCGTCCGCTCGATGATCACGGGATTGAGCCAGGGCAGGTTCGACGGCGACATGACGTCGAGAAACTGATGTGCCATGAAACTCACGCGTGCCGCGTTCTTGGAGTTCATGCCGCGGACCTCGCGGGCGGCGCTGCGCCACCACGATTCCCGGGCAAGGAAGACCTGCTGCCAGAACAGGTAAGGCATTTTCTCCCAGGCTGGATCGGAAAAGCGCCGATCCGAGTCGTGCGATGAAAACGGAGGTGGCGCGGCGCTCTCGGAGCCGTAGTGGGCTGCAAGGCGTAACAGCCGGACGCCGAAGATGAATGCCGTCAACGACAGCTCAAGCTGTCGCCCTGGTGCGCGGGCAAGATGCGAGAACCAGTCGAACCAAGCGGCGCATTGGGCATGCGGAGACACCCCCTGGGTAAGGCGGGCGGTCATGGCCCGCGCCAATTGGTTGAGGGTGTCGAACGAGGGCAGGTCGCCAGGCGGCAGAGTAGGGGCGGCAGATGGTTTCGGTTGCGCCGCATGCGATGCAGCCGAAACCGGAAGCGAAGCCGATGCAGCCGAAACGGGAGGCGACGCCAGTTGGTTCACTGGAACGGCTTTTTGCGCGCCGGCGAAGTCTACGCCAGTGGAGTTTCGCACTTGAGTAGATGCAGGATTCATGACGGTGATGTGACGCCGCACGTAGTGATGCGTTCTCGAAAACTTTACAAAAGTGCAAGCGGAAGATTTGATCGAGGTCAAAGTCCAGCCACACCCGTATGATTTTGTTTGCAGCAAAAAACCCCAGCATGCAGGGAGAATACCGACGTGGCCAAAGCTGCGAACAAAAGAAAAGGTGGGGACGAGCGTCGCGGCGCCCGGTCAAACAAGATCGGCAAGCGGATTGCTCTCTTGCTCATGATAGCGGTCAGTTGCAGCTTGGGCGTCATCGCGCCGGCAACGGCCCAATCTCATTCCTCTCTTCCGTCTACGAGCGAACCCCCTGTCGCACTATCGCCCTCGCAACGACGGGGTTTTAGACTTGTTACCCTGCATTGCGCGCGATGCCACGCCATCGACAAGGTCGGCGAGAGCCCGCTCGCGATCGCGCCTGCGTTCCGCACGTTGCATCTCAAGTATCCTGTTTCAGATCTGCAACGGCCCCTGGCGCAGGGGGTTCATCCGGCGATGCCGCGGTTCCAACTTGAGGCCGGCCAGGTCGAGGACATCATGGCTTATCTCAAGACGCTTGAGCAATGATGCAGCCCGCAGCGAGCTGAGAGTCACTCGGCACAGGTGCCTCCGAGCACTCTGACCTCAACCTGCGCGGCAGCGTCGAGGCAGCGACGCGGGACTTCGGTCAAGTCGTCCGAGGTTCAGCTGCTCGGTGAGCATCCCAGACGATCGCCCGGCGTTTGATAAATATCAAAGTCGCGATTGCTCGGTCTGACAATTCTTGACAGGACCGCGGTTGCCTCCATTTCGCAAAGGAGTTCTTCCATGTCGTTACCCCATGTGTTGAAACGCATTCGGCTCGAACTGGCTCGATCAAGGGGGTTTCCGGCGGGCTCCGCCAATCATGGCTACGAATTCGTGGCGCCGCTCGACAGCAAGGGGCATATCGATCCGCATCTTTGGCAGAAGTATCGGGAGCATTGCGGGGTGCGCCGGTTTTGGAGCGGCGCGGACGAAGAAATCGGGCGACTCACGCACAAGCCGGGCGGGGTGGAGCACGCGCGATGGGTGTTCGACTACGACCCCGACACAACGGACGACGACGAGGCCGGATACCGCTTCGGCGTGCACGCCTTCGCACCCGGCGAGTATGTTTCAATCCGCGGTCATGAGGGTGAATCCCATACCTTGAAGGTCGTGTCCGTTGAACCGACCGCGTAATCGCGGAGCATATCCGGGAGGTGGCTCGCTCCCGGCTGCGCGGCGATGTCGGCACGCGCAAGGGAGATCTTGTCGTTGAGAAGCTCGAAGACGCGGAGGCCATCCAACGGTCGGCGGGTAGCCACAGTCGCTCATGACGCGAAGGTCAATGGGACAACATGCAGCAAACGGGGCTTGCCGACAGAAGCTCGCGCGTGACGCCGCCGAAAATCCATTCACCCAGTCGGCTGTGCCCATAGCCGCCGGCCACGATTAGATCTGCCTTCTCCCCCTTCACAACGTGGAGGAGCTCGGCGGCGGCCGGGCCCCGCGGTCGCCGCCAGACTTCGGCCGCCACGATCACGCGGTGTCGGACGAGGTAGGCGGCGACATCGGCCAGATTCTTTTTGGCCTGCGACCCCGATTCGTTCTCGCCGATTTCGACGAGCAGAACCTCTTTCGCCTGCTGCAAGAATGGGAGCGCATCCCGCACCGCGCGGCGGCATTCGCGCGTATCCTTCCAAGCGACGACCACGCGGCGAAGCGGCAGCGCACCAATGGTGTCGGGCACAAGCAGAACGGGTCGCCCGGCCCGCAGCACAATAACCCCGGGCTCGGCGTCGTTGTCGCTGTGCCTGCGACCGACGATGAGGAGATCCGCCGCCCGTGCTTCGCGCAAGAGCAGCTCGCCCGGAGGTTCGAGGGCGCTGCGCCACTCGATCTGCTTGAGCGAGCGGCCATGGGCGCGAAAGGTCTTGCCTCTCTCATCGAAACGCGCCGTCGCCTTTTGAAGGTCGTATTGGTTGGATTCGGTCAGCCCGACATCTCCGGCCATGAAGGCCGGCCACAGCGCGTACCCCGCAACCCCGATAAGGGCAGCTTGGAAGCGGTCGGCTAGACCGATCGCGAGTTCGACGCGCTGTGCCGATTCATGCTCGAGGTCGACGTGGACCATCAGTGCCGCAAAGGACATCGGGTCTTCCTGTTGGCTTTGACCGACGGCGCTCGACTTTTCACATCCCCTCTCGGCATCGGCGTTCTCCTGCATGCGACCAAACAACCGAATGCTCAGTGCGACAACATGCAACAGACCGGGCTCGATGCAAGAAGCTCGTGCGTGACGCCGCCGAAGATCCATTCGCCCAATCGACTGTGCCCGTAGCCGCCAGCCACGATCAAATCTGCCTTCTCATCTTGAACAAGACGCAGGAGGTCGGTGGCGATCGGCCCCCGCGCTTGCCGCCAGATTTCGTGCGCCGCGGCGACTTGATGGCGGAGAAGGTAGCTTGCGACGTCGGAAAGAATCCTTTTGGCACTGGATTCCGGTTCGCCTTCGCCGATGCCGACGAGCAGAATCTCTTTGGCTTGTTGCAGGAACGGCAGTGCATCACGCACGGCGCGACGACACTCACGCGTGTCCTTCCAGGCGACCACGACGCGGCGGAGCTGCAGCGGAGCGACGGTGTCGGGTACCACCAGGACGGGCCGGCCGGCCCGGAGCAAAATCACGCCGGGATCGGCAAGGTCATGCACGTTGCGCCCAGTATGCCGTGTTCCGACGATAATGAGATCCGCCGCTCTCGTTTCGCGCGACACGAGTTCGTACGGCAATTCAATCCCGGCGCGCCATTCAATCTGCTTGATATGCTGGCCCTGGACGCGGAACTTCTTGCCCATGTCATCGAGACGTGCGCTCGCCGCGCGGCACTCATGTTCCGTGGGCTCGTGATAGACGACGACGCCACCGGCGGCGAAGGCAGGCTGCAGCGCCAAGCCGGCAACGCCAATGAGCGCCGCCTGAAAGCGGTCGGTCAGAGCAAGGGCAAGCTGCACTCGCTGTTCGCAGTCGCGCTCGACATCGATGTGGACCATTATCGTTGTGAACGACATTGCTTGTTCCGACTTGTGGCGGTCAAGACCCGAACCGACCAAACTTTCCGACTGGGCGGTAGTCACGGTGGCCACGAGCGCTGCTCCGCTTCACCACCGCCAGCTGCGGTGCCTTGGTCCGAATACATCGAGGCGCTGCTGCTGTTTGCTATCCAGCGAGGCGTAAAACGCGTCGAACGCCGGCCGCAGGGTCTTTACGGCCTGAGACATGATCTCGAGCCGGTTGTCCATCATCTCCAATTCGGATTTCGTCGTCGTGGGCATTTCCGCCTTGCACGCCGTCGACATCGTCGCGATCGCCTTGCTCGAGGCTGATTGCAGATCGTTCAAGGCCGCGCGTTGGGTTTCGGTCGGCCGCACGACCCGCTCGATCCAGCGCACTTGCCATTCGTAGAGGCCGACCGAGCGCGGCGTACACAGCCGCCTAAATCCCCGCGGACCCATGGTTCCGGGACCGGTCAGCACGCCCGGAATGAGGACGACGGCGTTCTTGTCCGCCGCCGGGGAAGGTGATGGTTGCGCGGCGACGGGCGCTGCCCCGACCACGGACGTCATGACGCACGCGCCTATTACCACCAGCACCCTGCTGATCAAGTTCATCATCTGTACACACCCTCATTCGAAAGGCAGCCCCGAACACTATCAGTTGGCAACCTCGCCCTCGACTGCGATTGAAGGTGACACATGGAAGCAGCCCCATGTTGACGTGGATCAAGGATGACATCGAGGCTTGAGTCGCGGACAACGCGCGCACGAAGCAACCCCGCCGCGATCGATGGTCGATCGAAGCCGCGTCCGACGAGAAGCCGTTACTGCTGCTGAATGGATTTAAGATAATCGATGATCGCGCCCACGTCCTCCGGCGGGAAGACGAATTCCGGCATGTCCGGATGACCGGTGGAAATGCCTTCTGCCAAGGCCTCGGCAAGGCCTTCGATCTTGTATTTGCGAGAGAGCGTTCGGAAGGGCGGCGCCGCTTGGTGCGGGCTAGCGCCGGTGCGGCCGACGGCATGGCAACGCGCACAATTCGCCGTCAGCAATGATTCGCCGCGGGCTGCAGGCGTGGCGCGTTCTTCTGCCAAAACCGGCAGTATCGTGGTCATTGCGAGCAAGGCGACGAGATAGTACGGGACTTGCCTGCGCATGGCTAACCGCGTGCACCGATTACATCGCGAATCTTGTCGAGCAGCGCATTCCCGACAAGAGGTTTCTCCACGATCGGGACCTCGGCTTTTTCGGCTTGCTGACGCAGCGTTAGGCTAGGGTGGCTCGCAATCAGGATCGCGGGCGCCGTGAGGCGCCGGTCGCGTAACTGCGCGATCAGATTCAAGGCGCTCGTTGCGGACGTTTTTTGATCGACCACGTAACAGTCGCAGCGAGCCAGGTCGCCCGCGCTCAATAGGTCCGCTCCGGACACGTAGCTGCGAACGGCCAGGCCTTCGATTTCCAGCCAGAATTTGAGAGAATTTCGCACGGCGAGATCATCGCTAATCACGATGACGGCAAGTCCCGAGTTCGACAATGCGTCCTGATTTTTCATTGGCTTTGCTTTCGCCCACGGCTCCGGGGCGGTCGCGGGTGTGCTGCAAAAAACACTAAAATGAGGACCGTTACTTTGATATGGCTCAAGTCCGCGCAGCGCGTGGGTCGGGCACGGCCCCGGCGCCATGCAAGCCAGCCAATTATGGTGCGGCGCAAACTTATGAAATCCCTTCACTAAGACAGGCAGCGGCCTGCGATTTGCGCCAACGGCGAATGAGTGAGCGGACTGGCCAAGGATTCACAGCCGTCAGCCAAACCTCGATCGGGAGCCGGTATGCGCGGGAGGTTGACTTCTTCCGGTGGTCGGTTGACGGGATTCTGATGGAGTGCAGGAACCAGCGGCAAACGGTTGCCCTTTCGTGCACGATCGACGATTTCCATGGAAGATACAGCCCCCGGGGAGGCCGTGGCGACCGATACTTCGATGCCGATGACAACGGAAAGTGTCGCGAGCAACACGCTGCAGCCGCCAATTAGAAATCGCAGACCCCGACCAGTTGACGAGAATAAACCACTTCGAAGCGATGTCTGCGGCAACATAATCCTGGTTCCCCCGATTTGATTGAGCAATTTTAGCGGGAGGGCCCAGATCCGAAAATTCCGATAATGTCCCTCCGGGAAGTTCCGGAGGTTCGCGGGTCGATGCGTGGGTGAACGGCGAGCTACCGCATCGCTCAAGGTCCGTTCGGATCGAGAATTCCGGCGATCAAGGCCATGCGCACGAGATCGGAGAGACTCGCAGCCTGCGTCTTCATCATAAGATTGGCCCGGTAGGTCTCGATCGTCCGAGGGCTGATGCCGAGATCGTACGCAATCTGCTTGTTGGCATGTCCAGCCACCAAGCCCTTGAGGACGTCGCGCTCGCGGTTCGACAACGCCGCGAGGCGGACCTCGATCTCGTTGCGCTCCGCCTCGCGCTTTTGATCGCGATCCCCCTTATCGAGCGCCGACCGCACGGACGCGAGTAGAACCTCGTCCTCGAAGGGCTTTTCGAGAAAATCAACTGCGCCGAGCCTCATCGCCTCCACGGCGAGCGGGATATCACCGTGCGCCGTGATGACGATGACCGGCACGGCGAGCTTGAGCTCTCGCAATCGTCGCAAGAGGTCGATGCCGCTGAGCTCGGGCATTCTCACGTCGGTGATGATGCAGCCGGTTTGGACCGTGGGCGCAACCTCCAGGAAGACGGTGGCGGATTCATACGTCCGCACGTCGAGGCCGGCCGACCCCAGCTGGAAAGCAAGCGCCTGGCGCACCGCCTCGTCGTCGTCGATCACGTGGACGATGGGCTTGTCAGGCGGCATCGTTGAGATCCTCCCCGGTCGCGGTCCGTACGGTGAACCGAAAGATCGTTCCGCCGGCGGGATTGGGCTCCACCGTGATCTGCCCGCCGTGCGCCTCGACAATGGTGCGGCAGATCGACAAGCCGACGCCCATGCCGTGGCGCTTGTTGGTGACGAAGGGTTGGAAGAGCTGCGACATCAGTTCCGGCGCGATCCCGGGGCCGGTATCGGCCACGCTGACGGCGACCATATCGTCGTCGGCGGCTGCGGTGGAGATGACGAGCTCGCGTCTTTGCGACGCCTCCATGGCCTCGACCGCATTTCGCAACAGATTGAGCAACACCTGCTGAATCTGCACCTTGTCGACAAGGACCGGATCGATGGCTGGGTCGAATTGAAACCGCACACGAACGTCTTGATCCTTGGTTCCGACCAGCGCCAAGGCGCTCGCTTCCTCAATGAGCCTTTTGACGCTTTCCACCCGACGCTCGCTGTCGCCCCGACCCACGAATTCGCGCAAGCGACGGATGATCTGCCCCGCGCGCAGAGCTTGATCGCCGGCCTTGTCCAGAGCATCGCGCACCGAGCCCAAGCGGTCCTCGACACCGCTTTCGAGCAGGCGTCGCGAGCCCTTCATGTAGCCCACAATGGCCAATAGCGGCTGATTGAGTTCATGGGCAAGCGCGGACGCCATCTGGCCCATCGCCGTCAATCGGGACATATGAACGAGCTCGGATTGCAGCTCCTGCAGCCTCGCCTCCGACTGCTGACGCTGCGTTATGTCGCGGATAAAGCCAGTGAAAAAGTGACGGTCGCTCGATCGCATCTCCCCCACCGCCAGCTCCATCGGGAAGGTCGAGCCGTCCTTGCGCTCGCCCACCACGACGCGGCCGATTCCGATGATTCGCCTTTGTCCGGTCCGCAGATATTGCTCGATGTAGCCATCGTGATTCTCCCGGTACGGCGACGGCATCAACATCTTGACGTTTTTTCCAATCATTTCCGCCGCGCTATAGCCGAACAGCCGTTCCGCCGCCGGGCTGAACGATTGCACGATTCCGCCCTCATCGATCACGATCATCGCCTCCGGCACGGTATCGAGGATCGACGCGAGATGAGCCTCGCGCGCAAGCGCGTCCCGCGTGCTGGTGGCGGCTCGAATACGGTTGCGTTGCAGCTGCTCTCCGCTCCAGGCGATGCCCGCTCCGATCATCGTGAACAAAGCAGCATCGACGATTTCCGCCGCCGAAACGCCGGGAGACATCGTGATGACGAAGAAGCCGAGCACGACGCTGAGACCGGTTGCCAGCAGTCCCGGTCCGAGCCCGCCTAGGCCGCCAGCAACCAAAACCGCGGGAACGAACAACAGGTAGGGCGAAGCATCTCCCAGCACCGGCGTGAGCGCGAGTCGGGCCAGGAACGCGATGGCCACGGCGAAGGGCGCAAGCGCATAGCGAAGTGCATCCCGGTGGACAAAAAGCCGCTGCTTGAAGGCGCTGAGATGGCCCTGCGGCCTCGATTTGGCGGCCAAATCCGTGACGAATGTCTTCATCGAGAGCCTGTGGCCTCGCCTGCCTCCGGGTTAACCCGGAGGGATTTTATCGGAATTTTCGCTCCCCCGCGCACAGGTTACCAAGGGCTCATCAACTGGAGGTCATGAGCCATGCTGACGCAGACCGCAATGCGGAATGTTTCCCAGAGGCAGCCGGCAACGCAACCTCGCCGCGCGCCAGTCTCGGGTGCCGCCATGCAAGCCGGCACGATCGAGCTCATGGGTGCGTGCATGCCATTTGCCGCCAATGCCGAGATCTACGGGGAGAACGAGCCCGCCGATTACCTCTACAAGGTCGTCAGCGGGACGGTGCGCACCTACAAGGTCCTGATGGACGGGCGCCGTCAGATCGGAGCCTTCCATCTGTCGGGCGACATTTTCGGTCTCGAGACGGGAGACGAGCACACGTTTTCGGCCGAAGCGATCACCGATTGCAAGATCATCGTGATCAAACGCAGCGCGGTGATGGCGCTTGCGGCAAGGGACAATGATGTCGCCCGCCAAATGTGGGAGCTGACCGCCTGCGAACTCCGACGCGTGCAAGAGCATTCGCTGGTTCTGATCAAGAGCGCGGAGGAGCGGGTCGCGGGCTTTCTCTTGGAAATGGCGGAGCGCGTGCGCAGCGGCGGGGCCGTCGAGCTGCCGATGTCGCGTCAGGATATCGCCGACTATCTCGGCCTCACCATCGAGACCGTTTCGCGCACGCTCAAGCATTTGGAAAACGCGGCGGCAATCGAGGTGCCAAAGCGGCGCCGGATCTTGCTGCGCGACCGTTCTGCGCTGCGTCGGCTCAACGCGTAGGAGAGCGACGCTCGAATCGGCAGGGAGGTTGCCATGTCTCGCTCGGCTCAAGCAAATGAACGGCCCGGCTTTTCTCGTCGATTTGCGCATTGGTGGCGAAGCTGGAACGGCAGCCGCAGGACGATGGCCGACCTCGACGGTTGCGGTCCTGCCGAGATGGAGCGCATCGCCCGCGACGTCGGCGTTGGCGCAGCCGATCTCTCCATTCTCGCTGGCAAATGGCCGGACGCCGCGGATCTGCTGTACTGGCGGATGAACGAGATCAAGCTCGACCGGATGGAAATCACGCACGCCGACCCGCAAGTCATGCGAGATCTTCAGCGGGTATGCACGGTCTGTGGAAGCAAACGGCGGTGCGAGCACGAGCTCGCAAAGAATCCGTCCGATCCGGCTTGGCAAAAATATTGCCTCAACGCCACGACGCTCTCGGCATTGGCGGCTGAGCGAGCTGCTAAAGCTAAGGCAAGTTAGATGGTACGAAAATCTCTTGGTCGCGCCCTAGGGCTCGTCGTCGCGCTGGGCGCCTTTCTTTCATTGGCAAGCGCCCCCGTTCCCGCCCAATCGCCGGCAGCGCAGCGAGGCCTCACCTTCGTGCGCGTTCATTGCGCGCAATGCCACGCCATCGACAAGGTCAGCGATAGCCCGCTCACCATCGCGCCCCCGTTTCGCACATTGCATCTCAAATTCCCGATCGAGAGTCTGCGCCGGCGCTTGGCCGAAGGCATTGTTGCCGACCATCCGACGATGCCGCAATTCCGGCTCGAGCCGGATCAGCTCGCGGATGTGATGGCATATCTGCAGACGTTCGAGCCCTGACGCCAAGCTGGCGGAATCCCGGCCGCGCAGTTTTGCGAACCGCTGCATCTCGCTGAAAACGGACTTGAATTTGACCTGGATCAAGACTCCCGCTTGCGATCCGCACAACAGTGCCCAATGGGCGGCGCATCACGCATTGCCCCGTGCGCCGGCGCGGAGGAAGGCACCGGGAGCTTATGCGCAACCCAATGAACGGTCACAGGAGGGTGCGATGCGCGCGGTTTCGCTCCGACATCGGCTACCACCGAACGTGTTTGTGCGACTGTGGCGACGTTGGATGGTGGTTCAGGCCAATGAACTGCTCGAAGCCGCCCGCCTTGGCTCGGATAAGGTGGAATATTTGACGCACGGTCGAGAAGGGTCAAACGCCGATCTTTGCAGGGTCGCGGGCCGGCACGTTGACGACTTACTGCGCCGCCGCATGCTCAGCGTCGAACTCGATCCCTATGAATTGGCTCTCTCGGATCCCGCTTTACTTCGTCATCTTCAGAGGTGTTGCTCACTGTGCGAGAGCCGCGAAGATTGTGCATCGGATCTAGCGCGCGCATCGACCGAAGGAGCTTGGCAAGGTCGGGACGATTGGCGCGACTACTGTGAGAACGCCTGGGTGCTCGAGATGCTCATGGCTCTGCAGAGCCGTTCAAAGGCAGGGTCGAAGTATCAATTCCCGTATATCCCCTGACGAGAGGGAGGAGGCACCATGAAAGCTGCCGACGTGATGGTTTCCGCCGTCATTAGCGTTCGCCCGAATGCGCGGGTCGAGGAGGTAGCCGGTATTCTCCTCGCGAGCCGTATCAGCGCGGTGCCAGTTATCGACGAGCAGGGTGAGCTTCTTGGAATCGTGAGCGAGGGGGACCTCATGCGGCGGGCCGAGGCGGGCACCGACCGGAGCCGGTCCTGGTGGCTGGAATATCTGACCGGCAAACAGGTGCTCGCCGCGGAATACGTGAAATCGCATTCGCACAAAGTCACCGATGTCATGACGCGTTCGGTGATCACCGCGACGCCGGATACGTCGCTCAGCGAGATTGCAACCTTGCTTGAAAGGAACCGCATCAAGCGGGTGCCGATCGTGCAGAATGGAAAAGTCGTGGGGATCGTCAGCCGCGCAAACCTGCTTCAGGCGCTCGCCGGCATGCCGAGAAAGAACACAGCTACTGCAAGCGCCAGCGATTCGCAAATCCGTGACGAGGTGCTCTCCCGATTGAATGCGGAACTGTGGCGGCCATCGATGCTCAATGTGACTGTCCGCGATGGCACAGTCGACCTGTGGGGATTTGTCGCTTCAGATGATGAAAAGAAGGCAACTCGAATTGCCGTGGAAAGCATACCTGGCGTCAAGACGATCAATGATCATCTGACAATTCCACCAGCCGAGATTGCAATGGTGTGAAGGCCCGTCGTTCCCACGGCGCCTCGGATCAATCCTGGAGCACAGAAATGAAAAGACGAAACTTGACAGCAGCCGCGATCGCGTTTGGCGCTTGCCTGATGATCGTCGACGTGGCCACACCCTCTGCTCAGTTATGCGCGGCGGAACCGCAAAGCTTCTCCGAGGACATATTGCCGATCTTCAAAGGCCGATGTGCGAACTGCCACCAGAGCGGCGGCGCTGGTTACGAAAAAAGCGGGCTCGACCTCACGACCTATGAGGGGTTGATGAAGGGTACCAAGTTCGGCGCGATGGTCGTCCCCCGCGACCCGGAGAGCAGCAACTTGATGTGGCTCCTCGATTGGCGCGCCTCCCCTGAGGTGCGCATGCCGCACGGCAAGAAGAAGCTGTCGATTTGCGACAGAAACGCCATTCGTGCGTGGATTCGCGAGGGCGCCAAAAACAATTGAATCGCGACGCTTCGTTCGCTGGCGATGCTGCCGGCGGCACGGTCCTCGAGAGAAGGCCGCGTCGGGATCGCCGCGGTGGCCGATCCCCCACGGCGAAACGTGCTCGCGCCCAAGCGCGCCCGGCCGACGGCCGGCGCGAAGCTGAAGTGAAAGTCGGTATTTGAGGTAGATCAATGCCAGCGCTGAGGGGCGGTCACATCATTCGGCCAAATACAAAAACACTGCAATTCATTCAGCCGCAACGAAGGGACCGGGTCATGACCCAATCCACCACCGACCGCAGTTTCATTCTCGTCTTCCGCCTCCTCATGGCGTGGACGTTCCTCTATGCCGCATCGCATCAAGTATTCAATCCGAAATTCAGCGCGGCGGCGTTCCTGAGCCACACGAAGACCTTCCATGACGTCTACGCCGTGCTCGCCACGCCCGCGGCCGACCCGGTTCTGACGTTCTTGGTCAGCTACGGTCACCTGCTGATCGGGCTTTCGCTTCTGGTCGGGTTGCTGGTTCGCGTGAGCGCCGCATTCGGCGTGGCGCTTCTGGTGATGTATTGGACGGCGCACATGGACTGGCCGTTCATCGAGAACACCAACAACTTCATCATCGACTATCACATCGTCTATGCGGTGGTCTGCGTCTATCTGATCGCCTACCGCGCCGGACACGTGTGGGGTCTCGACGGCTGGGTGGAGAAGCTTTCATTCGTCGAGCGGTCTCCGTCGCTGCGGTTCTTAGTCGCCTGATATCAACCAGCATGCGGGTGCGGCGGTCGTGCGTACCGCCGCATCAAGGCTTTGAGGGAGGGGTAAGATGTACAAGCATATCCTGATCCCTACCGATGGATCCGAGCTGTCGAAGAAAGCCGTCAATCAAGGAGCTGGACTAGCAAAAGCTCTCAACGCCAAAGTCACCGCGGTAACTGTCTCGGAGCCTTTTCATATTTTCGCGGTGGACCCGAGCATGGTCACGGACACGCCGGACGAGTACAAAAAACGTGTAGCCGCTCTGACCGCGAAATATCTCAAGGTCGCCACGGATGCCGCCGCGGCGGCCGGCGTGCCCTGCGATGTGGTGCAGGTTGAACACGAGCATCCCTACGAGGCGATTATCGATACGGCCCGAAAGCGAGGATGCGACGCAATTGTGATGGCCTCCCACGGCCGCCGCGGCGTCTCGGCGGTCGTGCTCGGTAGCGAAACAGTCAAGGTGCTCACCCACAGCAACATACCGGTTGTGGTCGTTCGCGCATAACGCAGGGGGCAAGGCGGCCACCGCCATCGCGACGCGGCCGCAACCGCGTGCACGTCCCAAGCGGCGAAGCACCTTGACTACCGCGCGACTCCTGGCCTTAGGCCTGCGAGCCGGCGGCAGAAATGACAAGCTTCACGCTGCAAGTATCGGCATCGCTTGGATCGGGCGAAATCGAAAACCCGAGCTCTCTGCACATCGCCAGCATCGCCGTGTTTTCGCCCAGTACCTGGCCCTCGATCGTCTTGAGCCCTTCCGCACGGGCATATTCGATGATCATCTGCATGAGCAGATAGCCGAGACCGCGCCCTTTGACGTCGGACCGCACGAGGATGGCGTATTC
>Ga0310910_10000905_pt1 | contig 15409 bp, 15 predicted proteins | sample GREbulkMGHF172_FD_203448 | JGI IMG/M metagenome (GOLD analysis project Ga0310910, IMG submission 203448) | Lab enrichment of tropical soil microbial communities from Luquillo Experimental Forest, Puerto Rico - GRE.bulkMG.HF172 | ecosystem: Environmental > Terrestrial > Soil > Tropical forest >... | reverse complement strand
ATGACCTACACTGATGGTGCCTCAGCCCTCGACGGCTTCCGCACCAGTCAACCCGATCTTGCCATTCTCGATATCAAGATGCCGCGGATGGACGGCATGGAGACGCTGCGGCGCCTCCGTCAGAAATCCGATCTGCCGGTGATCTTCCTCACCTCCAAGGACGAGGAGATCGACGAGTTGTTCGGCCTCAAGATGGGCGCCGACGATTTCATCCGCAAGCCGTTTTCGCAGCGGCTTCTGGTCGAACGCGTAAAGGCCGTGCTGCGCCGCTCGCAGCCGAAGGACCCGACCGCCGCGCCGAAGGAGAACGACGCCAAGGCGCTCGATCGCGGCCTGCTCAGGATGGATCCGGAGCGACACACCTGCACCTGGAAGAACGAGCCCGTGACGTTGACGGTGACCGAATTCCTGATCTTGCAGGCGCTGGCGACGCGCCCGGGCGTGGTGAAGAGTCGCAACGCGCTGATGGACGCCGCCTATGACGACCAGGTCTATGTCGACGACCGCACCATCGACAGCCACATCAAACGGCTGCGCAAGAAATTCAAGGTGGTCGACGATGACTTCGAGATGATCGAAACGCTCTACGGGGTGGGTTACCGCTTCAAGGAAGCATGATCGGGCTTTGCGCGGTTTAACGCACTGACGCCGCCGTCCGTCTGGGGTAGGATTCGCAATAGTCAGTCGGGTGCCAGCCATTGCTTGACCGAACTTCGCCTGATCCGGGTGTGAATGCCGAGAACGCCTCGGTGGTGCTGGACGGCCCTGCCATCGAAAGCCCTCCGATCAAGGGCTGGCAGCGGCCGCTGAGTTGGCTGAGCAGGGCTGGACAGTTTCTGTTCACCCTCTCCTTCTCAAGCCTCACCCGCCGCATCGTCTCGCTGAACATTGCGGGCCTGCTGGCGCTGGTCGCGAGCATTCTCTACCTGTCGCAATTCCGCGCCGGCCTGATCGATGCCCGTGCGCAGAGCTTGCTGGTGCAGGCCGAAATCATTGCCGGCGCGATTGCCGCTTCGGCAACGGTGCAGACCAACACCATCACCATCGACCCCGAGCGGTTGCTCGATCTGAAGGCCGGCGAAAGCTATGCCGGACCGGATGAATATTCGCCGCTCGATTTCCCGATCAATCCGGAGCGCGTTGCGCCGGTACTGCGCACGCTGATTTCGCCGACCAAGACCCGCGCCCGGATCTACGATCCGAACGGCGCACTGTTGCTCGACAGCCGGACGCTGGAAAACGTGCTGCGCTTTGACCTGCCGCCGCCGACGGGGCAGCCGGGGATCGTCGGGCGCGCGATGATCGCGATCCGCACCTGGCTCAATCGCGGCGACCTGCCCCTCTACAAGGAACTCGGGCCCGAAAACGGCAACGGCTATGAGGAAGTCGCCAACGCCCTGAAGGGCCAGAAGCGCAGCATGGTGCGCGTGAATTCCCGCGGTGAAGTCATTGTCTCGGTCGCAGTCCCCGTGCTGCGGTCGCGGGCCATCAACGGCGTCTTGATGCTGTCGACGCAGGGCGACGACATCGACCAGATGGTGACGGCGGAACGGCTGGCAATCCTCAAGGTCGGCGGCGTCGCGTCCGCAGTCATGATCGTGCTGTCGCTGTTGCTCGCCAGCACGATCGCAGGTCCCGTGCGACGGCTTGCCGACTCTGCCGAGCGTGTCCGCCGCCGCATCAAGACGCGCGTGGAGATTCCGGATTTCACGCGCCGCCGCGACGAGATCGGCCATCTCTCCGGCGCGCTGCGCGACATGACGGGCGCGCTCTACAACCGCATTGAGGCGATCGAGATGTTCGCCGCCGACGTCGCTCACGAACTGAAGAACCCGCTGACCTCGCTGCGCTCCGCTGTGGAAACGCTGCCGCTCGCGCGCTCGGACAGCAGCCGCGCGCGGCTGCTTGAAGTGATCGAGCATGACGTGAAGCGGCTGGATCGGTTGATATCGGATATTTCCGATGCGAGCCGACTCGATGCCGAGTTGCAGCGCCAGGACATGGCGCCCGTCGATCTGCGGCGACTCCTGACGACGTTGACCTCCGTCGCCAACGAGACCCGACTCGGTCACGACGTCGCGGTCGAGGCGCGCTTCGAAGGTCGCAGCTCGTCCGACATCTTCCTGGTGCCGGGCCATGATTCGCGCCTCGGACAGGTGATATCCAACCTGTTGTCCAACGCCCAGTCCTTCTCGGAGCCCGGCGGCAAGGTGCGCATCCTCTGCCGCCGCGCCCGCTCGGAGATCGAGATCGTGGTCGACGACGACGGACCCGGAATCCGTCCCGACGCGCTGGAGCGCGTGTTCGAGCGGTTCTACACCGATCGGCCGCACCAGGGCTTTGGCCAGAACTCGGGACTCGGCCTGTCGATCTCCAAGCAGATCATCGACGCGCATGGTGGGCGCATCTGGGCAGAGAATCGCTTGGGCAGGAAGGGCTCTGATGGTGAGCCGACGATTGCCGGCGCGCGTTTCGTGGTGAGGCTGCCGGCGCTATGACACAGGGCCGGGATGCGACTGTCCACGCCTCGGCGGTCAAGATCGGCAACACCGCAGTCCTGATCCGTGGGCCCTCCGGCTCGGGCAAGTCGCGCCTCGCATTCGAACTCATCATGAGCGGGCGCTCCGGGCAGGTTCCGCCCGCGGTTTTGGTGGGCGACGACCGTGTCCATCTCGACACAGCCGGCGGAGAATTACTGGTGCGACCCGCTGCCGCGCTGGCTGGCCTCATCGAAATTCGCGGGCTCGGCATTCGCCAGATGGACTATGTGCCTGAGGCCGTTGTCGGCCTGGTCGTCGACCTGGCGGCCACCGACGCGGAACGGCTGCCGTCCGACGAGGCCCTGCAAGTCGGAATTTTTGGTGTTTCGATACCACGAATCCCCATCCCAGCAGGGTTTTCGCCCCTCTCATTGGTTGCTGCCGCCCTGACGACAACCAAGAGTTCACCTTCCGTTAACCCTTCGTCCCATTGCTTGAAGGGAATTGGTAACCATATCACCCCCACTATCGCGACCGAATAGACCGGCGCGGCTCCCTCCTCCTTTCCGCCAGAATCCGGGAGACCCGCAAACATCCCCTCTTGCGCAGGGGCTCTGGATGGTCAAAGTGGCGCGTTCGTGCGGTGCACCAAGCACCCACGAGGAGTTTCCGATGATTGGCCTAGTACTGGTGACCCACGGGCGCCTCGCCGACGAGTTCAAGGCGGCGCTCGAACATGTCATGGGTCCTCAAAAACAAATTGAAGCGGTGACGATCGGCGCCGAAGATGATTCCGATCTCTGTCGCAGCGACATTATCGAAGCGGTCAACCGCGTAGACTCCGGCGACGGCGTTGCAATCCTGACCGACATGTTCGGCGGTACGCCCTCCAACCTCGCAATTTCCTGCATGAGCCGTCCCAAGGTGGAAGTGCTAGCGGGCATCAACCTTCCCATGCTGGTCAAGCTTGCCAAGGTACGTGAAGAGCGATCGCTTCCCGATGCGATCGCAATGGCCCAGGAGGCGGGCCGCAAATACGTCACGATCGCCAGCAGGGTCCTCGCCGGCAAATGACCGACGACGACGCGTCGCCGGAAAACATACCCGGGCCGAGCGTGCCCGCGGACGCAATATCCAAAGAGCTTCTGATCATCAACAAGCGCGGGCTGCACGCACGCGCATCGGCGAAATTCGTCCAGATGGTCGAGCGCTTCAGCGCCGAGGTCTGGGTGACGCGGGGCAGCGAGACCGTCGGCGGAACCTCGATCATGGGGCTGATGATGCTGGCGGCGGGACCGGGCACCACGATCAAAGTCTCCGCGACCGGCCCCGAGGCTCGCGAGGCCATCGCGGCGATCACCAAACTCGTCGAGAGCAAGTTCAACGAAGAGGGAACCTAGAGCACGATCCGAAGCGGGGTGGGCACCGGTTTTTGCTCGCGACAAACGCGGAACGCATTTGCGCAAGCTGGAGCGAAATGGCGATTCGACGTAAAGCGATCGCCTGCAGGCTTACTTCGACGGTGGCTGGATAAAAATCTTCCATTCGGTCGCGGGGCCGGGATGGCCCTGGAAGAAGCGCTGCGTCGTCATCACCAGTTGCTCGGCGTTCGGCGCATTCTCCTTCATCCAGGCCTCGCAGGTCGGCAGCCGGCCGTCGGTAGTGTCGCAGATGCCGATGAAACCGAGCCGCCTGGCCTCTTCCAGCGAGGTCAGGCCGGACGACCACAATTCTCCGGGCGTGAGCGGCGCCGGATGATCAGGGCTGTAGAAGGTCATGGGCTCGCCGACCTCGGTCGTGCCGGCAACGACCGCCCATCGTGAGCCGAAACGCATATGCCAGGCTTCCGTCAGCTCGCGCGCGAGCTGGGAGCGCGCGCCATAACTGTTGGCGCTGTTCGAACTCTCCTCCATCACCAGCACGGCGATACGCGAAGCGGCGGCAAGCGTTGCGAGCGACAGCACCAGCCAGATCGCTGCGATCCGGAACAATGCGGTCAAGGGAATGCGTACGGCGGGAATGGCAACGAGCGCCAACGGCACGAGGAAGAACAGCGAGATGCCCCAGTCCGTTTTCATGTAGATTTCGAAGGCGAGCGCGCCGAGCGGCGGACCGATTGCGACGATGCCCTGGATCATCCAGATATTGAGCGCCTGTGTTTCATTGACGCCGTGGTTCTCGCCGCGTGCCCAGGCGCGCGACAACCATCGCGGCCGCCACAGCAGCGTGAGCGCGGCGAGCGCGATCGGAACCGCCAGCAGCGCGAGATTGTGGCCGACATAGGCCCGCACCAGTCGTCCGCTCCAGGCGCGGTCCGACAGGCCATACACATCGCCCGCATAGGTGATCGGCACGAAATTGACGCCCCAGAGCCAGATCAGATGCGGGATCATCGCGACCACGAGGGTTGCAATCGCAACCCACGGTGCCGGCGAGCGCAGGAAGTTGAGCCGCTGCGGATGAAGCAGTGCGGCAAGGCCGATGGCGCCGATCATGGTCAGCACCCAATATTTCGTCATCAGCGCGAGCGCGCCGGCAAGGCCCAGCCAGATGCCGGACTGCCACGAGCGCTTTTCGAAGGCATTCAGATAAGCGAGTACGACAAGCGGCAGCGTGACGAGCTGCAAGAGGTCGGGGTTGTACTTGAAGCCTTTGAAATTGAAGATCGGGTAGAGCGCGAGCATCATCACGACAAAGAACGCGCGGCGGCGGTCGACCACGCGCAAGCTGACGAACCAGCAGATCACGAGGCTGATGGCCAGCGTCGTCATCGCCAGCGCGTAGGTCGCCCAATCGGCGACGGGAAAGAAGCGGAACCAGAGTCCCGCGATCCAGCCGGAGAGCGGCGGATGCTTGCCATAGCCGAGCTGGAATTTCTGGCCCCAGGCAAACGCCTCCGCGACGTCCATATGGACGTCCTGCGCCGCCTTGAGCTTGATCAGGATCAGCGTCCAGATCAGGCCGTGCACGATGGCGAAGCTGATGACGAGCCAAAGGCCGGTCTCGGGATTGCGCGCGCGCGCGGCGAGCCATGCCGCCGGCCGCCGCAGGCTGAGATGCCTGCGCGCACGCTGTGCCGTGGGCCAAAACGATGCGGTTGACATGAACTCACCGGTAGCGCGTTTTGCAACGGAGTGGAATCAGCTTGGCGTGAAGAAGTGCTTATAAGATAACGCAATATGGTTGCCGCACGGGGAGGCGGATGCTATCCCGCGCCCCATGACGACCGCCCCCATTTCCAACATCCGCAACTTCGCCATCGTCGCCCATATCGACCACGGCAAATCGACGCTGGCCGACAGGCTGATTCAGATGACCGGCGGCCTTTCCGATCGCGAGATGGCGGGCAAGGAACAGGTGCTCGATTCCATGGATATCGAGCGCGAGCGCGGCATCACCATCAAGGCGCAGACCGTCCGGCTGAATTATCGCGGCAAGGACGGCAAGGATTACGTGTTCAACCTGATGGACACGCCGGGCCATGTCGATTTCGCCTACGAAGTCTCGCGTTCGCTCGCGGCCTGCGAGGGCTCGCTCCTGGTGGTCGACGCGAGCCAGGGCGTGGAAGCGCAAACGCTCGCCAACGTCTATCAGGCGATCGACAACAATCACGAGATCGTGCCGGTTTTGAACAAGGTCGATCTGCCCGCGGCCGAGCCCGAGAAAGTGAAACAGCAGATCGAGGACGTGATCGGCATCGATGCGTCCGATGCGATCCAGATTTCGGCCAAGACCGGCCAGGGCGTGTCCGACGTGCTGGAAGCGATCGTCACCCGCCTGCCGCCGCCGAAGGGCGACCGTGACGCGACGCTGAAAGCGCTTCTCGTCGACAGTTGGTACGACGTCTATCTCGGTGTCGTCGTGCTCGTCCGCATCGTCGATGGCGCGATGAAGAAGGGCCAGCGCATCCGCATGATGGGCACCAACGCGGCCTACGATGTCGAGCGCGTCGGCTTCTTCACGCCGAAAATGCAGCAGGTCGACGAACTCGGTCCCGGGGAGATCGGGTTCATCACGGCCGCGATCAAGGAAGTCGCCGACACGCGCGTGGGCGACACCATCACCGATGACCGCAAGCCGGTGACCGAGATGCTGCCCGGCTTCAAGCCGGCGATTCCGGTCGTGTTCTGCGGCCTGTTTCCGGTCGACGCGGACGATTTCGAATCCTTGCGTGCGGCGATGGGCAAGCTCAGGCTGAACGATGCGAGCTTTTCGTTCGAGATGGAGACGTCGGCCGCGCTCGGATTCGGTTTCCGCTGCGGCTTTCTCGGGCTGTTGCATCTGGAAATCATCCAGGAGCGGCTGCAGCGCGAGTTCGACCTCAACCTGATCGCGACCGCGCCAAGCGTGATCTACAAGATGAAGCTGACCGACGGCTCGGAAATCGAGATTCACAATCCGGTCGATATGCCGGACGTGGTGAAGATCGCCGAGATCGAGGAGCCCTGGATCGAGGCGACGATCCTCACTCCCGACGAATATCTCGGCAGCGTCCTGAAGCTTTGTCAGGACCGGCGCGGCGCCCAAAAGGAGCTCACTTACGTGGGCAGCCGCGCGATGGTGAAATACGACCTGCCATTGAACGAGGTGGTGTTCGATTTCTACGATCGCCTGAAGTCGGTCTCCAAGGGTTATGCGTCCTTCGACTATCATTTGACCGACTACAAGCCGGCCGATCTCGTCAAGATGCAGATCCTGGTCAACGGCGAGCCCGTGGATGCGCTCTCGATGCTGGTGCATCGCACCCGCGCGGAGGGCCGCGGCCGCGCCATGGTCGAGAAGATGAAGGAACTGATCCCGCCGCACATGTTCCAGATTCCCATCCAGGCGGCGATCGGCGGCAAAGTGATCGCACGCGAGACCGTGCGGGCCCTGCGCAAAGACGTTACCGCAAAGTGCTACGGCGGCGACGTCACGCGCAAACGGAAGCTGCTGGAGAAGCAGAAGGAAGGCAAGAAGCGGATGCGGCAGTTCGGCAAGGTCGACATCCCGCAGGAGGCCTTCATTGCCGCGCTGAAGGTGGATAGCTGAGTCCGGAGGTTTTACGATCAAGAGAACAGGCAAACTCAAGCGAACTAGAAAGATATCTCAGGCTGAACTTTCCAAGGCTCTGAGCTACATTCGCGCGCCCATGATCGAGATGGCCTATGAAGCCGAATCCGGTGCACTTGTGAACGTGAATCGCTTCTGACGGACCGGTCTGCTACGCTGCATCCATGTCACGCATTCTTTCCATATCGATCGCCCTCCTCCTCTCCCTGATACCGGCCATGACCTCGGGCGCACCCGCGCAGAAGCGTCACGCCGCGCACTGGCATGGCTACGGCTTCCTGCCCGGCTATCACCAGCCGCCGAACAATGCTGTCCCCATTTATGGCCGGAAGGGAGCCGTCACGGGGGAGCCGGACTATTCTCCCCAATATTACGGCTATGACGGCGAGTGGCACTATTTCGGACGCCCCGGCTTTTACCGCGGCCGCTACAACGGCGGCAGCTTTGGCCCGTGCTGGAATTGGACGCCGATCGGGCCGGCGTGGAATTGCGGGTAGACGTCGTCATTCCGGGGCGCGCGTTAGCGCGAGCCCGCAATCCATGGCGTCGCGCATCGGGCGGCGCTTCGCGCGGACCCGTTGGCGCGTCCCGAAATGACGATGGTGGGGGGCGACGCATGGCAGCATGGTGGCCGGCCACCTTGTCCTTCATCACCAGATAGACGACGATCCCCTCGCGCAAATGCAACAAAAGCAAAGCGCCGAGGAAATGCATGAGCAAGTCGTCCCGGTTCGACTATGGCTGGGTTGTCGTCGGCGCGGGCGCACTGATGACCTGCGTGGGCTTCGGCGCGATGCTGTCGCTCGCTGTGTTCCTGCAGCCGATCTCGGAAGCGATGGGCTGGTCGCGCGCAGGCGTCTCGGCCGCAGCGACGCTGGATTTCCTTTGCATGGCCGTGGCCGCGTTCTTCTGGGGTATGCTATCCGACCGCTTCGGCACACGGATCGTGGTGCTGGCCGGAAGTGCGATACTCGGCCTCGGGCTGGTGCTCGCAAGCCAGGCGCAAAACCTTTGGCAATTCCAGCTCGCGTTCGGCGGGCTGATCGGGATCGCCGCCGGCAGCTTCTACGCGCCGATGGTTGCAGTCGCGAGCGCCTGGATCGAACAGCATCGGAGCCTCGCCGTTGCGCTGGTATCCGCCGGCATGGGTGTGGCGCCGCTGACGGTGGCGCCGTCGGCGAGCTGGCTGATCACGACCTATGACTGGCGCACGGCGATGCTGGTGATCGGGATTGCCGCATGGGCGCTGCTCATCCCCGCGTGCTTCCTGGTGCGTCCGGCGCCGCACGGTGCGGGCAACTCCGCCGCTGACACGAAAGACGCGCCGGAGATGGAATGGACCGCGGCGCGGGCGCTGCGCACGCCGCAATTCGCCGCCCTGGCTGGCGCGCATTTCGCCTGCTGCGCAGCGCATTCGGGGCCGATTTTCCACATGGTATCCTATGCGATGGTCTGCGGCATCGCGCCGCTCACCGCGGTCACCGTTTACAGCCTCGCCGGCTTTTCCGGACTTGGCGGGCGGCTCCTGCTCGGCGCGCTGGCCGACCGCCTCGGCGCGAAACCGGTTCTGGTCGGCGGCCTCTTCGTGCAGGCGCTTTCGATTGCGACCTATCTGGCGGTGGCGCAGCTCGGCGAGTTCTACGCGCTTTCGGTCGTGTTCGGCCTCGCCTATGGCGGCGTGATGCCGCTCTATGCCGTGCTGGTGCGCGAGTTCTTCGGCGCGCGCATCATGGGCACGGTGTTCGGCGCGGTGTCTGCCTTTGCGAGCCTCGGCATGGCGCTGGGACCCTGGGCCGGCGGCTATGTCTTCGACACGTTCCACGGCTACACTTGGCTGCACGCCGGTTCATTCGCCATTGGCCTTGCTGCCGTCGTGGTGGCGCTGAGCTTCTCGTCCAAACGCCCGACGTCGCTCGATCTTTCCCGCGCCGCGGCCTGACGCATCCGGCCCTTGCCGTCGCGCCCCAGATAGACCACTGTTGCAGACAACAATTGATCGCTCGATAAAGAGGGCAAGGAAACCGCGATGAACAGGCAGCCTGCTTTTGGCCTTGTCGAACGAGCGCGCGCGCTTCAACCCCTGATCGCGCGCGAGGCCGACGAAATCGAGCGGACACGGCGGCTGACGCCGGCGCTGACCACGGCGTTGATCGAGAACGGGCTTTATCGGGTGCTGTTGCCGCAAAGCTTCGGCGGGGCGGAAGCGCCGCTCGACGTGTTCATGCAGATGCAGGAGGAGGTGGCGAAGGCCGACGCCTCCACCGCCTGGTGCCTCGGCCAATGCGCCGTCTGCGCCATGATCGCGGCCTATCTCGAGCCGGACGCGGCGAACGAGATCTTCAACACGCCGCCCGGCATCCTCGCCTGGGGCGCAATCGCGCATGAGGTGAAGGCGGTTCCCGGCGGCTACATGGCGAACGCGCGCTGGGACTTTGCCTCGGGCTCGCGCCAGGCGAGCTGGCTGGGCGCCCATGTCCGCGTGGTCGAAGCGGATGGCACGCCGCGCAAGAAGAAGGACGGATCGCCGGAAATTCGTACCATCCTGTTCCCCGTGACAAGCGCCACCATGTACGACGTCTGGGACGTGATCGGGCTGAAAGGCACGGGCACCGATTCCTATTCGGTCGACAACCTCTTCATCCCGGAAAAATTCGCTGCACTTCGAGACGACCCGAATGCGGTGGGCGAGAAGGGGCCGCTCTACAAGCTGACGACCAACGCCGTATTCAGTATGGGCTTTGCGGCGACCGCGCTCGGCGTCGCGCGTGCGACGCTCGATGCCGCGATCGAGCTTTCGCGCAGCAAGATTCCGCAGGGCTTGGGGGCGATGCGTGAGAACAACGCCGTGCAGGGACTGATCGGCCGCACGGAAGCGAGGTTGCGCGCGGCGCGCGCCTATCTCTACGCAACGGCAAGCGAGGTCTGGCACGATCTCGAGCGCGGCGATCCCGTGACGGAAGCACATCGCATCGCGCTGCGCATCGCCGCGACCTGGACCATTCACCAGTCGACATCAGTCGTCGACGTCGCCTATCACATGGCCGGCGCCACTGCCGTGTTCGCGGCAAATCCCTTCGAGCGGCGTTTCCGCGACATGCACACGATCGCGCAGCAGATCCAGGCCCGCGACACCCATTACGAAGACGCCGGGAGGGCGATACTCTCGGCCAGGCTGCAGAAGCCGCCGACGGCGCGGTAGCGCCACCCGAGACAATCGGTCCGAGAGGCTAAAGCTGCGTCTGCGCTGACAGGCACCAGGCAGCCGGATATTCTGCCCGCCTGTTGGCTTGGGTGCGATCGGCGGGCTCGGTACCGCAGTCATGCTCCCCCGCGCGGCTCGTGCGCAGGCCACGATGCCGGTCGTCGGATGTCTCAGCAGCTCAAATGCAGGGTTTGCAACCTTTCTGGCCGCGTTCCGGGAGGGACCGAGCGAACAAGGTTTCGTCGACGGAAAGAACGTGAGGATCGAATATCGATCGGTCGACGAAAGTCGGTATGACCGCTTGCCGGCGCTGGCCAAAGAATTGGTCGAGCATCATGTGTCCGTCATCTTCGCCAATCCAATTCCTGCGGCGCCCGCGGCCAAAGCCGCGGCCGGCGCAACCCCCGTGGTTTTTGCCGTCGGCAGCGATCCCGTTGGCACCGGGCCGGTCTCAAGCATCAACCGGCCCGGCGGCAACATTATCGGCGTCAGCTTCCTGACGGTAGCGCTCGCCGCCACAAGTATTTTTCGGCGAGCCTGATTCACGCCACGATCCCGACGCGATTTCCGGCTTCGGCGGCATTCGCCTCACATTACTCGCCTTCAGGAGCTAAGCGACCTCCGTATTGGGTGCGCTTGACACGCACCAACAGGACTGCCGCATGCGCAAATCAACCCATTGCGAGGGCCGCGCGCTCCCTCTTTCCTGATCCTGCGTTCGCCGCTTAGAGTGAGATCATGAACGCCCGACTGATTCTCATCCCGCTCCTGATGATGATGCTTGCCCGCGCCTGCCCGGCGCTCGCGCAGGACAAGGGCACCGTCGACGCCAAGCCGCTGCCGCCGCTTGCCAATCCCAACGACCCCAAGATCGGCGCCAAGCAACTCTTCGCGCGCAAGCTGTTGCCGTCGTCAGGACCGCCCAAGGTGATCGGCGCCTACAACAAAGGCTGCGTGGCGGGCGCGGCGAAGATGCCCCTCAACGGCGACAACTGGCAGGTGATGCGGCTGTCGCGCAACCGCTATTGGGGATATCCCGGCACGATCGCATTGTTGAAGCGGCTCGCCGCCAATGTCCACAAGGACACGGGCTGGCCGGGCATCCTGGTCGGCGACATCGGCCAGCCCCGCGGCGGACCCGCGCTGTCCGGCCATGCCAGCCACCAGATCGGACTCGATGCCGACATCTGGCTGACCCCGATGCCGGATCATCGCCTGTCGCGCGAAGAGCGCGAGGAAATGTCGGCGACCATGATGGTGCGCGAGGACCGTCTCGACGTCGATCCGAAGGCATGGACGCCGCAGCACTGGATGTTGCTGCGCGACGCCGCGCAGGAGCCCGGCGTGCAGCGGATCTTCGTCAATGCCGCAATCAAGAAGGCGCTGTGTCGCGAGGCCAAGGGCGACCGGAGCTGGCTCGCAAAGATCAGGCCATGGTATGGCCACGACTACCACTTCCACATCCGCATGAGGTGCCCAGCCGGCAGCAGCGAATGCAAGGGCCAGTCGGATCAGGGCGGCGGGGAAGGCTGCAATGCCTCCGACCTCGCCTACTGGTTCAAGGATTCGATCATCCACCCCAAACCGGAGCCGGAACCGAAGGAGCCGCCGAAACCGAAGGTGGGGATCACGCTGGCGCAACTGCCGAAGGCTTGCCGCGCGGTGCTGAACGCGCCGGACGCCAAGCGATAAGCTGGACTATCCCTGCACGGCCGAGTTGCGCTAGGATCATTCCGCGGGACGCCGTAAGCGCCCCGCGTCCTGCGGACGATGGTCCCAATCTCCTCACTTCATTCAAACGTCGCACGCGCGTGGCAAAACCGCGCGCGGCTCAACCGTGCGAGACAGACAGATGCGCATCAGTGCACGCAACCAGATCAGGGGCACCGTGATCGAAGTGAAAAAGGGCGCGACCACTTCGCATGTCCGCGTCGACATCGGCGGCAATGTCGTGACCTCCTCCATCACCAACGAGGCCGTCGATGAGCTCGGCATCAAGGCGAAGGATTCCGTGATCGTGGTGATCAAGGCATCCGACGTGATGATCGGGGTGGACTAGCCATGCGTCCACCACTGTTGATCGCGCTTGCGCTGCTCGGCGCCGCTCCCGCGTTCGCGGCCGAGGAGCCGAGCGGCTGCGACAAGTTCAAATGGAATATCGACCATGAGCGCGCCGCGCTCACGTCAACCGATCAGCAGATGCTCGCCTCGGGGACCGAACTCACCGCGCTGCCTGCAAGGGGCGTGATCCTGGCCCTGGTCGCGCCGGCCGAGGCGAAGCTGCCGTCGCCGCCCGAACGTGGCCCGAAGGACGGCACGCTCGCCGGCTTCGCGAGCTTCAGGACGGCCCCCAAGGCCGGCCTCTATACCATCAGCCTGTCTGCCGGCGCCTGGGTCGACGTGGTTCAGGACGGCCACTTCCTGAAGCCCAGAGCTTTCAGCGGCGCGACCGATTGCGAGGGCATCCGCAAGACCATGAAGTATGAATTGGCTGCGAGCCCCTTCGTCCTGCAAATCTCCGGCACCCCGGAACAGGCGATCTCGATCGCGATCCTGCCGTCGGACTAGGGCGGGCCCTTTACCCGACGGCCCAAGCTGTTATCTTTGGTGCGCGATATCCTTGTTCGGCCGTAAGCCCGATGGGACACGCGGAACGGCGCTTCCGCATTCGTCGCACTTCAATACCAGCAACGCCTGATCTGCGCGCGTTCGACGCCCGCGCGACCGGGCATGGAGCGCCATGATGCAACGTCTTGCCGGAGTTCTGCTGAGCCTCGCGCTCCTGTGCGCGGCAGCGCTTTCGCCTGCCGTGGCCGAGGAAAAGACCCTGACCGTATTCGCCGCAGCTTCGATGAAGAACGCGCTTGACGACATCGATGCGGCCTTCACGGCAAAGACCGGCGTCAAGATCACCGCCAGTTATGCCGCGAGTTCGACGCTGGCAAAACAGATCGAGCAAGGCGCGCCGGCGGACATCTTCGTGTCCGCCGACACCGACTGGATGGACTATGCGGCGGCCAGGAAATCCATCAACGAAGCGACGCGCATCAATCTGCTCGGTAACAGCCTCGTGCTGATTGCGCCGAAGGACTCGAAGATCGGCGACGTGACGATCGGCGCGGGCTTCGATCTGGCAAAACTGGCCGGTGACGGCCGGATCGCAACCGGCGACGTCAAGGCCGTCCCGGTCGGCAAATACGCCAAGGCCGCACTGGAAAAGCTCGGGGCGTGGCAGGCCGCAGAGCCCAAATTCGCGATGGCCGACAGCGTGCGCGCCGCGCTGACGCTGGTCGCGCGCGGCGAGGCTGTGCTCGGCATCGTCTATGCGACCGATGCCAAGGTCGAGCCCGGCGTCAAGGTCGTCGGCACTTTTCCGGCCGACTCTCACCCGCCGATCATCTATCCGGTGGCGGCGACCGCGATGGCAAAGCCGGAGGCCAACCAATATCTCAATTATCTGCATTCGTCGGCCGCGAAGGCCGTGCTGGAAAAATACGGCTTCGTCTATCTGATCAAGCCGACATCCTAGATGAGCTGTGCCTTGGTGGGATCGAACTGTCCGCGGGCTCACTTACCCTCCCCAGGAGGGGAAGGTGAGCAGTTTTACCAAGCGCCAGTCTTCTGAAGTGTTCGACATCACAACCACGGAATGGACTGCGATCCTGCTCTCGCTCAGGGTTGCCATCGTTGCGACGCTTGTCGCGACGCCGATCGGAATCGCGCTTGCGTGGCTGCTGGCGCGGCGAAATTTCTGGGGCAAGTCGTTCGTCGACGCGCTGGTGCATCTGCCGCTGGTGCTGCCGCCGGTCGTGACCGGCTATCTCCTGCTTCTCACCTTCGGCCGGCGCGGCCCGCTCGGCGCGTGGCTGGCCGATCATCTCGGCATCGTCTTCGCGTTCCGCTGGACCGGCGCGGCGCTCGCCTGCGGCGTGATGGCGTTTCCGCTCCTGGTCCGCCCGATCCGTCTCTCGATCGAGGCCGTCGACCGCCGCCTCGAACAGGCCGCGGAGACCTTGGGCGCGCCGCCGTGGCGGGTGTTCCTCAACGTCACGCTGCCGTTGTCGCTGCCGGGCGTACTTGCCGGCATGGTGCTCGGCTTTGCCAAGGCGATCGGCGAGTTCGGCGCCACTATCACCTTCGTCTCCAACATACCCGGCGAGACGCAGACCATTTCATCCGCGATCTATTCGCTGATCCAGACGCCCGACGGCGATGCCGCGGCATTGCGGCTGGTCGTGGTATCGACGGCGATCGCGTTTGCGGCTTTGATCGCCTCGGAATGGTTCGCGCGACGCGCGACCCAACGTCTGCACGGGAATTGACGATGCTGCGGGTCGACGTACAAAAGCAGCTCGGCGAGTTTTCGCTGTCGGCCGCCTTCGCAAGCGAAGGCCGGGTCACCGGGCTGTTCGGTGCATCCGGTGCCGGCAAGACCTCACTGGTCAACATGATCGCAGGGCTGATGCGGCCCGACCGCGGCACCATCTCTATCGACGACGAGATCCTCGACGACACCGAAAAGGCCATTCATGTCCCGGCCCATCGTCGCCGCATCGGTTATGTGTTTCAGGATGCACGGCTGTTTCCGCATCTCGATGTCGCGCAGAACCTCGACTATGGGCGGCGCATGAACGGCCTTCCCGACGATGGCGCGCACAAGACGCGCGTCATGGCG
>Ga0310910_10000900_pt1 | contig 15440 bp, 22 predicted proteins | sample GREbulkMGHF172_FD_203448 | JGI IMG/M metagenome (GOLD analysis project Ga0310910, IMG submission 203448) | Lab enrichment of tropical soil microbial communities from Luquillo Experimental Forest, Puerto Rico - GRE.bulkMG.HF172 | ecosystem: Environmental > Terrestrial > Soil > Tropical forest >... | reverse complement strand
ACAACTGCAGGCGCAGCGGTGCCAGCGATGCGTACTCGCGCCCGGTCAGGCGCGGCCAGATCTCGTAGGCGATGGCGAAATACATGATCACGACCGAGCCGCCGAAGATCAGGTGGAAATGCGCGGTAACCCACGACGTATTGTGCACCATCGCGTTCATGCCGTAGCCCATGTTGATCAGCCCGCCGAAACCGCCGAAACCCAGCATGACGAAGGCGAGGCCAGTCGCGAGCACCATCGGGCGTCCCCACGGCAGCGCGGCGATCCATCCAAACAATCCGCGCCCGCCCCGCAAGCGGCCGGCGATTTCCAGCGACGCCGTGATGGTGAAAATCGTCAACAAGGTCGGCACCGAAACGAAGGCCGTGAGCAGCACCTGGACGAACTTGGTGCCGTTGCCGTGCTCGGGGTCCATCAGCAGGTGGTGCATCCCGACCGGGAGGCTGTAGAGGAGAAATAGAATGAAGGTGAGGCGGCCCATGGTATCGCTGTAAAGCCGCCCGCCGGCTGCTCGCGGCACCATGGTGTAGAAGGCGATATAGGCGGGGATCAGCCAGAAATAGACGATGGCGTGAAGCGTCCACGAGAACAGCGTGCGTGCGAGCCCGACGTCGACGGTCTGGATCCAACCGAACGCCGCCGGAATCACCTGGAACAAGAGCTCCACCGCAACGCCGACCGTGGTCCATAGCCACATGACCGCGTTGGCCACCGTCGCGAACATCGCGAGCGGAACGGGGCGGCCGGGGTTTTCCCGCTTCCAGGCCTGCATCGCGACGAGCATCAGCCCGCACCAAACCCAGGATGCGATCACGACCAGAACCAGGCCGATGTAGAACCAAGGGCTAGCGGTCAGTGGCGGATAGAACGTGAAGAGCACCGAAGCCTGGCCGGTGAGGATCGTTGCGACCGCCATGACCACACCTGCGACTCCCAGCCAAAAGGCGCCCCACGCCCAGACCTTGCCGGGCAGCGGACATCCGAGCGCCGTGACCGCGACGAAGTAGCCGAACCCCATGATGAAAAACGTGGTGAGCACGTAGGCCATCGCGACCCCATGCACGGTCACCGACAGGAAATATTGGCTCGGTGTGCCGATATTCGCGCCCAGCGGGCTGCGCACCCACATCTGCCAAGTGCCGAGCAGCGAAGCGACTAGAAATGCCGCGAACGCCACCCAGAGATGCGCCAGACAAAGCCGCTCAACGTTGCGCACAGGAAACCCTCCCATCGCGATCCGGCCGAAACGCGCCTTCCGGCAGAACTTGGACCGTGGCCCACATCTCGCTGTGACCGAGCCCGCAGTATTCATGGCACGGCATCAGCAGATCGCCGCTGCGCGTAAACTGCGTGTGCACCTGCGCGACAAAGCCGGGCACTACCATCGTGTTCACGTTCGTGCCGGTGATCAGGATCCCATGGATGACGTCGGGCGCGGCGAAACGAAGCGTCACGGGCCGCCCCTGCGGCACCGCGATGCAGCGCGGAACGAACATGAACTGGGTGGCGATGACGCGCGCAGTCACGCTGCCGTCCGCGGCCACGCTCGTGCCGAGGTTATGCTCGGCGAACTCGCCGGAAAGATGCAATACCTTCGGGTCCACGCGCTCCACATTGCTGGGCGGGTTGATGCCCATGGTCAACGCAGTGAAGACGATGACGCTCAGCGTCGCCGCGATCAGCACGCCGACGCCGAACGACCACAGCAACTCAGTCCCGAGGATGCGCCGCTCGTGCATTTCGGGCTGGCGTTCGCTCATCGCTCACCCGACCGTGCCGCGGGGGATGAAGACCAGTGCATAAATGAGCAAATAGCCCAGCACCAGCAGCGCGACTGCGGCGCCGGCGAGCACGCCGGTGCCGAGCGGTACGTACCGCGTCGCTGCAGCGAGGGCCGTCTCGTCGACCTCATCGGCGACATCGAGCGGCGAGTCCGCCGCGGAGGGCTGGTTCGAATGAATCACGGGGTCGCGCGGCATGTTCAGGGCTCGAGGGTCTGCATGGCTTGCTGTCCGTGACGCTCCGTTTGACAACTATGGTCCGATTCGGAAGCGGGGCGGAAGATGCAGCGAAGAATGCTGCTGCGTTACCCACGAACTACGACAACCGGTGTGCTGCTGTGGGTGAGCACCTTGACTGTTTCGCTGCCAAGTACGATCGCTGAGACGCCGCGGCGGCCATGGGAGGCCATCACAATTGCGTCGCATCCTTTCTTTCTCGCCGTATCGATAATCGCCTCGTAGGGGTGCTCGTGTTCAACATGCACCACATCGCAGGGCACACCGGCCGCCGTGGCAGCATCCTTCGCCGCCTGGAGATATTTCGAGGCAAGAGCGGCAGTACGTTTTTTGTACTCGTCCGGCGTGTCCGAGACCATACTCGCGTCCACCGCGAAAATATGGAATGGCTCCGACACGGTTACCGCGGTGACTTTGCCATTGAGCGCTTTTGCCAGTCCGATTCCCTGATCGACGGCTTTCTGCGACAGCTCGGATCCGTCGGTAGGGATCAGGATATGCTTGTACATCTTGCGCCTCCTCGAAATTTTTCCTGCATGTGCGAAGCCGCACCACGGCGGATCATCGCCCCGGTGCGGCGGTATGCACGACCGCCGCACCCGCACGTTGGTTGATATCAGGCGACCAAGAACCGCAGCGACGGACGCTGCTCGACGAATGAAAGCTTCTCAACCCAGCCGTCGAGACCCCACACGTGTCCGGCGCGGTAGACGATCAGGTAGACGCACAGCATGGCATAGACGATGTGATAGTCGATGATGAAGTTGTTGGCGTTCTCGATGAACGGCCAGTCCATGTGCGCCGTCCAATACATCACCAGAAGCCCCACGCCGAATGCGGCGCTCACTCGAACCATCAACCCGACGAGGAGCGAAAGCCCGATCAGCAGGTGACCGTAGCTAACGAGAAATGTCAGAACCGGGTCGGCCGCGGGCGTGGCGAGCACGGCGTAGACGTCGTGGAAGGTTTTCGTGTGGCTCAGGAACCCCGCCGCGCTGAATTTCGGATTGAAGACTTGATGCGACGCGGCATAGAGGAACGTCCACGCCATGAGGAGGCGGAAGACGAGAATGAAACTGCGGTCGGTCGTGGATTGGGTCATAACCTGGTCCCTTCGTTGCGGCTGAATAAATTGCAATGTTTTTGTATTTGGCCGAATGATGTGACCGCCGCTCAGCACCGGCATTGATCTAGCTCAAAAACCAGCTCCCCTTCAGGGTCGCGCCGGACGGCCGCGTTTCAGCGCTAGCAATCTTTTGCTTTGGGGTAGGCTTCACGGCGAAACCAGCAGTGCTAGGCACTTTAAGTGAGATCAAGATGCTGCGTTCAGTATCCCCACTCCGCCGGACGAATGATGAGATTGTCGTTGACGGCGCGCACATCGGGAGTGACCTCGGCGGCGATTCGGACAGCTTTCTTTTCCGATGCAGACTCCACGATTCCCCACAGCTCGACCATCCCGTCCTGCACGATCACGTTGACCAGCGATGGCCTGGTCCATGGCTCGGCGTTGAGCTGCGTGAGCACCTTGTCCCGGATTTGCGAATCGTCGACCTCAGTCGCGACTTCAGCCTGCTTGCTCAGACTGGCCAAGGCTTGCAGCAGGTTTGCGCGGCTGACGATACCGACCACTTTGCCTCCTTCCACGATTGGCACCCGCTTGATCGCGTTCTTCTCGAGCAGATTCGCGATCTTGGATAGCGGGGTGTCGGGGGCCGCAGTTATTACGTGGCGGGTCTTCACGTCCGTGACTTTACGCGAATGCTCCCTGATGAACTCGGCCGCCAGCGCCTCTTTACCGGTGAACAGGGCAAGCCACTATGGCCGTGGACGGCCGGTGCCGGCCTCAACGCGCCGCATGAGATCGCCTTCGCTGACGATACCAAGCAGCTCGCCGTTCGGCCCGACGACTGGAACCCCACTGATTCGGGCGCTCAATAGAATGTGCGCGACGTCCCGGACGTATGCATCAGGACCAACGGTAATGACATTCGTGACCATTACATCTGCGGCTCTCATGGCACGGCTCCTCTTCGCAAATTGTCAGCTTCCGCCGTTCAGGGGCGGTTTCTTTGACCTGAATCAAGAATCGCACCCCGCTTGTGTGGTTTACTAGGCGCAGCGATGAGGTGGTCTCAGGAGTTGATGCTGCTGCCTCAACCGGTCCGCTTACCGATTTCTGATTCCGCAGTCGTGGCCATCAGTGGTAACCCAGGCGAAGGACATGACAGCCAGATCAATTCGGCCAGAAATGCCCGCCGAGGACGCAGAGACGCTCACAATCTCGCCCGAGAAAATCTGCTTTATCATTATCAAGGCCCGCGAATTCGATGCCAAGGATCAGGTGACCGAGCCAGATCCAGGTTCTAATCCGTCCGATGACGGAAACACGGCGATACTTGAGGACCACGACGATGACCCTGTGGTCGAGGAGCTCACATCCTTCATCAATTGTTTGTCGGAAGATGAGCAGATCGATCTTGTGGCCCTGACCTGGCTGGGGCGGGATGACTATTCGGCAAGCGACTGGCGCGCGGTCCGCGCCGAGGCAGCCCGTGCTCACAACAAACGTACGGCCGACTATCTCCTCGGCACGCCGCTCCTGGCAGACTTCCTGGAGGAGGGCCTTTCACTCCTTGGCCGCTCCTGCAAAGAGTTCGAGCTTGATCACCTCTCATGAGCCGCCGGGCCAACCGATCGATTGAACCGGTCCGCTTAAAAATACGAGTTGGAGTTTGAGATAGATCAAAGCCACACGACCGGGGAGCCGGTGCGCTCGGAGCCGCGTCGCGATGCGCCCCTGCTGAAATACGCCTCCATGAACAGGGGCACGGCATGTTCCAGGTGCGCATACACGGCCGGGGCGGCCAGCGGCGCTGGCCGCGCAGCCCGCCGGCTCGGCTCAGGGCTCGAGTGTCTGCAAATACGCTATGACGTCCGCGACCTGATCCGGCTCGAGCCGGAATTGCGGCATGGTCGGATGCTCGGCAACAATGCCCTCCGCCAGGCGGCGGCGCAGGCTTTCGATCGGGAATTTGCGGTGCAACGTGCGAAACGGCGGCGCGATGGCCAGCGGGCTCTCGCTGACCTTATCGATGGAGTGGCATTGCGCGCAATGCACGCGCACGAAGGTCAGGCCTCGCTGCGCTGCCGGCGATTGGGCGAGGGTGGATTCGCCTGTGCATGAAATTGCAATCAGCGCGATCACCAGGCTGGCAAATCGGCCGAACGAGTTTTGCAGCATCTAATTTGCCTTAGCTTTGGCAGCTCGTTCGGCGGCCAATGCTGAGAGCGTCGTCGCGTTAGGGCAATATTTTTGCCAAGCTGGGTCGGAGGGATTCTTTGCGAGTTCGTGCTCGCAGTGCCGTTTGCTTTCACAGACCGTGCATACGCGCTGAAGATCTCGCATGACTTGCGGATCGGCGTGCGTGACTTGCGTTCGATCGAGGCTGATTTCGTTCATCCTCGAATACAACAGGTCCGCGGCATCCGGCCATTTGCCGGCGAGAATGGAGAGATCGGCTCCGCTCACGCCCACGTCGCGGGCGATATGTTCCATTTCGGCAGAACCGCAAGCATCAAGCTCCAGCATCGCCCTGCGTTTGCCGTTCCACTTTCGCCACCAATGTGCAAAGCGACGAACAAAGCCGGTCCGTTCACCTGTTCTAGCCGAGTGGATCATGGAAGCCTCCAGCTGATGGCATCGTTCTCTACGCATTGAGTCGACGCAGTGCAGAGCGGTTACGCAGCAGGATGCGGCGGCGCTTCGCCACCTCGATGGCGGCTGCGTCCTCTAGGGTCTTGAGCGTGCGCGAGATGGTTTCAATGGTGAGGCCGAGATAGTCGGCGATGTCCTGGCGCGACATCGGTAGCTCGACTGCCCCGCCGGCGGGTACGCGGTCCGCCATTTCGAGGAGAAAACCCGCGACCCGTTCCTCCGCGCTCTTGATCAGCACCAGCGAGTGTTCTTGCACCCGTCGGAGTTCGCGCGCGGTCAACTCCCACATCTGGCGGGCGACTGCATTGTCCCTTGCCGCAAGCGCCATGACTGCGCTGCGTTTGATAACGACAATCTTGCAAGCCGTAATGGCTTCGGCCGAAAACGTGTGCTCGTCTCCGGTCTCGAAGCCGAAAATATCGCCGGGGAGATGGAAGGCTCCGATCTGACGACGTCCATCCACCAGAATTTTGTAGGTCCGCACCGTCCCGCTGACGACCTTGTAGAGGTAATCGGCGAGCTCGTTCTCGCCGTAGATCTCGGCATTGGCCGCAAACGACATGCACGCACCCATGAGCTCGATCGTGCCGGATTGCGCCGGGCCCCTCGCGAGTGGCGCACGGCGAGGTTGCGTTGCCGGCTGCTTGAAGGAACGGTTCGCGATTGCGGTCTGCGTCAGCATGGCTCATGCCCTCCACTTCATGGGCCATTGGTAACGGCTGCGCGAGGCAGCGAAAATTCCGATAAAATCCCTCCGGGTTGGCCCGGAGGGCAGGGATCCGGCGGCAGGCTCTTGATGAAGACATTTGTCACGGATTGGGCTGCGAAATCGAAGCCGGAAGGCCATCTAAGCGCTTTCAAACATTCGCTTTTTCTCCACCGGGAGGCGCTTTGCTACGCGCTTGCGCCCTTTGCCGTGGCGATCGCGTTCCTGTTGAGACTCGCGCTCACGCCGCTCGTCGGGGATGCCTCGCCCTATCTCTTGTTCATTCCCGCGGTTTTGGCCGCTGCCGGCCTAGGCGGCCTCGGACCAGGACTGCTGGCAACCGGGCTGAGCGTCCTGCTTGGGTTCTTCCTCCTCACCATTTCCTCCGGCGTCTCGGCGCCGGAAGTGGTCAATGCTGCGCTCTTCGCCACGATCGGAGCAGGCATCAGCTGGAGCGGGGAGCAGCTGCAGCGCAACCGCATCCGGGCCGCGGCAAGCACACGCGAAGCGCTTGCGCGCGAGGCGCATCTCGCATCGATCCTCGACACCGTCCCCGACGCAATGATCGTGATCGACGAGCGCGGAATCATCCGATCATTCAGCTCGGCGGCCGAGCGGCAGTTCGGCTATAACGCGGCGGAAGTGATAGGAAAAAACGTCAGCTCGTTGATGCCCTCGCCCTATCGGGAGAATCACGACGGCTACATCGAACGATATTTGCGGACCGGAGAACGGCGAATCATCGGCATCGGCCGCCTCGTGGTCGGCGAGCGCAAGGACGGCTCGACCTTCCCGATGGAGCTGGCCGTGGGAGAAATGCGATCGGGTGATCGACACTTTTTCACCGGCTTCATCCGCGACATAACTCAGCGTCAGCAGTCCGAGGCGAGGCTGCAGGAGCTGCAATCCGAGCTCGTTCACGTCTCTCGATTGACGGCGATGGGTCAGATGGCGTCTGCGCTCGCCCATGAGCTCAACCAGCCGTTATTGGCGATTGTCGGTTACATGAAGGGGTCGCAACGCTTGCTCGAAAGCGGTGCCGAGGACCGCTTGGGCTTGCTGCGCGATGCCATGGACAAGGCCGGTGACCAAGCTTTGCGCGCGGGCCAGATTATCCGGCGATTGCGCGAATTCGTGGGGCGGGGCGACAGCGAGCGCCGGGTGGAGGGCGTCAAGAAGCTCATCGAGGAGGCCACCGCATTGGCGCTGGTCGGAACGAAAGATCAGGGGCTGCGGGTGCGATTTCAATTCGATCCGGCCGTCGATCTCGTCCTCGTCGACAAGGTGCAGATTCAGCAGGTACTGCTCAACCTGTTGCGAAATGCCGTCGAAGCAATGGCGGCCTCACAAACACGCGAACTCGTCATTGCCACGGCGGCCGACGAAGACGACATGGTCGCCGTCAGCGTGGTCGACACCGGCTCGGGAATCGCGCCGGAACTGATGTCGCAGCTCTTCCAGCCCTTCGTCACCAACAAGCGCCACGGCATGGGTGTCGGCTTGTCGATCTGCCGCACCATTGTCGAGGCCCACGGCGGACAGATCACGGTGGAGCCCAATCCCGCTGGCGGAACGATCTTTCGGTTCACCGTGCGGGCCGCGAGCGGGGAGGATTTCGGCGATGCCGCCTGACAAGTCCATCGTCCACGTCATCGACGACGACGAGGCGGTGCGCCAGGCGCTCGCTTTCCAGCTGGGGTCGGCCGGTATCGAGGTGCGCACGTACGAGTCCGCGGTCGCGTTCCTGGAGGTTGCCCCCTCGGTCCACACCGGCTGCATCATCACCGACGTGCGAATGCCCGAGCTCAGCGGTATCGACCTGTTGCGACAATTGCGGGAGCTCAAGCACCCCGTGCCGGTTATCGTCATCACCGCGCATGGAGATATTCCGCTCGCCGTGGAAGCGATGCGACTTGGCGCCGTCGATTTTCTCGAAAAGCCTTTCGAGGACGAGGTTCTACTCGCGTCCGTGCGGTCGGCGCTCGATAGAGGGGATCGCGATCGAAAGCGTCAGGTCGAGCGCAACGAGATCGAGGCCCGACTCGCGGCGTTGTCGAACCGCGAGCGCGATGTGCTCGAGGGCCTCGTGGCTGGGCGTGCCAACAAGCAGATTGCGTATGACCTCGGGATCAGCGCTCGAACGATCGAGAACTACCGGGCCAATCTTATGATCAAGATGCAGGCTGGAAGCCTCTCCGATCTCGTGCGCATGGCCTTGATCGCCGGAATTCTTGATCCGAACGGATCTTGAGCGATGCGGTAGCTCGCCGCGCAACCCACGCATCGACCCGCGAACCTCCGGAGTTTCCCGGAGGGACATTATCGGAATTTTCAGGTATGGGCCCTCGCGCTAGAATTGCTTAATCATATCGGGGGAACCAGGTCATGTTGCCGCCGACATCGCTTCGCGGGGGTTTATTCTCATCAACCGGTGGGAGCCTGCGATATTTAATTAGCGGCTGCAGTGTGTTGCTCGCCGCAGTTTCTATTGTCATCGGTATCGAAATATCGGTCGCCACAGCCTTCTCGGGAGCCGCACCTTCCGTGGAAATCGTCAATCGTGCACAAAAGGGCAACCGTTTGCCGCTAGTTCCTGCACTCCATCAGAATGCCGTCAGCCGGCTACTCGAAGTCAACTTCCCGCGCATACCGGCTCCCGATCAAGGTTTAGCTGATGGCTGTGAACCGGTGGCCAGTCCTCTCACTCATTCTCCATTGGCGCAAATCGCAGGGCGCTGCCTGTCTTAGTTGAAGGGACTTCATAAGTTTGCGCGCGCCATAATTGGCTAGTTTGCAAGGCGCCGGCGCAGTGCCCGACCCAGTCCAGCCGGCGCTTCGCGAACTTGAGCCATATCAAAGCAACGGTCCTCGTTTTCGTGCTTTTTGCAGCACACCGCGACCGCTCGGAGCCGTGGGGGAAAGTAAAGCCAATGAAAAATCAGGGTGCATTATCGGGCTCGGGACTTGTCGTCATCGTGATTAGCGATGATCTCGCCGTGCGAAATTCCCTCAAATTCTGGCTCGAAGTCGAAGGCCTGGCTGTTCGTAGCTACGTGTCCGGAGCGGACCTATTGAGCGCAGGCGACCTGGCTCGCTGCGACTGTTACGTGGTCGACCAAAAAACGTCCGCGACGAGCGCCTTGAATCTGATCGCGCAGTTACGCGACCGGCACCTCACCGCGCCTGCGATCCTGATCACCAGCCACCCTAGCCTATCGCTGCGTCAGCAAGCCGAAAAAGCCGAGGTCCCAATTGTGGAGAAGCCTCTCGTCGGGAATGCACTGCTCGACAAGATTCGCGATGTAGTCGGTGCACGCGGTTAGCCATGCGCAGGCAAGTCCCGTACTCTCTCGTCGCTTTGCTCACAATGATCACGATGTTGCCGGTTTTGGCAGAAGAAGCCACCACGCTCGCAGCACGCGGCGAATCGTTGCTGACGACGAATTGCGCGCGCTGCCATGCCGTCGGCCGCACCGGCACTAGTCCGCATCCCGCCGCGCCGCCCTTCCGGACGCTCTCCCGCAAATACAAGATCGAAGGCCTTTCCGAGGCGTTGGCGGAAGGCCTTTCCACCGGTCATCCGGACATGCCAGAATTCGTCTTCGCGCCGGAGGATGTGGGCGCGATCATCGATTATCTGCAATCCATTCAGCAGCAGTAGCGTTTCTCATCGGGCACGGGCTTCGATCGATAATCGATCGCGGCTCGGTGCTCCGTGCGCGCTTTGTCCGGGACTCAAGCCTCGATGTCATCCTTGATCCACGTCAACATTGATCTGCTTCCTTGTGTCACCTTCAATCTGGGTCGATGGCGGGCTTGCCAACTGATAGTGTTCAGGGCTGCCTTTTGGATGAGGGTCTGTGCGGATGATGAACTGGATCAGCAGAGTGCTGGTGACGACGGGCGTCATGACGTTCGTGGTCGGGGGAGCGCCCGTCAGCGCGCAACAATCACCTTCCCCGGCGGTGGACAAGAACGCCGTCGTCCTCATTCCCGGCGTGCTGACTGGTCCCGGAACCATGGGTCCGCGCGGATACCGGCGGCTGTGCACGCCGCGTTCGGTCGGCCTGTACGAATGGCAAGTGCGGTGGATCGAGCGGGTGGTGCGGCCGACCGAAACTCAACGAGCAGCCTTGAACGATCTGCAATCGGCGTCAAGCAAGGCGATCGCGACGATGGCGACGGCGTGCAAGGCGGAAATGCCCACGACGACGAAAGCCGAATTGGAGATGATGGACAACCGGCTTGAGATCATGTCTCAGGCCGTGAAGACCCTGCGACCGGCGTTTGACGCGTTTTACGCCTCACTGGATCGCAAACAACAGCAGCGCCTCGATGTATTCGGACCGAGGCTGGAGGAGGAGAAAGCAGACTTAATCGTCGCCGGCGGCTATAGGCACAGCCGATTGGGTGAATGGATTTTCGGCGGCGTCACGCGCGAGCTTCTGACGGCAAGCCCGGTTTGTTGCCTGTTGTCTCATTGACCTTCGCGTCATGAACGACTGTGGCTACCCGCCGACCGTTGGATCGGCTCCGCTTCTTCGAGCTCTTCAACCACAAGATCGCCCTTCCGCGTGATGGCGGCGCCCGCTTCGATTTGATCTATGTCAGGTTCGCCCCAGGGTGATTAGCGGATCATTCGCAAATGGATGGTGATGCTCCATTGCGGACGCGATGGAGCAGCGGTCGGAAAGGATCAATTCAATGCGGATGTTGAACGCACTGCTATTCGCAGTAACTCTCGTGGGATGCACACATCAAGCCTGGGCGCAACAGCACTCACATTCATCGCCGCCCGTGGTGGCGCAGGCGCCGCAGGCGGGGGCCCCAGCCCAAACCTCCGCCTCGCCTCCTGCCGCAATGGCACACGGGGATATGCACGCTCCGACTATTTTCACGCTGCGCTCCGGGATCGCACAGGGCCGGATGGTCTATCTCGGCGTCGGCGGCGACATCGACGGCAAGGTTAATCCGATGCTGGTGGTGCACGAAGGCGAGACCGTGCAGATCAACTTGATCAATGGTGAGGGCGCCGAGCACGATATCGTCATCGATCAATACGCCGCGCGCTCGGACCGGGTCTTAGGAATAGGCGCAAGCAGCACGCTGGCGTTCAAGGCCGACAAGACCGGTGAGTTCATCTACTTCTGCTCGATCGCGGGCCATCGCGAGGCCGGGATGGAAGGTCGCATCCAGGTGACTCCTGGGGCGCGGGCCACCGTCGCCGCGATAGCTCCTGAGATCGTGCGCGATCCGACCGATCTGCCGTCGCCCATCCGCGCGCGTCCGCCACAGATCGTCCGGGTCGACTTGGAGACCGTCGAGCTCAAAGGGCAGTTGGACGACAAGATCACCTACAATTTCTGGACCTTCAACGGCAAGGTGCCCGGTCCCTTCGTCCGCGTGCGCGTCGGCGACACGGTTGAGGTCCATCTCAAGAACGACGAGACCAGCCTCATGTATCACTCGGTCGATTTCCATGCCGCCACTGGCCCAGGCGGCGGCGCCGAATTCACGCAGACCGAGCCGGGACAGGAGAAGGTGGTCACGTTCAAAGCGCTTCTTCCCGGCCTGTTCGTCTATCACTGCGCCACGCCGAGCGTGCCGCACCACATCACCAACGGTATGTATGGATTGATCCTCGTGGAGCCGGAAGGCGGACTCCCGCAGGTGGACCGCGAATTCTATGTGATGCAAGGAGAGCTTTACACCGCCAAGCGCTTCGGAATGCCGGGACATCAAGAGATGGATTATGAAAAGCTGATCTCGGAGCGGCCTGAGTACTTTCTCTTCAACGGCGCGGTGGGTGCGCTTACAAAGTCGCATCCCTTGCGGGCGCGTCCGGGCGAGACGGTACGCATATTTTTTGGCGTCGGCGGGCCGAACTTCACCTCCTCCTTCCACGTCATTGGCGAGATATTCGACCACGTCTACGAAGGTGCCAGCCTTGGAACCATGCCGATCACAGGGGTGCAGACCGTCTCCGTACCGCCTGGCGGCGCGACCGTCGTCGACTTCAAGATCGACCGGCCGGGGCGCTACGTCTTGGTGGACCATGCATTGTCGAGGATCGAACGCGGCCTCGCCGGATATCTGGTCGTCGACGGATCTTCTGACGACGATCTGATGCACTCAGGTCTGGCGAAGCGATAGGGCGAGGCGGTGCGCGGAGATTCAGATGCGCGCGAAGGCTCTCATACTGGCGGCGGTCATCGCCTTGCCAATGCCGACAGTGCATGGTGAGGCGCAGGAGATCGGACAACCGAGCCGCGGCCTCATCCTGGCCCAACGGCTGTGCGCGGAATGTCATGCCGTCCAAAAAGAATACTCGCGATCCCCGAACGCCAATGCACCTCGCTTCCAGGCTATCGCCTCCATCCCCGGCATGACCGCGACCGCGTTATCGGCCGCGCTCAATACGTCACATCGCGCGATGCCCAACATCATGCTCGCAGCCGACGAGCAGGCAGACATCATCGCCTATATTCTGAGCCTCAAATGAACTTCGGTGCGCCTTGCGCGCAGCGCCGCCCGGCCTCACGGCCCCATTTCAAGCCGAAACCGGCCGCATCAGTGGCAGACGAGAACCGGAATTTTCGTGTGCGTCAGCACCTTGGTCGTCACACTGCCGAGCACGATGGCCGCAATCCCGCTCCTGCCGTGCGAGGCCATGACGATGAGATCGCAGCCTCTCTGCTTGGCGGTCTCGATGATGGCTTCGTAAGGATGATCCTCTTCGATTTGCACGATCTCGCATATGACACCGGCCGCGCGCGCTTCTTCGGCGACACCATTCAATATCCTTTCCGCGTGCGCTTTGGCGCGGGCGGCATGCTCCGCAAAAGCCCCTGACATTTCATAGACCCTCGAAGCAGGAACTGTGTAGACATCGAACGATCCCTCCACCGTCAATGCGGTGACTTTTGCTCCGACTGCCTTGGCCAGCGATAACCCATGCTGCACCGCCCTGCGGGCAAGCTCTGAACCGTCGGTTGGGATCAAAATATGCCGATACATCCCGCCCTCCCCTTCACGCCTCGCGCAGCCACATCTGCGGCATTAGATTCGCGCTTATACTTGATTTCCGTAAAATGCGTTTGTGACCGGCATCCTTCAAGGTTGTGCCGCGTGGCGATTGCTGCCCATTATTCCATGACGTGCAGGAGGAGGACCTCCTCCTCAGGCGTCATTTGCGCGACGTCGTCTTTGTCGCTGCGACGAGGATCCAGGGCTTGATAGAGTGCCTTCGCTCCATCTCGCAGCGCATCGCGGTGCGCCGCATCGGCCGGCGGCATGGAAGACACCGTTTTTGCCAGATCGCGCAGGATGTCCGCAAACAGCCCATAGTGGAAATGCGTGCGAACGCTCTTGCGCACGTCGGCGGCGCCAATGCGGTGCAGGCTGAGCGAAATTCCGGTTTCATCAAGGTGGGCATCGAAGCGGGACGTTCGCTCGAACGTTCCAATGTAGAGCTTGTCCGGATATTCGAGCGCGACTTCGGCTTTGTCGGGGATGGGCTTAGTCATGGCACGGATCACCTCCACGGATCACCTCCACGGATCACCTCCTATGCAATGGCCGATTGATAGAGCACCCGCACCGAGGGAATTATGATCTGGATCAATTGCGCGCGCACATGCACCCTCACGCAAGAGCCGTGCCGCGAGGTCGACGACAACGCCGGCCTCGGGCCAGCGGCTTGCGGCTTACGGCTCTTGAATGGACCTCAGATAAAGCAGGAACGCACGCGCGTCCTCACGCGTGAAACGAAACGTCGGCATATCCGGATGGCCAACCATTAGTCCTTCGCTCAGCCGCTCCATGAAAGAATCAAGATCGACTCGGCGATCGAGCGCGCGAAAGGCGGGGGCGCCAGCGTGCGGACTTTGACCGCTTTTACCGATCGCATGGCATTGCGAGCACATCCTTTCCGCCAGCGCGCTGCCGCGCTGCTCGAGCGGGCTAGGGCTGCCTTCGGCCAAAGCGGCCGAGGTTGCGACGAGCAGAAGGAGGATTGCGAGCCTCACGATCACCTGGGAGCTCCCTATGAGCGACGAAAAAAGTTACCCCTCACTGATTCGGCTTAGGGCTCTTTGGCGGTGGAGCGAGGCTGATGGTGGTTTTGCAATTGAGACACGAAAACGTGTCGAACTGCGTATTCTGTTCGTCCGACTTGCTGCTCAGCATTGCAATCCCAAAGAGCGGGCAATGCCGAATCGGCGGTCGCGACTGAACGGGCATTGGGGCAGGGCTTAAGGCCGCCGCGCTGCCTACTTGCTCACCCCGCGCGTGCGCAAGTCCGCCCAGTACAATGTGGCGGCGAAAATGCCGAACGCGGTAGCCATGAAGAGGACAATGATCGTATCCGTAGGCATGGGTGGCTCCCTTTGCTTTTGGGGAACCATGATGCTTGCGGCGCTTGTGGAGGCTTTGATCTTGATCAAATTTCGCGCTCACCCCCTGCCCGACCTCTCCGGCTGGAGAGGCAGCTCACCGCAAGTCCGCCGCGCCGCACGCGTTGACACCCTCCCCGGTGGGCATTGCCATAGACGGCATGCGCAGCGCAGCAAATTGCACTTTATTCGATTACCACGTCGGGGCGGTCATTTGTATGGTTTTGACCCCATCTGCGACATCAGCGCGCAATTTTTGCTGTGATGCACAGCGGCGTCTGATGGCCGCATGACGAAGCTCCTGGATATCAGTTTGGTTGTCGTGCGTTCGGCATGGCCTCGGGCGGGTTTCTTGCCCGAACGGGCGGGCGCCTCAGGGGCGCCGACTGACCGACCATCTGTTTAACCGAAATTGGGCCGTTCGCGACTGAAGCCAGAGCGGGATTCCGCCTAAGTGACTGATTTTACGTGTTTAATTATTTGAGATACACGTGTTGCAAACTTCGATGATACATATGCTATATCACAAAGCGCGCTCGAAGCGCCCCGGACCCCCAAGGGGCAGGAGTTGCCCATGAACAACGCAAGCGTCTCGATTTCCCCGC
>Ga0310910_10000894_pt1 | contig 15483 bp, 11 predicted proteins | sample GREbulkMGHF172_FD_203448 | JGI IMG/M metagenome (GOLD analysis project Ga0310910, IMG submission 203448) | Lab enrichment of tropical soil microbial communities from Luquillo Experimental Forest, Puerto Rico - GRE.bulkMG.HF172 | ecosystem: Environmental > Terrestrial > Soil > Tropical forest >... | reverse complement strand
GGTGTCAGCGCCGCCTGGAAATCGTCAGGCAGCGAGAATTTCTGACGTGCCGCCATCCGTTTGAGGATTTCGCAGAGGTCCGCGACGCCGTAAGGAGGAAAGTCGATCGTCTTGGTAAAGCGGCTGCCCAAGCCCGGATTGCTCTCGATGAAACGGCGCATCTCGTTGGGATAGCCCGCAACGATCACGACGATGCGCTCGCGGTTGTCTTCCATGAACTTGAGCAGCGTATCGATCGCTTCCTTACCGAAGTCGTGAGCGCCACCCTGAATTGCGGCCAGCGTGTAGGCCTCGTCGATGAACAGAATGCCATCGAGCGCTTCCTTGCATTTGTCGAGGGTCTTGGTCGCGGTCTGCCCGATATAGCCGGCAACGAGGCCCGCGCGATCGGTTTCGACGAGGTGACCCTTTCGCAAAACCTTGAGAGACCGGAAGACCTCTCCAATAACGCGCGCAACCTCGGTTTTACCGACGCCGGGCGGGCCGGTGAAAACCATGTGCTGGCTCACTGCGGCAACGGGGAGACCTTGTTCCTTGCGTTTCTGTTCCACTCCCATCCTTGCGGACAACCGCTTGACTTCCTGTTTGACGGGGGCAAGGCCAACCATCTCGTCAAGCTTTGCCAGCGCAGCGGCGACCGACGCCTCGTTGTCCTCGATTTTCTGGCCCGTCGCGTGAACGACGTCCTCGATGGTGACGACGGAGACATCTGCCGACGCATCCTTGGCCACGCGCAGCGCCTGGGCTTCTCGCGTCTTCTCCAGCAGCGTACGCATCTCACGCGCGTTGGCCCAGTCCTGCGCCTTCGCGCGACTCTCGATCCACGGCTTTAGCTTGGCCTCAAAATCCTGCGGCAGGTTGAACTGCTGCCGGGCGGCCATCCGCTTGAAGATCTCAAAGAGTTCGGCAGGACTGTAGGGGGGGAAGTCGAATGTCTTGGTGAAGCGGCTGGCCAAGCCCGGGTTGCTGTCGATGAAGTGCCGCATCTCGTTGCGGTAACCCGCGACGATCACGATGATGCGGTCGCGGTTGTCCTCCATGAATTTGAGCAGCGTATCGATCGCCTCCTTGCCGAGGTCGGTGCCGAGACCGGGGGTAGCGGCGAGACTATAGGCCTCGTCGATGAACAGGATGCCGTCGAGCGCCTCCTTGCATTTGTCGAGGGTTTTGATCGCCGTTTGACCGACATAGCCCGCAACGAGGCTTGCACGATCGGTTTCGACCACATGTCCCTTGCGCAAAACTTTCAGCGCGCGGAAGACTTCGCCGATAACCCGCGCGACTTCGGTCTTGCCGACGCCGGGCGGCCCGGTGAACACCATGTGCTGGCTAACGGATGATACGTCGAGACCCTGTTCGCGGCGCTTCTGCTCGACCTGCTTGCGTGCGATCAGCGCCTGCACTTCCTCCTTGAGGGGGGCGAGGCCCACCATGGCGTTGAGCTTGTCGAGCGCAGCCGCAATTGCAGCCTCGTTGCCTTCGTCTTGCTGGCCGGTGGCGAGGACAATGTCCTGGATGGTCACCACCGATATATCCGCGGACGGGTCGCTCGCAACCCTCATCGCCTGAGCTTCGCGCGATCTCTCCAAGAGCGTGCGCATCTCGCGCGCGTTTGCCCAGTCCTCGGCCTTCGCGCGGCTCTCGATCCAGGGTTTTAGCCTGGCCTCGAAACCCTCCGGCAGGTTGAACTGCTGCCGCGTGGCCATCCTCTTGAAGATCTCGCAGAGTTCGGCGGTGGTGTAGGAGGGGAAGTCGATCGTCTTGCTGAAGCGGCTGGCAAGACCCGGGTTGCTGTCGATAAAACGCCGCATCTCGTTGCGGTAGCCTGCAACGATCACGACGATGCGGTCGCGGTTGTCTTCCATGAACTTCAGAATCGTGTCGACGGCTTCCTTGCCGAAGTCGGCGCCGAGACCGGGGGCGAGACTATAGGCCTCGTCGATGAACAGGATGCCGTCGAGCGCCTCTCGGCATTTGTCGAGGGTCTTGATCGCGGTCTGCCCGAGATAACCGGCGACGAGGCTGGCACGATCCGTTTCGACGACATGGCCTTTGCGCAGGACCTTCAGGCCCTGGTAGATCTCGCCGATGAGGCGCGCGATCTCGGTCTTCCCGACCCCGGGCGGGCCGGTGAAGACCATATGCTGGCTGAGAGCCGAGACATCGAGGCCCTGATCCCGGCGCTTCTGTTCGACCTGCATCCGTGCGATCAGCGCCTTGACTTCCTGTTTGACCGGCGCGAGGCCGACCATCGCGTCGAGCTTTGCCAGCGCCACCTCCATCGCAGACGGCTCGTGTCTCTCTTCTGCTTCGACGATGCGGATGGGACGCACCAGATCTGGCGAATAGACGGCCGGAAGGGCATGCTGTTCGACCAGACGCATGGCAATGAACGTCATGCTGAAGCCGGCGACGAGAATGAATGCGATGGTCAGCCAGGTGATCATCATGTCCTCATCAAGCGCGCCCGATTGCTTTCATCAAATCGACGATTTCGATGCGCGACAGATCGGCGGAAGGCTCCGTCGCGATACGCATCGCTTGCGCCTCGCGGGCTTTTTCCAGGAGCGTTCGCATCTCTCGTGCGTTGGCCCAATCCTCCGCGCGGGATCGTTCCGCGATCCACGGTTTGATTCTTGTCGGGAAATTCTCGGGGAGGCTGAAGTGCTGTTTGGCCGCCATGCGCCGAAGGATTTCGCAGAGGTCATCGGCATTGTAGCGCGGAAAGTCGATGGTCTTGGTGAAGCGGCCGGCAAGACCTGGATTGGTATCGATGAAGCGGCGCATCTCGTTCGGATAGCCCGCAACGATGACCATGATCCGGTCCCTGTGGTCCTCCATGAATTTGAGCAGCGTGTCGATCGCCTCCTTGCCGAAGTCGGCGCCCAGGCCGGCGTTGGCGGCGAGCGTGTAAGCCTCGTCAATGAAGAGAATGCCGTCGAGCGCCTGGTTGCACTTCTCCAGCATCTTCGGCGCGGTTTGTCCGATGTAGCCGGCGACGACGTCGGAACGCTGGACTTCGATCAGGTGCCCGACACGCAGCACGCGTAGCGCGCGATAGATGTCGCCGAGCGCGCGCGCGACTTCGGTCTTGCCGACGCCGGGCGGTCCCGTGAAAACCATGTGCAGGCTTAACGGTGCCGTCGGCAGGCCCTGTTCGCGCCGCTTTTGCTCGACCTGCATCCGCGCGATCAATCCGTTGACCTCGCGCTTGACCGGCACGAGGCCGACCATGGCCTCGAGGTCCTCGATCGCTTTGTTCGGCGGGGTGTCGGGAATTTCCCGTTCCGGCGAAAACAGCATCTTGAACGCACCGGACATGCCGCCGCTCGAAGCAGGTTGCAGCGCGCCGGTCCTGGCGTAGCCTCCCGCAATGGAGCTCACCAGCAATCCGACGCTGGCGATCACAAAGGCGATGGCAATGCCGCTCAGGGTGTGCTGCGCCGCAGGCGGCAGCCCCTTGATCCATCCGGCAGGCCCGGATTGCGGATTCATGACCCAGGCCGTGATGATCGCGGCCGCGACACTGCCGACGATGATGGCGAGTATTTGCTGATCCTTGAAAAGATTCTTCATGGCAGTGCCTCGGCTAGCAGGGGCTCACCGGGCGCCACCAGACGGGAATGCTTTGCGCGGTCGGCAGATCCAGGAGCACCTTGGTCGGTGTAAGCCCAAGAATAGCGCCGGTGGCATTGCCTTCGACGACGAAGGTGCCGGCGCCCGAACCGTAGGGCGCGGGGTAGGGCACCGCGATTTCTCTGCATGCCTTCGGTGACGGTGAAATAGGGCGAGACATAGCTGCCTGAACGGATCCGGAGCGTGCTGCCGACTTGCGCCGTTCCCTTGGCGATTGTCATCGAGACCAGCGGAATCCTGCAGCGCCGCGCGTCGTCGACCAGGCCGCCGGCAACGGATTGGGTGAGCGTGCCTGCGGCATCGTTGAGGTCGCGCGGATCGACGAAGCTGACGGTGGTCCGCGTTGAATCGCCAATGCCGAGGCCGACGCCGGATTTCATCGCCACCGCGCCGGCGGCGGCCAGCACAAGCAGCACGCCGACCGCGCCCACAATCGTGGGGCTCATACTGGCCTTGATGGGAGTGACGGGTTTGCTGGTTGACGGCGAGCCACTGCTCGCCGGCGTCTGCGCTGAATCGGACATTGCCCTGCCCCTGTTTAGCAGCCCCATTCGCCCGAGAAGCTTACCCAAGCGGAAAAGGCGACGCAAAAGCTATTCCGACTCCCAATCTGCCAGCGCGCCCGTCATTGCACTGTGACACGGCGCACAGTCTGACGGTATTCCGTTTGAACCTCCGGTCGCACGATGCAAGTTGGTGCTGAAGGATCGACTTGAGCAGGCAGCAGTGCGCTGCCGACAACTCAAGCGTGCAGGAAGGAGCGTGTCGTTACCGACCGCGCTTGCGCTTCAGGTCGTTGATGAAGTCGATAGTACCGCTGTCCTTCGGATCGATGCGCAGCGCCGCCTGGAAATCCGCCATGGCGTTATCGAACTGGTTGAGAAAGTAGTAGGCACGGCCCCGCATGCGCCAGCCATAGATCGCGCTGGGATCGATGGAGATGGCCCTGTTAAAATCCCTGATCGCCGCCTCCTGCTGGCCGACTTCGAGATAGGCGTGACCGCGATATTCGTAGCCGAGCCGATTGTTCGGATTGAGCTCGATCATCTTGTTGCCGTCATCATAGACGCCACGCCAATTCGAAATGTCCTCATAGATCGAGGCGCGGTTCTCGAAAGCCGAGAACTGCGACGGATCAAGTTCGATGGCCTTGTTGAAAGAAACCAGCGCCTCGCTTTGGCGGTTCAAATTGTGCAGCGCTATGCCGCGATCGATATAGGCGAGCGCGTAATCCGATTTAAGCAGGATGGCATAATCGAGATCCTGCAGCGCGCGTTCGTTGTTCTTGAGATCGATCAGCAGCGCGCCTCGGTCGAGGAAAAATTCGGGAGCGCGAGGCTGCATCGAGATCGCGCGATTGTAGTCGGCCATCGCTACCTGATATTGGCTGGTCTGATAATAGGCCCAGCCACGATGGTAATAGGCGTATGGAATGTTGTCGCCCTGGAGGTTTCCCGAAGCCAACAGGGCAGTGCAATCGCGAATCGCCTGTGCGTGATCGTCGGATTTGCAAGGCGCCAGGACGTCAGTCACCGCCGGTGGCTGTACAACCTGCTGGTTGGGAGGGTTGTTGAGCGGCGCAGCGGCGGGAGGTGCCTTCGGCGCTTCGAGCAGGGGCTTCGCCCAGGGAATGAAGCCCTGTCCGGCAGGATGACCGATCCATAGCGTTACGAACAGCATCAGGCCGAGTGCCTGCGGCCAGACGATCCAGGCAAGCCGGTACCAGCGGTCTCCGTACCAGAGCCTGCCGTGCGCCGTGAGCCAGGACGCGGTCTTCGCGTTCATCGCGCTGCCTTTCTGGAGAAGGCTGGAATGAAATCGAGCTCGGGAGCCGGTATGATGGCCAAAATAAAACGGCGGCCGCAACCGTTCAACAGCTCGCCGGCACAGGTGGACCTGCCCTGGAATGCGGTAGTCTTGCCCGACAGGTTGCGCGGATGCCGGCTCATGCGGTGGCCCCAGGAGGAGGAGCCGGTTGCCAGACGCTCCACTCTCGGATCGATATTCGCCGCTGCAGCACTCTGTGAAAGTGCGTCAGGTCACATAATTTGAGCCAGTCTTATTCTGCTGCCTGCCATGATGGCGGACGCATGGTGGCAAGACCGTCGATTTCCGTCGCCGAGATCGTGGTGCGGATCATGAGCCGCGGTTCGTGCGATGGCCACGGCCTACCGCGATGCATAGTGGCGCGATTGTCCCACATCACGACGTCGCCTTGGCGCCATCGGTGCAAATAGCTCTTGCCCGGCGCGGTCGCCGCGGCCGTCAGCTCTTCGATCAACTCCCTGCCGGCTCTCGCCTCCATCCCCTCGACCGCGTAGGCGTGGGAGGCGAGATAGAGCGCCCCGCGTCCGTTGACGGGGTTTCGCCAGATCAAGCGCCAGCATTGCGGCGGCAGCGCCGCAAGTTCTTCCGGGCTTGCCAGATCGGCGGCGATCTTCCCGCGCGAATGCGCGTAGTGGTGCCAGGCGAAAGAGTTTTCCAGCCGTCGCTGCAGGCTCGCATCGAGCCGCTCGAAGGCGAGGCGGGTCGAAACGTATTCCGTTTCTCCACCATGATCTGGAATGATGCGCGCGGAAAGTATCGAGGTGAGGGCAGGAGTGCTCTTGAACGATGAATCGGTATGCCAGAGCTGGTTGGCTTTGTTGCGCATCTGCATGCGATGATCAGCAGGCACCACCTTGCCGTCGGGACCGATCGTGCTCAGAACCACGAAATGGGTGCCGGCGCCCTGTGAGCCGATTTTCGTCACTTCCGGCGGCCCGAAGCGGCGCGAGAATGCAAGCTGTAGCTCGTCGTCCACCTGCTGGCCGCGCAGAACCAGAACGGAGTGCTCCTCGAACGCGGAACGTACTGCCGCATAGACGGCATCGTCGGAAGCAACATCTGCCAGTGTCACGCCGCGCAGCTCGACGCCGAATCCCGGACCCAGCGGGATGATCTCCATCGGACAATTCCTCGAGCTGGTTTCTTGACTTAAGCTTACGGCAAGCCCGTTCTCCCGGCAATCGCGGTCGCCGCGAGGCTTTTTGACGAATAGGCTATGGACTTCGGCCCTCACTTATTCGATGAGTGTCCCCATGCGATCGCGACGCAACATTCTTGGGATGATGGCGGCGACGGCGGCAGCGGTCGGCTCGTCGCCTGTCCGCGTCTTCGCGCAGACCGCTGGTTCCAACCCTGGAAAAGTGATGAATGTGCTCACCGATTATATGAGTGCCGCGCGCGCACGCGCGTTGCCCGACGAGGTAATCGAGCATGCCAAGTATCATCTGCTCGATACGATCGCTGCGATGATATCGGGGTCGGAATTGCCTCCTGGCCAGGCGGCGCAGCGTTATGTTCGCGAACACAGCGGCAACGGCACAACGACCATCGTGGGCGCCTCGCTCACCGCGCCGCCGATCGATGCGGCGCTCGCGAATGGGGTGATGGCTCACGCTGATGAGACGGATGACTCGCACAACGAGTCCCGTTCTCACCCCGGCTGCGCGGTCGTGCCTGCCGCACTGGCGGCAGGCGAGGTGTATGGCATCGACGGGAATGTCCTTCTTCGCGCCGTGACGCTTGGCTATGATGTCGGTCCGCGCGTGGTGTTGGCGATGGGCGGCGCCGCCTTCAGCTACGAAAGCAGCCTTTCCACTCACAGCATTGCCGGGACGTTCGGCGCTTCAGCAGCCGCCGCCTGTGCCGCCGGGCTCGATGCGCGGCAAATGCGCTGGGCCCTTGACTACACCGCGCAGCAGTCCTCGGGCATCGTCGCCTGGCGTCGCGACACCGACCATATCGAGAAGGCCTTCGTCTTCGGAGGCATGCCCGCGCGAAATGGCGTGACCGCCGCACTGCTTGTCAAATCCGGCTGGAACGGCGTCGATGATATTTTTTCGGGTCCGGACAATTTCTTTGCCGCCTACTCACCGAAGGCACAACCCGAGAAGCTGATCGAGAAGCTTGGCGAACGCTATGAGATCACCCAGACCGATATCAAGAAATGGTCGGTCGGCTCACCCATTCAGGGTCCGCTGGATGCGATCGAGGCGATCCGAGAGAAGAAGCCGTTCGAGGCCGATCAGGTAAAGAAAGTCACGGTGCGGCTTGCGCCGTCGGTCGCGACCGTGGTGGACAATCGCGACATACCGGATATTTGCCTGCAGCACTTGGTCGCCGTGATGCTGATCGACAAGACCGTCTCGTTTCATGCCGCGCACGACAAGCCGCGCATGCAAGACGCGGCCGTTCAGAAACAGCGCGCCAAGGTCAATCTGGTGCGCGACGAGGAGTTGGCGAAACTCTTGCCGCTGCGCGAAACCGTGGTTGAGATCGAGTTCAATGATGGCAAGCGCCTGTCAGAACGTGTCTCGGCGGTGCGTGGCACGCCGCGCAACCCGATGGGCCGCGACGAAGTCATCGACAAGGCTCGTGACTTGATCACGCCCGTGCTCGGGCGTGAATCGTGCACGCGCCTTATCGAAACGGTCCTCGAAATCGAAAAATTGACCGAGATTCGCAGCCTGCGGCGCCTGCTTCAGCGCGGTTGATTGATTTGCCTCGCGCTACCTCAATAGTGCGCATCGTACATTTGCGACTGAATGAAGCCGATGAGGTCGTTGGGCGGCGGGCCGGCGGCAAGCCCTCGCTGATAGGCGACATTGGCAACGGCAGCGCCGATCTGTGCCGAAACCTCACGGATCCGGGGCAGAGACGGATAAAGGCTGCCCTGTTTGAGATCGCCTTCGCTCACGGAATTGGCGAGCGTGTGCGCCGCCGCCATGAACATCTCGGCGGTCACCAGCCGGCTGCCGCTGGCGATCACGCCGAGGCCGACGCCGGGGAAGATATAGCTGTTGTTGCCCTGTCGGGGCACGAAGGTTTTGCCATCAAGCTTGACCGGATCGAACGGGCTGCCGCAGGCGAACAGCGCCCGTCCGCCCGTGTGCCGATAAGCGTGTTCGGCCGAACATTCGGACTTCGAGGTTGGATTGGAGAGCGCGAACACGATCGGCTGTTCGTTGAGCCGTGCCATGGTCTGCAACACCTCGGGGGTAAAGGCCCCGCCGACGGCGGCAACACCGATAATGGCCGTGGGCTTGAGCGTCTTGATGGCCGTCAGGAAATCGTTGATCGGCGCTTGTTCATGCGCAAATCGGAGCTTGTGACCGCTCAATCCCGGCCGGCCCTTCACCACCAGGCCACGGGAATCCACAAGCCAGTTGCGCCTTAGCGCTTCGGCTTCGGATGTCCCCTCGGCCATCATGGCCGAAACCACAAGGTCGGCGATGCCCGTCGCGGCTTCGCCAGCTCCGAGAAACAGCAACGTCTGGTCACTGAGCTTGCCGCCTTTGACGCGCAGCGCAGAGAACAAGCCAGCCAGCGCCACCGCCGCGGTGCCCTGAATGTCGTCGTTGAAGACGCAAGCGTCGTCGCGATATTTGTGCAGCAGGCGGAAGGCGGAATGATTGGCGAAATCCTCGAACTGGATCAGGACACCAGGAAATGTCGCGCGGGCAGCGGCAATGAACTCGTCGACGAACTCGTCATAGGCTTCCCCCGTGAGGCGTTTCTGGCGAAGCCCGATGTAGTAGGGGTCCTGGAGAAACTCCTCATTGTTGGTGCCGACATCGAGCATCACCGGCAGGCATTGCTCCGGGTGGATGCCGGCGCAAGCCGTATAGAGCGAAAGCTTGCCAACCGGGATACCCATTCCGTTGGCGCCAAGATCGCCGAGGCCGAGAATGCGTTCGCCATCGGTCACGACGATGAGCCTGGCGCGATAAGGCCAATTGCCGAGGATTTCTGCGATATGTCCACGATCGTTGGCCGAGATGAACAGCCCGCGCGGCCGCTGGAAGATCAGGCCGTATCGCTGGCAAGCCAGTCCAACGGTCGGGGTGTAAATCAGCGGTTGGATTTCGTCGATGTGGTCGCAAACCACGCGGAAGAACAGCGCTTCATTGCGGTCGTGCAGCGAGTTCAGCGCGACATATTTCTCAAGCTCGCTCGGCAGGCTGCGCAGATTCATCAACACACGTTCGACTTGCGCCTGCATCGACATCACAGCCGCCGGCAAGAAGCCGCGCAATCCCAGCGCTTCACGTTCCTCTTCGGAAAAAGCGATACCTTTGTTCAGCAAGGGGTCGCGCAACAGCGCAAGACCCCGTGGCGAATAGGTCGGCATCGAGCGTGCGCTCATCCGGTCGGGTCTGGTCAAGGTGTTTTCCCCCAAATGACGTTTTTCGTTGTTCTAGTCTCCGCCGTCCTGGGCACGGCACAGTCACCATACCACACAATGCGGATGCCGCAGCGCACCATTGATGGGGTACGTTCGCCCAAAGAATTGGCGAAAAATCGTCCTCCCAAGTAGCGAAAGCAGATCAGAGCCTTGCATGTCTTGCGTCAAGCGGATCGGGATGGGCGGCGGCCCATGAATCGCGCTCACAAAAAATTGCAATCCGAAATCGCAAACCTGCAAATGCGAACTACAGACGGGTCAGGTCAGCCGGCCAGCGAGCAGGCTCCGCACGCCCCGCGGATTCGCAGAACATGATTGTCAGTAACGGCGTTTGATGCGATCCACCGAAACGAGTGTCGAGATGGGTCGTATCGTCGAAGACAAGCGATCGACGCCGACATGGCTTGAGCGGCGAAAACCGTTTGTTGACTCGTCGGGCAAATCAGATGCAAATCCGCATCATCGCAAAGAGCCCGCTCCGCAAACCGGTCGCGGGTTTTGTCTTGATGATCTCAGCGAATGCTGACGAAGGCGCCCCAGGCGGCCGCCAGACCGGCACCCGCCAGCACCCAGTGCGGATTGTCGCAAAACGTGCCGCCATAGCGGCACACATCGGCACCCCACGAGCCGATCTCGTGGTTGCCCGCGGCATAAAACAGTCCGGACAGAACCACCAACACGGCGGCGACGAAGTACATCGTCGGTCTCCTCGCTATCCCGTTGTCGAGGTTTGCGGAGCATTTTTTATTGCCCTTGACTTGTCGGGCAAATCAGCCGCATATCGACATCATCGCGAAGATTATAAAGCCCGCGCCGCGCAATCGGCAGCGGGCTTTATCGTTAGAGCCGCGTAAATTGCAAATGTCGGTTTCGATTTGCCCAATGGATTTGGTTACGCTTTCCTTACCTTGACTTGTCGGGCAAATCACCGGCATAGTTGCATCATCGAGAATTTGCCGAGCCCGCGCGAAACATCGCCGCGGGCTTTTTGTTTGCCTCGCTTTCACCGATCGGACGGCGGCGCGCGACGTCAGGACGCCACACCCTTCCGCTTGCGCCGTCGGGCGGCGCGTCGTCGTCCGAGCCTTGTTCGCCAAAATATTGCCGGCGTGCGCGAACGCGCCGGCCGGCGGTGCGCGTTTCGCGCCCGCCCGCGGCCCCTCTACTCTCGAGGGATAGGGTTCGCGCCCGAAATGGTCGCATCGTCTGCGATCATGCCGCGCAGTCAAATTTCCTGCAACGAGAAGAGCGCAACGGAAAGAGAATTTGACTTGTCGGGCAAATCACCGGCATAGTCGCATCATCGAGAATTTGCCGAGCCCGCGCGAACATCGCCGCGGGCTTTTGTTTGCCTCACTTTCACCGATCGGACGGCGGCGCGCGACGTCAGGACGCCGCACCCCCTCCTTTGCGTCGCACACGCGCGTCGTCGTCCGAGCCTTCATTGCCGACACCGTTGCCGGCGTGCGCATGCGCGCCGGCTGGCGGCCTTCGCGCACGCAATGACCAACGCGCAAACAGATTTTACAGGAAACACAATGAATGACCGCATATCTGATATCGCTCGCGCTGATCGGCCTCATCGCGATCGTCGTGGGGGAAGGACTGTCTTGACCGCGGAAGTGATCCGCTTCTTTTCGCCGCCGAACCGCGCTTGCGAGCGCACGGATTTCCCGACCATTGCGTTTCGCTCGGCGATCCAACCCGCTGTCATCCCTGTGGACCGGGTGGACACGGCGCCTTGCGAGTACCTCGCATCGGAGCCTGTTGAGCCCTAGATCGCGATGGCCAAGAGAACTGTTGTCGAGGTACGGTCGCTCGCGCGAAGCCACACCAGGACCGCAATCAACGCGTTGCTTGGCGTCCTGCGGTCGAAAGATGCAACGCATGCGGCGCGCGTTTCCGCCGCCACCGCGATCCTTGATCGCGGCTGGGGCAGGCCCGCGCAGGCGCTGCAGAACGGCGATGACGGTGCGCTTGAACTGATCCATCGAATTGAGCGCGTCATTGTGAATCCTGAGAGCAGCGCCAATGACAGTCGCTGAGCTGCCGCTTGACGTTGTTCATGTTGTGTTCCAGCATGCCTGCCCGTTTCGGCCTGTTCCGCGTTCGAAGTTGGTGCGCCGATGCAATCACATTCGCCTGAGATAATTCAGGCGGGAGCGAATGAACTTCGCTCGCATGATGTGCCGAATGCGATCAAGCGCGAGTACTGCGAGCTACTTTGGTGGCCATTGAGGCAGTTCGTGGCCTCGGGACTGGCCTGTTCTGAGTAAAACTACGCCACGTGGCGCACTCAAGACGCCGCCCATCTCCGCTCAAAGAAAAGCCAAAGGTGAAGAAAACAAGAAAGCGCGGCCCCATTAAAAAGCCCGGCCAGCGAGGCCGGGCTTAGGTTCCTCAGCCGATGACGGGGCCGCCGTCGTCCGCTATTAGGGTGGTCGGCTTGAATCCGCGCTGTTGGGGTTCCTGCTTATTGTCAAACCATTCGCACCATACTTCGCCGTTGCTTGTAATCTGGACGACGGTCATCAGCGGCCCTCCGGACTTGAGCCTCACGGTATCTCCCGGCTTGAAATCAGCCATTTTTCCACCTTTCGCCTAAGGGTTGCAAAATGAACTTAAAGCACGCGGCGTTTAAAGCAAGCCGATTAAACCTAGTACGATCCGTAGAATGTTTTGTTCAAACGCAGGAGCCCGCCTTGCGGATAGGAAATTTTGTGCGGCTCAACAGCGGCTCGCCAATCCTGATGGTTGTCGACTGCGAGGCTGCGCATGTCACTTTGGCTTGGTTGGATCTGATAGGGAAGGTTCGCGAGAAGCGTTTTCCTTCCGCTTGTCTCCACCGTGTTTCTCCCGCCAGCGCAGTAGCCGGCGAGCAAGTCGGGAAAAGTCTTTCTTAGTGAGATTGACGATACGTCAGACGCCTGCCAGCTGCAACTTTGATAGCAAGCTCTGCGCGTTCCCCGTCGTTGATCCCCCAACGCGCCAGCTAATGCAACTGCGTGAGCGCCACATTGTCCGTCCTGAAAATCCCGACAGCCAAGGTGTTTGAGCCGCTGCTGCAGCCCGTGCGATGCAAGGCGCTATTCGGAGGTCGCGGCTCGGGAAAATCGCATTTCTTTGGCGAGCTTCTCGTGGAAACCTGCCAGGCCGAGCGCGGCACTCTAGCGGTGTGCATCCGTGAGGCACAGCGCACGCTGGCGCAATCCTCAAAACGCCTGATTGAGAGCAAGATCGCTTCGCTTGGACTTGGCCACGGCTTCAAGCTGTTCAACGACAAGATCGCGACCCCGGGCGACGGCCTCATCATCTTTCGTGGCATGCAGGACGATGTCGCGGACACGCTTGCCGACCTTCACCGCCTCACATTCTTTGAAAGTGCGCCGATTCCCGAATTCGATTTGGGAAATTGGTGGCTCGCATTCTATGAGCGCGTACCGGTTGCCTTCGCCGGACTGATTCCTTCAACCATTGTCCCGGAGACCGGATATTTCTGCCGGGTTGGAGTAGTGGACGAGCACTATGGCCACTCGCTCCAGTTACGTCTGATGCGGGCCATGGAGTCACGGGCCCGCTGCAACGGCTGGCGCTGTATCGTGTCGGATACCACCGATAACATCGTCTCGGCGAATAACTTCATTAGGGCTGGATATCGCCTCTACCAACCACAAATTCCCTGGGGTTGGCCCAACACCTTGTACTGGAAGAAGACTATTCAGCGGAAAATCCGTCGACGAAATCACAACGACGCGTAGAGCGATCGCAAGGGGACGCCCCGAAGCATACGACTCGAGCAGCGGTCCTACAATGTAATCCTCGCCCGGTGGCCAATCGGCCACCGGGCTTTTTTGCGTTCTGGCGCCGCGATGCGAAATCGCAATCGACGTCTCGTGGGTATGCGTCGCGTGCAAATCTGCGGATGGTGGGCCCTTGTGATTTTGCCGGAAGAGACCCTAAAGTTCTGGAGCAACACCCAAAATAAATGAAGGAACGCCCGACCATGACCGCCAAGGTGCCGCTTCCGGACCGTTTGCCGCGCGCGAAGGACGCCCCGACCGCCCTCGCGGGCTTATTGGTGGTGGATTTCACCCGCGTAGTCGCCGGGCCAGCCTGTACGCAAACGCTCGCGGATTTCGGCGCCGAGGTGATCAAGATCGAGAATCCGGATGGCGGCGACGATTCGCGGGCCTATGAGCATGCCGAAATCGGAGGAGAGAGCGCCGCATATTTGAGCTTGAACCGCAACAAGCGCGGCATCGCCCTGGATTTGACGGTACCGGCCGCCCGGGAGGTGGCGCGAGAATTGATCGCGCGCGCCGATATAGTGGTCGAGAATTTTTCTGCCACGGTAATGGAGAAATTTGGCCTCGACTATCCATCGGTTGTCTCAGCCAATCCGCGGCTCGTGTATTGCTCGATTTCGGCCTATGGGCGCAACGGACCCTTCGCATCGCGGCCGGGCTTCGACCCGATTACGCAGGCCGAGAGCGGGTTCATGTCGCTGAACGGCTTTCCGGATGGGCCCGCTGTCCGGACGGGCCCGCCGATTGTCGACATGGCGACGGGTATGTCGGCCTGCAATGCCATCTTGATGGCTCTGATCGCGCGCGAGCGTCTGGGGCGGGGACAGCATGTCGAAGTCGCGCTGTTCGATATCGCAATGTCGATGACCGGCTTCTACGGGATGGCTTATTTGATCAACGGCACCAATCCCGGCCGCTTCGGGAATTCGCCGAACGGATCTCCAACGGTAGGGGTCTATGAAGCGTCCGACGGGCCGCTCTATATGGCCTGCGCCAATGACAGGCTATATCGACGCTTGGTCACGGAAGTGCTCGAGCGGCCCGATCTCATCACCGACCCGCATTTCGCCAACCGCAAGGCACGGACAGCCAATAAGGAGAAGCTGCGTGCTATCATTGCTGGAATCTTTGCCAGCGACCAGTTGGAGAACTGGATGGCAAAGATGAAGAAAGCCAACATACCGGTCGGTTACCTGCGAACAGTCGAGCAGGGATTCAACGCACCTGAGGCTCGTGAACGACGTCGACTGAGCCGGATCCCACACCCCACTGCAGGCTTGGTACCGAACATCGAGACACCGCTGAATATGGGGCTGACCCCGACCGTCGACCCCGTGGCTGCGCCGCTTTTGGGCCAGCATACGGAAGAAGTCCTGCGGAAAGCGCTGGGCTATAGTGATGATCGTATTGCCTCGCTCGCCAGTGCGGGTGCGTTCGGAAAGATACGCCCGACCGAAGACCGTGCGACGTAGCGATAACGGCGCACGCGCCGCTATCGTTGAGCGGAGCCTGGTTTTGGGCAACAGCCCAGGCGAGCAAGGCGTTTTCTGCTATGCGATCGGCTCTGGTGAGACCGCCTCCGCCATGCTTTGATGGGGCTAAACTGAGACCTCACAAAGTGGCGGTTGTCGGCTGGTGCCGCCGGCTCAACACGGCGAAGGGAGGACAGCCTTGGAAATGCCCGGCCGTACGTTGCTCGCCAAGATCTGGGACCAGCACGTCGTCGCGCGAATAAGCGAAGATACCGACCTCCTTCACGTTGATCGTCACCTTTTGCACGATCTGGGTGGCTCGCGCGGATTGCTTGATCTC
>Ga0310910_10000889_pt1 | contig 15532 bp, 13 predicted proteins | sample GREbulkMGHF172_FD_203448 | JGI IMG/M metagenome (GOLD analysis project Ga0310910, IMG submission 203448) | Lab enrichment of tropical soil microbial communities from Luquillo Experimental Forest, Puerto Rico - GRE.bulkMG.HF172 | ecosystem: Environmental > Terrestrial > Soil > Tropical forest >... | reverse complement strand
CTATCGCATCAACTGGAAGACCATGCGGCTTCACCCGCACGAGTTTATCAGGCGCTTCCTGATGCACGTGCTGCCCAAGGGCTTCCACCGCATCCGCCACTATGGGCTCTTCGCCAACGCCAACCGCGCTGAGAACATCGCGACAGCCCGCACACTGCTCCATATCGTCCCGCCTGCTGACCCACAAAAACAGCCAGATATCACGCCGGACGCCCTACGTGTGCTGCCTTGCCCGTGCCCACGCTGCGGCGCCCGCATGATCGTGATCGAGATGTTCGCGCGCGGCTGCGAGCCAAGCTGGCGCCCGATGCCGAGCACGGTCGACACGTCATGACCCAGGCCTACTGTAAGCGTCGCGACTTTCCCGTTCCGACGCGCTGGCTCTATGCCGGCACAGTGATCTCTCTCGACCCGATCACGGCGATCAATGCGCCGAGCGCCCGCTGATGCGCTCCGAGCGCTTGCCGAGATGCTCATTGCAGGCTCCCCACCTCGCCTGTCCACACATCCCGATCGCTTCCTGGCAGTGTTGCACCCACCATCACGTCGGCGCTGACTTCAAATCCCCATAACGCTCGCTGCCCAGTCGGGGCCCAACTTTCCGCGACTTCGTGCCTTGGCGCTTTTTGGACGCCTGTCAACTGAGCGTGCCTAGACCCTCGTTATTGCCGGCGTCCAAAAACCTGCACATTAGCCGACGCCGACCCTCGGGGTTTCAAGCTCGAGACGTCGCCTAGTGCCCGACTATTTCCGGACTCAGAGCATCAAGGACGGCACGGGCATTTCGATAATCGGCGGTGCCGAACCCCTCGGTGAAGCGGTCGCAAACGACTGCCAGTTCCGCACGCGCCGCTGCGGCGCGGCCCATGTCCAGCCACAGTCGGGCCGCGCCGGTGGCAATCCGCAGCGACAAAGAGAGTGCGCCCTGCTGCTCTGCCCATACTCGAGCGGTCGCGAATGCGGTGTCCGAGCCCTCGAATTTTCCCTGACGATGCAGCAACTCGCCCTTGATCCGCAGCACCTCTGCGATGCACCAACGTTCGTCGTTGCGATCGGAGCGTTCAATCGCCTGCTCGATGGCGTCCAGCCCGCGGTCAGTGTCTCCGGCGAGACCAAGCGCGCTGGCGTATTCGCAGAGAAAGTAAAGGTAATGAACGCCAAAATCGATGCTGCGCAGGCCGCGCAACGCCTCTTCCAGCAAGCGGAGGCCGGCCGCGAGGTCGCCACGCTGCACGGTCAGAACGCCGCGGAAGCAGCTGCCAAAAGCGTGCCAGAAGTGCCAATCGTGGCGCACAGACAGCTCGATGAGATCCGAAACGAATTCCTCAACGGCCGCCAGATCGCCGACCATCAGCCCGATCGGGCAGGACGCTTGCACGAGCACCTGACACAGCGAGAGCGCATCGCCCCGCGCGCGTTCGTCATTGGTGACATCGCACGCAATCTCCATCGCCTGGTCGGGATATCCCTGTAGCCATCTGATGCGCGCAAGGAAGCAGCGCGCCAAGGCGTTTTGATCAAAGATGTAACGCATCACCTCTGCGCCAGTAGCAGGGGGCGCATAGTTGGCAAGCATGCGCTCGAGATGCTGATGCGCAGCTGCCTGCTCACCAAGCAGGTGGAGCGAGTGGCCCAGCATACGGTCGCCGACACAGCGATCAAGCTCAGAGGTCTGCTGGGCAAGGGACGAGAACTCCTCCGCGAGTGCCAGCGCCGTGCGACGGGCCCCTTCACTGATGCGCGCCGCCCACAACCCCCATAGCGCGCGCAATTGATGATCCGGATCGTTGTTGTCGCGCGACAACGCAAGCAGGGTCGTCCAGGTGTCCCGTGTTTCCTGGACGAAGCCTTTGATCTGCATCAGACACCAGGCGACCGCGGCATAGAGGCGCATATCCTGTGTTGGGCTCCGGGCCGCCGCGGGCAAACTGAGCGCGTGACAGGCTCTCTGGTAGCATTCGCTCAGCAGCGATAGCTCGTACCACAACGGCACTGCGGTAGCGGTCAGCGCGACTGCGGTCGCCACCTCGTCCTCGGTGCGGTAACTCAAATCCAGTGCGGCGCGCACGTCGTCAATCAAATGGCGATGTCTTGCAAGCCATGTCTCTGGAGGCGAGGTTTCCCACGCAAGGTTGGCGGCCTCCATCGCAGCAAGGCATTGTCGTGCATGGCGGCGCGCGTATGCCATACGCTCGCCGCTCTCTTGCAGCTTTTGCAGTGCGTATGCGCGCGTCGTTTCGAGCAGGCGGTAAGTGGGCACCGGTGTCTCGAGGTTGACGACCAGAAGCGATTTGGCAGCGAGATTTGCGATGCTTTCCAGGCTATCGGCACCAGCACCGTCAGCGAGGACACCGGTTGCTTCGGTGATAGTAAAGAACCCCGCGAATACGGCGAGCCGGCGCAGCACGAGTCGTTCGGTCTCCGGCAAGAGCTGATAGCTCCAGTCTAGCGTGGTGCTGAGTGTCTGGTGACGCGGCAGCGCGGTGCGCCGGCCGCGCATGGCCAGGCGGAAGCGGTCGTCAAGGACGCCCGCCAAGCCGGATATGCCGAATACGTCTACACGCCCTGCGGCCATCTCGATGGCGAGTGGGATCCCGTCGAGCCGGCGACAGATATTGGCGACTGCGGGCGCGTGCACGTCGGTCAGCGAGAATTCGCCCAAGCACATCGCGGCGCGTTCGATGAAGAGCTGCACGGCCGAATAGGTCATAGCAATCGGCGCGGTCAGGCCGTCGGAAGCTTCCGGCATCTCCAAAGGCGCCAGACGAAACAGGATCTCGCCCGGAACTCTCATCGCCTCGCGGCTCGTGGCGAGAATACGCAGCCGCGCGCTACCTTGAAGGAGTGACTCGGCGAGCGAAGCGGCCGTGTCGATGACATGCTCGCAATTGTCGAGCACTATCAGCATGGCGCGGTTGCGCAGCAGCGCGACGAGGCTTGGGAGCGGGTTTTCAGAGACGACGCCGATCCCTAGTGCGGATGCAAGGGCTGTCGGTACCAATTTGCTGTCGACGAGCGGCGCGAAATCGACAAGGCATACGCCGTCTGGCAGCTGCGGGCGCATCCGATCGGCGACGGCCAATGCGACAGAGGTCTTGCCGATACCGCCTGGGCCCGTGATGGTGATGAGACGTTGTTGCGCGAGTCTGGTCGACAAGGTTTCTACGACTTCCGACCGGCCGAACAACCGCACCATCGATAGTGGCGGCTCCGGCGACGCCTCCGCGGCGGGGTCGGGCTCGTCGGTCGCCACTAGCTCGCCGACAAAGGCATAGCCGCGTCCAGGGATGTTGGCGATATACCGCCGCCCCTCCTGGCCATCGCGCAGCGCTTTCCGTAGCGCGGCGACATGCACACGCAGGGTCCCTTCCTCGACGACGATATTGGGCCACAGCCGTGCGCTGAGCGCCTCTTTGGTGATCACCTGACCAGCTTGCTCGAGGAGCGCGATAAGCAAATCCCGTGCTCGGCCGCCGAGCCGCACGGGCGCTTCACCTTCGAGCAGGAGCTGTTGCGCCGGGAACAGGCGAAATGGACCGAACGCGAGCTGCCGAGGACGCGTCGCGTCGCGCGTCATCCCGCGTCCTTCTCTTGACCCATTCGGCCGAAAACCTCGTCCATCATGACCTCCTACGAGGGGTGAAGTCGTCCTGCCGGTTCTGGTTCGGCGAGTGGATGAGGGGACTTCGTCCGCACGGTTGGATGGTTTCCGGAGGATAAGGTCGCGACAGAAAAAGTCCAAGAAGTCATCGGCGGGCCCGGGGATTCCCAGCAGTTGGTATCCCTCGCTGATTCGCGGGAATTGACGTCTCGTTCGGCCCGTAGGAACGTCTCTCGCGTGGGAGGATCACGGGGGCAGAGGCCCGACGGCACCAGCAAAGGAGTTCCGCCATGATGGGACGGCCGACCGGAACCGGCGCGCTCGGGCGCCGCGCGTTGCTCAAATCGTCGACTGCGGCATTAGCGTTGGCGGCGCTTGTGGGCCGGCGTACGCATGCCGCCGACACACCCTGGGCGGATCGGCCGGCCACCAAGGTCGACAGGCTCAATTTCGTCGTGTGGACTTACGGCGATATCTACACCAAGATCTCAAAGAAATTTGTCGACGACTGGGGAGCGCCAGTAGAGGCGACGATCTCCTCGTTCAACGACCACCCGACGAAGCTGATGACGATGTATGCGGGCGGTGAGACGGTCGATGTCTCGCAATCCTCGCCATTTTCGTTCCCGAATTTCATCACCCAGGGACTTGTCGAGCCGCTTGACGGCCTGCCGGGCGCCGACGAATACAAAAACGACTTCACCGAGTCGTCAAAGCAGGTTGCGATGGTCGACGGCAAGCTGATGGGGCTGCCGTATTTCTCCACCGTGTGGGTTTGGAACTACTACACTGACCTGATGGAGAAGGCTCAGTTCGAGCCGTTCAAGACCTACGACGAACTGCTCGAGCAGTGCCGCAAAGCCAAGAAGGACGGCCTCTGCGACTACCCGATCCAGTGGGTCGCGGGCGTCGGCCTCGAGCAGCTGCCCGGCACCTGGTACCAGTTGACGTGGAACCGCGGCGGCGTGTTCTTCGACAAGGCGGGCAACCACCAGCTCGGCCCGGGCTCGATCGCGCGCGAGACGCTCAAGTGGTGGATTCAGACATTCACCGAGCAGCTCGTCGATCCGGAATCGCTCAAGGTCCAGTTCACCACTTCGGCCAAGGCCTTCTGTGCCGGCAAGAATATCTACCGCGGGCCCAACCATCATTACGGGCTCAACATCATCAACGATCCGGCGCAGTCACCGATCGCCGGTAAGGTCAAGGTCATCGGCTCGCCGGGCGACGGCAAGACGATCGGCGCGACCAGTGTCTATTTCCTGTGCTCGGCGAACCGCGACAAGGAATGGGCCTGGAAGCTGCTGCAATATCTCGGGGGCCGCACCAAGGACGGCGCCTACACCCAGGCAAACAATTTGGCGCGCGACGCCATGCTCGGCTCGGGCTACGCGTCGGTGATGAAGAGCGCGGCGATCACCGAGGGCTGGAAGCCGTGGGGCGAGCCCGAGAAGATCCTCGAGATCTGGAACAAGGCGATCTATGTCGGCGAGATGTGCAACTCGATCTACAAGCCGTGGCACTTCCCGTGGAGCGACCGGATCAACATCGAGGTGCAGAAGGCCCTGACCGGGCAAATCACGGCCGACCAATGCTGCGACACGTTGATCGCGGCGATCAAGGAAGTGCAGAAAAGCTGAGCGCGCTCGAGGCCGATCACGAATCCGGCGGCGCGGTGCCGGCTGCACCGAAGCGGCGCGGCCGTGCCGAGCTTTCGCCGGGCAAGCTGGGTGTGGTTATGAATCTGCCGACCTTGGCGGTTCTGGCGCTCGTCCTGGCCTATCCAATCGGCTACGCCGCCTATCTGTCGTTCCACAAAGTCACTCCGGCGGAGTTGCGTCGTGGCGTGTTCCCTTCGGTCGGGCTCGGCAACTACCAGCGCATCCTGTCGGATCCGCTGTTCCTCCTGGCGCTGAAGAACACGCTGGTCTTCACCGCGGTCACGGTGGTGGTCGAGCTCGCGCTGGCGATTGCAATCGCGCTGTTGATTGGTCAGCGCCAAGTCTGGACCTCGCGCGTGACGAGGTTCTTGATCCTGTTGCCCTACGCCGTGCCGCCGATCGCCAACGGCCTGATCTGGTCGTTCATGTACAATTTCGATTTTGGCTTCCTCAACCGCCTGCTGTTCAGCGCAGGGCTGATTTCCAGACCGATCAACTGGATCGGCGATCCCAACACCGCGCTCTTCGCGCTCACGGTGCCGTACATCTGGCGCACCCTACCGTTCGCGGTGCTGCTCGTGCACGCAGCGCTTCAGGGCATCAACCTGGAGCTCTACGAAGCCGCGTCGGTTGACGGCGCAGGGGCCTTCAGGCGGTTCCGGCACATCACCCTCCCGCTGCTCGTACCGATCCTGGTCGTCATACTCGTGTTGCGTACATCGTTCGCCTTCGTGGTGTTCGAGGAGGTACTGGCGATCACGCAGGGCGGCCCGGGCGATGCCACCTGGGTCGCGGTCTGGTACAGCTACAAGCGCAGTTTTGCGCCGCCGTTCGACGTCGGCATCGGCGCCGCGTCGGCCTACATTCTGGCCCTGATCATCGGCGCGCTCGCGCTCGCCTATGTCACGATAATCTATCGGCGGATCGAGTAGGAGGGCGGATGCGTCAATCCCTGGTCACCCGCCTTGCGCTGCACGCCGCCAACCTGCTTGTGATTGCCTTCCTGCTGCTGCCGTTGGCGGCGGCGACGATTGGCGCGCTGCAGTCGGCGAAGAGCCTGCAAGCCTCGACCCGCACCGTGCTGCCACCCGAATGGACGCTCGACAATTTCCGCGTGATCCTGTCCGGCGGTGCCCAGAAGGGCGCGATTTTCGAGCAGGCGACCTACCTGCCCGACAACGTCAAGAAGATCCACTATGCGCTCACCAACAGCGTCCTCATCGCAACCACCGTCACCCTGCTCACTTTGGCGTTCGGCTCGCTATCGGCCTACACGGTGGCGCGGCTGCGGTTGCGCTGGGTAATGTGGCTGATGAACCTCAACGTGGTCGCGCGTTTTGTGCCCGTCATCGTGGTGATGATCCCACTCTACGCCACGTTTCGGCAGCTTGCTCTGCTCAACTCAATCTGGGGCGTCATTATCGCGCTAACCGGTTTCCTGCTGCCCTATGGCGTGGTGATCCTGGCGCCCTATTTCGCCGCCGTGCCGCGCGAGCTCGAGGAGGCGGCGCGCATCGACGGCTGCTCGCGCTTCGGCGCCTTCCTCCGCGTCACCTTGCCGCTGTCGACCCCGGCGTTGGCGTCGTATGGCGCGATCGTCTTCATCGTCGCCTGGAACGATCTGCTGATCCCGCTGATCCTCAACAACCGAGCGGAGTTTATGACCCTCCCAGTCGTAATCGCGAGCCTGGTCAGCGATCTTTTCGTCTTCCACAACCTCATGATGGCGATCTGCCTGATTGCGCTCGCGCCATCCGTGATCCTGGTGTTGCTGCTGCGACGTTTCGTGGTCGAAGGTCTCTCTGCGGGCGCAATGAAGGGCTGATCCGTTCCATTGCGTCGAAAAAGGAGGGGGACAAGCCGTTCTTTGTAGACCACGTGAGGGCTCCAGGCCCTGGAATTGATCATGATTTCGAAGCCATTCGCAATTTTCTCCGGACATAACACGATGCCAAAGGCTGACGAAATCATTGAGCGCAGCTATGACACCGTCATTGGCGGCTCGAGCATGGCGCGGGCGCCGTGCAAACTCCGCCCTATCAAAGCCTTCGGTGAACCGTCGTAGGCCGGGCTGCCGCGTGTTGGGACGCGCCCCCGCGCCCTTGACGCGCAGCAACTCGTCCATTACCCAGCGTTCTTCCGTCTCGTCAGACCGCGCGATAGCCTGTTCGACGGTGTCGAGACCCCGCTCGACCTCACCCGCCTCGCCGAGACAGGCTGTGAGTTTGCCGCCTAGTAGCACGAAGCGGGGTAGAAACCCCGCTCGCCCGCTGGTTCAAGCCCGCTGCGCAACGCCCGCGGCCCGGCGACCGGATCGCCGCGTCTGGCGGTCACCAAGCCAAGGAAGCACTGCGCCCGGACAATGGCTCAGCGATGGGAGCCGTCTTTGGCTGAAGGACGGGATCGTCGCCCGCGGTTGTTTACGAATGTACCCCCTCAGACCCGTCGGCTTGCACTCAAGGACCGCGGCGAGCTTCTCTCTCTCCCATGCGGCCTCGCCGGCCGCCAGGCGCAGGCGCGAGAGATACAGGGCGCGGTGCTCTGAGTTGCGATAAGGAACGGAGCCCGACATGATGCGGGGGTTCATAGCACGCAAGCGCTCCATAACTTTCTGCGCCTCGGTCAGCCGGCCCATATGCGCATAGCACGCCGCCAGAACCCGATAGGTCGGGAAAAAAGTCGGCAGCTCCTCCAATGACAAAACGAGCCTTTCCAAAGCCTCCTGGAATTGCTTGTTGAAGAAATGAGCGACGCCGATACCGCTCAAGGCTAGTCCGCGGCGGCCGCGAGGATCGAGGCTCAAGGAACTCACGAAATGTGGGATTGCGACCTCCGTGTGACCCGCGAAGACGTGAAGCCAACCAGAGGTATCCCAACCATGGGCGTAACTCGGGTTGAGCGCCAAGGCACGATCCACGAGCCGGAGCGCCGCATCGATGTCCTCGCCGAAATAGCCGAGCAGGAGGCCCGCATCAGTCAACACCACCGGGTCGTCGGCACCTGATTGAAGCGCCCGCCGGGCCAGTCGCACAGCATGCCGCTGGTTAACCGCGAGATCGTCGGTCCAATTGTTGAGGACGATCGCGAGGTGGCACATTCCCCCCAAGGCAAGCGCCGGAGCATAACCTGGATCACGCGCGATCGCTTGCTTGAGGAGGCCGAGCGCGCGCACCACGCGGTTCCTCTCAAAGGAATACCGTTCCTCTCTGGCCTGCAAATACAGATCATAGGCAGTCACATCGCCGGTCGGCCGGTGCGCGGAAAGGCGGGTCTCGGCCGCCTCCAATGTCGGCTCGATAACCCCGACGACGCTCTGCGCAACATTGTCCTGCAGATCGAACACGTCTTCGAGCGAACCGTCGAAGTGATCGGCCCAAAGATGCGTCCCGCTAAGCGCATCGATCAGCTGCGCCGTGATGCGCACCCGGTTTCTACCCTTTCGCACCGAGCCTTCGAGCACGTAGCGGACACCAAGCTCCCGGCCGACCTGCTTTACACCGACCGTTTTGCCCTTGTACGTAAAGCTCGAATTGCGCGCGATGACAAACAGCCAACGAATGCGCGACAACGCAGTAATGATCTCTTCGACCATCCCATCGGCGAAGTACTCCTGCTCCTGGTCGCCGCTGAAATTCTGAAACGGCAGCACTGCGATCGACGGCTTGTCTGGAAGAGGCAAGGCCGGGGCTGACGGGTTCGTGCCGACGGGGCCGACATCTCCCACTTGGTAAACCCGCACCGGTCGCGCAATGTTCTTGACGCTCTTCTCGCCCATGTCCTCGAAGATGTAATGGAGCCTGTCACGCACCTGGTCGCGAACAACTCGGCTAACACAAATGCCGCCGGGCTCGGCCAGGGTTTCGAGCCGTGCTGCCACGTTGACACCATCCCCGAAGATGTCATCGCTCTCGGCGATCACGTCGCCGAGATTGACGCCGATGCGGAACTCGATCCGTCCTGGGGCTGGAATGCCCGCGTTCCGCTCAGCCATATCTCGTTGCATCTCAACCGCGCATCGCACCGCATCGACAACGCTGGCAAACTCCGCCAGCAGTCCGTCACCCATGTTTTTGACCACGCGGCCCCGGTGCTCGGCGATCTTCGGATGCACCAGCTCGGTGAGGTGCGCCTTCAGCCGCTCGTATGTGCCTTCCTCATCCGTTCCCATGAGCCGCGAGTATCCCGCCACATCAGCGGCGAGGATAGCGGCTAAGCGACGGACGGGTGATATTTCTTGCGCTGCGCCCATTGCCGTGCTCGAGCCGGTTTTGAAACCGTTGTGGGATGATACGAGCGTGGCGCCGGCTGCTCGACTCGTTTGCGTCATGCAGCGGCGGATTTCCGCGGTAGAGGACGGTTCGGGGTAGCCATTCATCTTCATCGTTTCGCCCCTCTGTTTGGTTTATGGCCTGCAATTTGGCGCGGCATTGTGCGTTGGTCGCGTTATTGGTTGTGAAATTGTGCAAAGAACGCCTTTGCAGCTATTTGCGCGCGCACCGGGGTTGCGCGGCAGGACCCTCTGGTGGGTTGTTTGCTGTCAACCTCATCCAAGGCAGAACTTTTATATGAATTCAGACGCCATCACCCGCCGCGTCATGGCATGATCGAGGACACGAAAGCGCGGAAGTTGTCCGCAACCACAAACATGGACCCCTGAGGATAGGCTCTTCGACGACCGGGTCAGACTACGCCCGCGCGATCAGTTTCTCTTTTGAGACCGTCTCGGGGCGCGATTGATTAGCGTCAGCAAAATATCGAAGGCGCTGCTCCCGCAGCGCAGGGGTTTCCCGTCCTCGAACAGCATGCGCTGCGCGGGGATCAACCGGAACGATCCGGAAGCGAAGACCTCTTCATCTATCGGGGCATCGTCCTCAGATGCGTCCTGGTTTAATGCCGACGGTGGCGGAGTTCGCAAACCCTGCAACAGCAACGCGGCAGGCGTTCGGCCCGCGTGAGGCGGCACCTGCAAACAGGCGCAAAGACGCCTTTGCACAACTTAACGATCATTAACGCGACTGGTGCGGCGGACGGCGCCAAATTACCAACTATAAACCAAACGGAGGGGATCGCGATGACGACGAATAGCGATACCAAGTTCGCGCCGGACCATGTGACCGTCGCACACCACAGCCCAAGCCAGTCGAGCTGTGCAGCGCAAGAATCTGCGCTTGAATTCGGTCGTTTCCAAATGCTTACCGTAGCCAAATCGCGATTGTGCAAAGCGCTGGCTCTTGCGGTGGCGCTCGGGCTTGGCTCGTTTTCCAACACAGCCCATGCCGCGCTGGCCGGCGGCAGCGGTACCGTAAAAGGCTTATACGACACTCTTCTTGATACGATGAAGAACGGCAGAACGCTTGGCCAAAGCGGCCGTTTCGCGAAATTGGCGCCAGTCATTCGCAGCAGTTTCGACGTCGCTTCAATGGCGCGTTTGTCGGTGGGCTCCTCTTGGACCGGCCTGAGCGAGGCGCAGCGGCAAGAGGTAATTGAGAGTTACGGGCGTTACATCTCGGCGATCTATACCGACCGTTTCGACAGCTATGACGGACAGAAGCTCGAGGTGACCGGCGAGCAGCCTGGCCAGTTCGGGCTCATGGTGAAAAGCCGGATCATCAAGAGCAACGGTGAGCCGGTCGAGGTCGACTATGTGATGCGCCAAAATGGCGAGAGCTGGCTGATCGCGGACATTTATCTGGATAGTGCGATCAGCGAAGTAGCAACCCGCCGCTCGGAATTCGCCGCGATCCTCAAAACCCAGGGCATCGATGGGCTTATCGCAGCGCTCAACCGCAAGGCCGACATCCTGACTGGCACCACGGCGAAATCCTTCTGATGAACTAGCGATGCGGAGAGCATTATGTCGATCGCTGCTGCCCAGCCAACCCTCGAACTCCATACCCAGGAATTCGTCGACAGCTTGGCCGGCGCGCCGCCGATTTACACCTTGTCGCTGGTCGACGCGCGGTCGGTTCTGGCGCAGGCACAGTCCATCCCGGTCGGCAAGCCGAGTGCACAAACTGAGGACATCGCCTTGCCGGTCGGCCCTACTGGATCGGTGCCGATCCGGGTCATTCGCCCGGTTGGCGCAACCGCAGTCTTGCCGGTGGTGATGTATTTTCACGGCGGCGGCTGGGTATTGGGAGATCGGGACACCCACGACCGCCTGGTCCGAGAGATAGCTGTCGGCGCACAGGCTGCGGTCGTATTTGTCGATTATGCCCGTGCGCCGGAAGCCCGTTATCCGGTCGCAATCGAGCAGGCTTATGCCGCGACGCGCTACGTGGCCGATAACGCTGCTGAGTTGGGCATCGACCCATTGCGCCTTGCTGTTGCGGGCGACAGCGTCGGCGGGAACATGGCGGCGGCAGTTACCCTGATAGCCAAGCAACGCCGCGGCCCTAACATTGCCTTCCAGTTATTGTTTTACCCGGTCACCGACTCGGGCTTCGACACCCCCTCGTATAACCAGTTCGCGGACGGGCCATGGTTGACGAAACGCGCCATGGAATGGTTCTGGGACGCCTATCTGCCTGACCCCGCTGTCCGCAAGCAACCCACAGCGACCCCGCTCAACGCCTCACTTGACCAGCTCGCGAGCCTACCCGAGGCGCTCGTCATCGTCGATGAGAACGACGTCCTGCGTGACGAAGGCGAAGCCTATGCCCGCAAGCTGTCGGATGCGGGGGTGCGGGTCATCTCGGTCCGATATAATGGCACGATTCATGATTTTGTCATGCTGAATGCACTGGCCGACACACCGGCTACGCGCGGCGCCATTGCGCAAGCCGTCGGCGCCCTCAGACGAGCGCTCGGGTAAACGTCGATCGGGTCTGGGCGAGTTGAAAGAGAAATCCGGTCAACACCGAGTTGTTGAGAGTCCTGCAATAGGCCTTCCGGAGAACTACACGTCACACTGGATGGCAAACATCGACAACCACATAACTAGCCCTGAAAGGAAACACGGCGTGACTGCTGTGGAAAAGCTGCTTCACATCGACATCCCGGTGAAGCTGTCGAACGTGAAGATGGTGTTCAGTATCGGCGCTTTGGCGTTCGAAGGCGATCTCCCTGCTTCAATTTTCCACCTCCAGCTCGTCGAAAATGACATCGCCGATTGGGATGCCAAGTCGGAGGTCGTCGCCGTATTTCACACGAATGCCGGCCATGTGACGTTGCACGACATCGCCTATGACGCCGACCGGTACATCGCGACGGGCAATCCCTACAAAGACCTTATCGGTGGCCTCCAGAAACGCGGCGTCCAGATTGAGCTCTGCGGGGCGACCGCGAAAGCCCATAACTGGGGTAACGCAGATCTGCTTCCGGGGATCAAGGTAAATACGGATGCCATGGCGAGAACGACGCAGCTCGTTGAGCAGGGATTTGTGAAAATCACGGAGTAAGCCGAGGGGTCGCCGACAGGTTCAGTCATATACCTACGCGGCCACCCCGGCGGCCCGACTTAGATGACTCGAGCGGCGGCCCGAAATGCCGCCCGGCTTCCGAAGCTGAGGAGATCGCAAATGAAGATCCAAAAGACCGATACGGCCGTCGTGTTCATCGACCCGCAGAACGATGTATTGAGCGAGAAAGGAGCAAATTGGACGGCCGTTGGGGCGAGCGTCACCGAAAACCACACCGTCGATAACATGGAACGGGTCTTTAAGGCCGCGAAGACAAACGGGTATGAAGTGTTTATCTCACCGCATTATTTCTATCCGACCGACAGCAGCTGGAAGTTCAACGGACCGCTTGAGACCGAGGAATTCAGGACCCATAGTTTTGCCCGACGCGGACCGCTGACTCTGGAGGGGTTCGCAAACTCAGGCGCAGACTGGCTCGATCGCTTTAAGCCCTACATTGAAGATGGAAAGACGGTTGTCGTCAGCCCGCATAAAGTGTGGGGGCCTCAGACCAACGATTTAGTCCTGCAGCTGCGAAAACGGGGGATCAGCAAAATTATCCTTGGCGGCATGCTGGCGAACATATGTGTCGAATCCCATCTGCGCGAATTTCTCGAACAGGGCTTTGAAGTTGCGATCGTAAAAGACGCGACTGCCGGACCTCGCCATCCCGTATGGGGTGACGGCTATCAAGCGGCGATGATCAATTACCAATTTCTCGCACATGCCGTGCTGTCGACCGATGAAGCCGTTGCTCGCATGCGTTGACCGCTACGACAGGGTCTTTGCCATGACCGTCGACGGATTAATCGCCTGCGTTAGCAAATTTGGTCCGAAGGAAACGATGGACCGGCTCGCGGCCGCGGTAACAAGCCGGGGGATTTCTATCATGGCGCGTACCGACCACGCCGCCGCAGCGGCCGCGGTGGGTATCGAGTTGCGGCCGACCGAAGTTCTGATCTTCGGGAACGCGCGGGCGGGCAAGCCGTTAATGCAGGCTGTACAGACCGTCGGCATTGATCTCCCGCTGAAGGCGCTGGTTTGGCAGGACGATGGTGGGAGGACCTGGCTTGCCTACAACGATCCGCGGTGGCTCGCCCAGCGTCACGGCGTCGATGTCGGGTCGGATCGGACCCTTCACGCTATGGCCGATGCCCTTGCCACGGTTGCGAGGGAGGCAACTGACGCATTCGCAGAGGCACGGTAGTACCAAGATTTAACCATACCCCGACGTACACCACCAAAGGAAGTGCCCCACGCGGAAGGGAGGAGTTTATGAAGATCTTGATGGTTCTGACCTCGCACGACAAGCTCGGCAATACTGGCCGTAAGACCGGCTTCTGGCTGGAGGAACTGGCGGCGCCGTACTATGTGTTCAAAGATTCTGGCGCCCAGATCACGCTCGCATCGCCCAAAGGCGGGCGCCCGCCGCTCGATCCCAAGAGCAACGAGCCGACCTTCCAAACCGATATCACCCGCCGGTTCGAGAATGATGCCGACGCCAACGCCGAGCTCGACAGGACAGTGCGCCTCGATAGCGTTAAGCAGGAAGACTACGATACCGTCTTTTATCCAGGTGGTCATGGGCCGATGTGGGATCTCGCCGAAGACGAGAACTCGATCAAGCTGATCGAATCCTTCCTGGCAGCCGGCAAGACCTTCGCGTTAGTCTGCCACTCTCCCGGCGCGCTGCGTCATGTTAAGACCCCGGACGGCAAGCCGCTCGTAGCAGGGAAGACCGTAACCGGCTTCACCAATGGCGAGGAAGAAGAGGTAGGGTTGACAAAGGTGGTACCCTTCCTTGTCGAGGACGAACTGATGAGCCTCGGTGCCACCTTTTCCAAGGTCAAGAACTGGGGCGTTCACGCGGTCGCCGACGGCCAGCTGATCACCGGTCAGAATCCGGCCTCGTCGGGCCCGACTGCCAAGCTTCTGATCGATACGCTGAACAAGAAGGCCAAGTAGCTCAAACAACTGCAATCCAACTCGCGTAGCAACCAAAGGAGGATCAAATGCAGTCGTCTGTACTTAGCACCGGTGGCGGCAAGGCATTAATTAATCCGGCCGACACTGTTATATTGTTGCTGGACCACCAGACAGGTCTTTTTCAGACAGTAAAAGACATAGGCGTGATGGAACTGCGGGCCAATACGACGGCCTTGGCGAAATTGGGAGCGTTGCTGAAATTGCCGGTCATCTTGACCGCTTCGGTCCCGGACGGACCAAACGGGCCGCTGATGACTGAACATCAAGAGGCAGCCCCGCACGCGCAGTACGTACCGCGTCATGGCGAGGTCAACGCCTGGGACAATGAGGCTTTTGTCAAGGCCGTTCGCGACACCGGCAAGAAGACGCTGATCATGGCCGGCGTGTGGACCAGCGTTTGCGTCATGTTCCCGGCGTTGGATGCAACGGCTGCCGGGTTCAAGGTCTACGCCGTGATGGATGCGTCGGGCGATCCCAGCGAGATGGCGTCGAGAACGACACTCGCTCGCTTCGTGCAAGGCGGCGTCGTCCCAACGACGGCAAATGCCGTGATCTGCGAAATCCATCGCACCTGGAACCGGCCCGAAGCGACAGAACTCGCACAGCTCTACACGATGGTCGCTCCGAACTACCGGGCGGTCATGGAGAGCTATCAAATGGCGCAACAGGCGGCAAAGACGCCGGCCCGATAGGGCAACGGCTTCGGGGTGCGAGTAGGTCTCCGCTTGGGCATGGCGAGCTAGCAGATAGCGTCTCGAGGCGAAACAAAAGCCATTTAGCCGCGCCAGGCCCAACCGCGGCACGCAAACTTACTGCATGCCGCGACTGTTCGGCGGAACCTCGCTTCAAACGTGCCACAGGCGCTATGGGCCTCGTTCCACCTA
>Ga0310910_10000884_pt1 | contig 15552 bp, 14 predicted proteins | sample GREbulkMGHF172_FD_203448 | JGI IMG/M metagenome (GOLD analysis project Ga0310910, IMG submission 203448) | Lab enrichment of tropical soil microbial communities from Luquillo Experimental Forest, Puerto Rico - GRE.bulkMG.HF172 | ecosystem: Environmental > Terrestrial > Soil > Tropical forest >... | reverse complement strand
CGTGTGGCGCTGGCGCGATCGCTGGCGCGTCGCCCGCAGGTCCTGCTGCTGGATGAACCGCTTGCGGCGCTCGACAAGAAGCTTCGCGAGAGCACGCAATGGGAACTCATGGAGCTGCAGCGCCGCCTCGGCATGACATTCATTATCGTCACCCACGATCAGGAGGAGGCGATGACGGTGGCGAGCCGGATCGGCGTGATGGCGGCCGGCCGCCTCGACCAGGTCGCAACCCCGCGCGAGCTTTACGAAGCGCCGCTGTCGCGCTGGATCGCGCAATTCATCGGCGACATCAACCTGTTCGATGGCGAGGTCGAATCACGCGAGCAGAGCCGGCTGACGATCGCAACCCGCGATGCCGGAACCGTCGTGGTCGCCGAGCCGCTCAATCCCGTCACCAAGACCACGGTCGCGGTCGCGATCCGGCCCGAAAAGGTCAAGCTGTCGCGCCGCGGCGTGGTGCCGGACGCCGTCGATGCTCGCGCGATCAATCGGCTCGAGGGCATCGTGACGGATGTCAGCTATCTCGGCGGCGTGACGACCTACAGGGTGAGGCTCGACTCCGGCGCGGTGGTGCGCTCGTCGATGGCCAACACCGCGCGGATCGATGTCGATGCCTATGCTTTGAGCCAGCGTGTGATCGCCTCCTTCGGGCCTGACGATTGCCTGGTGCTGGAGCAATGAGCACGCGCCGGCTGTTTTCGCGGCCGGCGCGGTTCGCCGCGATCGCGCCCTATGTCTGGATGGCCCTGTTCTTCCTGGTGCCGTTCGGCTTCGTGTTGAAGATCAGCCTGTCGCAGACCGCGATCGCGCAGCCGCCCTACACGCCGGTGTTCGATCTTGCCGCCGGCGGCGCCGCGCTCAAGGAAGCTTTCGCGGCCTTGTCGCTCGACAACTTCCGCCTTCTGGTCTCGGATAATCTTTACGTCCTGTCCTATTTGCGCAGCCTCGTCGTTGCCGTGGTCGCGACCGCAATCCTGCTTTTGATCGGCTATCCCATCGCCTACGGCATGGCACGGCTGCCCCGGCGATGGCAGGGGATCGCGATGATGCTGGTGATCGTGCCGTTCTGGACGTCGTTTCTGATCCGCATCTATGCCTGGATCAACATCCTTCAGCATGACGGCCTGCTCAACCGGATTCTGCTTGCGGTGCATCTGGTGTCGCAGCCGGTGGTGTGGCTCTCCACCGACACGGCGATGTATCTCGGCATCGTCTATTCCTATCTGCCGTTCATGATTCTCCCGCTCTATGCGACGCTCACCAAGATGGAGCCGGCGCTGGAGGAGGCGGCGAGCGACCTCGGGGCCTCGCCGCGGCACGTGTTCTGGCTCGTGACATTTCCGCTGTCGCTGCCGGGCGTTGGCGCCGGCGTTTTGCTGTGCTTCATCCCGATCGTCGGCGAGTTCGTGATTCCCGACCTGCTTGCCGGCTCCAATTCGCTGATGATCGGTCAGACCTTGTGGCTCGAGTTCTTCACCAACAAGGATTGGCCGGTCGCGTCCGCCATAGCCATCGTGCTGCTGGTCCTCCTGCTTGCGCCGCTTCTGCTCTACGACCGCCTGCAGCGGCGGCAATTGGAGGTCCGCTGATGGCGAGGCGCCGGATTTCCTCGTTCAACGTCGCCTCGCTGACGCTGGGATTGGTCTTCCTCTATCTGCCGATCGTCATTCTCGTCATCTATTCGTTCAACGACTCCCGGCTGGTCACCGTATGGGGCGGCTGGTCGCTGCGCTGGTACCGCGAATTCTTCAACGACAGCGCGATGATCGAGGCGGCCTGGATGAGCCTTCGCGTCGCGGCGGCGTCGGCTTCGATCGCAACGCTACTCGGCACGCTGGCCGCGGTCGCGCTGTCGCGCGGCGAAGGCTTTTTCGGCCGGACGCTGTTTTCCGGCATGCTCTACGCGCCGCTGGTGATGCCGGAAGTCATCACCGGGCTTTCGCTCCTGCTCTTGTTCGTGGCGCTGAATGCCGAGCGCGGCTTCTGGACCGTCACGGTCGCGCACACCACGCTGACGATGTGTTTCGTTTCGGTGGTGGTGCAGTCGCGGCTCACCTCGCTCGACAAGAGCCTGGAAGAGGCCGCGATGGATCTGGGCTGCGATCCCATGCGCGCCTTCATCGCAGTGACGCTGCCCCTGATCGTACCCGCGATTGCCGCGGGTTGGATGCTGGCCTTTACGCTCTCGCTCGACGACCTCGTGATCGCGAGTTTCACCACGGGGCCGGGATCGGCGACGCTGCCGATCCGCATCTATTCGGAAGTGCGGCTCGGCGTGAAGCCCGAGATCAACGCCATCTGCACGCTGGTGATCGGACTGATCGCGGTCACAATCATCGCTGCTTCGGTTGCCACGAAGCTCTCGAATGTGAGGGGCGAGAGTGCGGCGCCGCTGTAGGCGTTACCAGGTGGGGTCGCTGCCGCCGCAAGACGGGTTCAACGGATTACGACTTCACCGCGCCCGCGGTGAGCCCGCCCACCATGTAGCGCTTGAAGGCATAGTAGATCGCCGCCGGCGGCAGCGCGTAGATGAAGCCCGTGGTCATGAGCAGTTCCCACGGCGAATCGTCGGCGGAGAGGAAATTACCGAGCGCGACGGGGAGCGTGATATCCCGATCGTTCGAGAGCAGCAGGAAGGCGTAGAGGTATTCGTTCCAGGCGAGCAGCACGGCGTATGTGCCGATCGCGACCAGCGACGGCATCATCAGGGGAACGTAGACCAGGCGGAAGATCTGCAAGGTGGTGGCGCCGTCCATGACGGCGGCTTCATCGAGTTCGACCGGCAGCTTGTCGGAGGCCTGCTTCAGGACCCAGATCGCATAAGGAGAGGCGATCGTCACCATCGCCAGAATCAGCGACCAGTGATTGTTGAGCAGCCCGTAAGTGGCCATCGTGCGGTACATCGGCACGGCCAGAAATGCTGCAGGAATGAAGTAGGTGAACAGCGCGAGGTTCATGACGACGCGGCCGCCCGGCACGCGCAGCCGGGAGATCGCAAACGAGGCGGCGGTCGCGATCAGGAGCGTGAGCGCGCCGACGGCCGCCGCGATCACCAGCGAATTCCAGAACTGGATGTAGAAATCCCGCAGAAAATAATGCTGTTCGCGAAACACGATCTCGAAATTGTGCAAGGTCGGATGGTCCGGCCACAACTTCCCGGAAAACGCGTCCTCTTTCGGAGAGATCGCGAACAGGAACATGTGGTAGATCGGCACCATGGTCCAGATGAAGACCGGAATGCCGATCAGAAGCAGCCGCGCCTCGTTGCCGACCTCGCGTAGCGTTGGAAGCTTCATCGCGACAACCGTTTCATCATGAAGTAGACCAGCGGCAGCACCAGCGGCAGCGCGCAGACGATCGACGCCATCGCGAGGCTGAGCTGGTCGAGCCTGAGATAGCGGATGCCGAGCGTCGACAGCACGTGGGTGAGGTCGGCCGGTCCTCCGCCGGTCAGAAGGTAGACGCTGTTGAAATCCCCGAGCGTCCAGATCATCGAGAGCAGCGTGCAGGTGACGTAGAGCGTCTGCATCGATGGCCAGGTGATGTAGCGGAATTTCTGCCACCAGGTGGCGCCGTCGACGTCGGCTGCCTCGAACAAATCATGGGAGATGGCGAGCCGCCCGGTGATCAGGATGAGGGTCCAGAACGGCAGCGATTTCCAGATGTGCACGCCGATCGCCATGGCGAGCGCGACCGCCGGGTCGTTCAGCCAGTTCGGACCGTCTTCGCCCGTGAGCTTGAAGATCAACTGGTTGACCATGCCCCATTCGGGATTGAGCATGAATCGTACCGACAGGATGGTCGGGATCGACGGCACGGCCCAGGGCAGGATAAACAGCACCGACAGCCATTTGATCCAGGTGCGCTGCTCGACGAAAAAGCCCGACAGGAACAGCGCGATCAGCATCTTCAGATTGATGCCGACCAAAAGGAAGATCAGCGTGTTGACCCCCGCGCGTGCGAAGATCGGATCGTGGAACAGGGTGACATAGCTTGACGGCTGGCGCGCCAGCCATAGCCCGTAGCCGACCGGATAGAGCACGAAGGCCAGGAACACCAGGATGTAGGGTGCGAGCAGCACGATGCCCCACACCTGCGATGGCGAAAGCCGCGAAGACAGCGGCGCGCCCGGGACATCGGAAGCTGACAGGGTAATCGCCATGGCACTTTGACTTTACGCCAGGAAGGACCGGCCGACAAACAGAGCGACCGATCCTCTTATTTACGTTTTACGCATGATCCGATCGGAACAAGGATACTCCTTTTTTCCGGATCATGCGTTGCATCAACCCGCGACTTCCTTGATGCGGGCGATCAATTCGTCGACCGCCTTGTCCACCGGCACCTTCTCGCTCACGACGCGATTCATCGCCTTGGCCCAAACATTCTCGTTGTTTAGGATGGTGAACTTCCAGTTCTTGGTGAAGTCGAAGGGCGTGGTGCCGCCCATGAACTGATTGTAGACCGCTTTGCGATGGCGGTCAGCCTGCCAGAACGGGCTCTGCTGGCTCGCGGTCGTTACCGGGAACCAGCGGCCGAGCGCGCCTTCGATGTAGGGCCTAACGTTCTCTTCCTGCAGCAGGAATTTTATGAACTCCTTGCCCTCGGCCTTGTTTTTGGCAGCCGCGAAGATCAACCCGGTCTTGACATCGGAGCGGTATTTGATGGTCGAGCCATCCGGCGCCTTCGGGAAGGAGGCGGTGATGATCGTCTCCTCATAGGCCTTCTTGCCGGCCGCGCGCTGTTCCGGCGTCAGCGCCGGGTTGTTGGAGTCATCAAGCCACTTCGCCGCGATCGAGATCGTGAAGTTATGCGTCATCACGATCGTCCGGTTGTGGAAGGCGACGTTGTTGTCCGGGTCCTTCCACGTGGTGGAGGAGGGCGGCGTGCAGCCCTTGATGTAGGTATCAGTATAGTCTTTCAGCGCGTGGATCAGGCCGTCGCGCACCTTGGGGTCGTCCACCAGAAGCTTGCCGTCATCGTCGACCAGTTTGACCTTATAGGCGTCCATGAAGGTGTAGAACGACTGGAACGAGTCGGTCGATTCGACGCCCATCGGCTGGCCGACTGCGTAGATGCGCTGACCCGTCGCCTTGCGGATCGCGGGCTGCACCTTGTCGCACCAGAACGACCAGTAATCCTCCCATTTGGTCGGGATGTCGCTTTGCTTGAAGCCGGCCTGTTCCAGCATGTCCTGCCAGATTTGCACATGCATGCTCTGCTGCTTCAGCGGAAAGCCGTAATAGCCTTTCTTTTTGGCGACGTCGTTATAGAGGTAGGTCGTTTCCAGCGTGTTCGGCGCAAAGGCCGACTTCATCGGCAGCAGGATGTCGGAGAGATCCTCGAGCTTGCCTTCATAAGCCCACTTGCCCTGGGCCTGCACGTCATAGCTGTCGGAATAGGCGACGTCTGGCACCGTGCCGGAATCGAGCGCTGCGACCGTCTTCGGGATCATGTCCTGGATCGCGTATTGCGACAGCTCGACCTTGATCCCCGTCTTGGCCTCGAATTTCTTGATCGCCTCGAGCAGCGCGTCGTCCTCGGACTTGTAGAAGCCTTTGCCAAACCAGACCGTAATGGTCTTTTGCTGGGCCATCGCGGGGGCTGCGGCGTAAAGCAGGCCGATAGCCGCCATCGCGATTGAAATTGCACCTAAACCCTTGGATCTCACGTCTTTCTCCCTGTGTCTCGCCGATCTTTTTACCGGTTGGCTGAAACACTAGCGCAGCGCCGCGAGACGATCTAGCGACATCTTGTCCGACGTAAGTCGAGGCGCGGTGCCTGATGTCGCTCGCGGCGCGATGCGCTTTTGCTCAGAGCGACTTACGCCTGGCGTGCCGCACTCGCGTTCGCAATGCGAAGTCCGAAAATCGGGACGCTAGTTCGATTTGGCGGCCTCGGATGCGGCGGCCGGCGAAGGAGCCGGTGCCGGCGCGGCAGTATCGGGCGCGCCCGGCCGTACGCCGCCGCCGGTGAAGCGCTCGAGCACCGAGCGCACCGCGTCGCGCGCCTTCTTGTCCTTGACGGCGTCGAGAAGCGGCGCGGTCGCGGGCGAGCGCCTGATCAGGCTTTCCGGATCCGGATAGATCAGGGGATCGTCCCAGGGCCCCTCCACCACGAAGGGCAGTTCGAAACTCGCTGCGCCGTTTGATGTCAGGCTGGCAACGCCCTTGAGGTTATATTCGCGCGTGGGGACCGACGCCGTGCCGGTCAGCGTCACGCGTGAGGCCGGTCCCTCCACGCGGACTTCCTCGGTGGTGGCGACGCCTTCGGCAAATTTCAGCGAGACCGTCAGATTGTCGAATGGCGTGGAACCGCTGCGAATATTGCCGCCCGACAGTGGCCGGCGTTCCAGCCGCTTCAGGAGTTGCTCGACATTGAAGCCGGAGATCGCGCCGTCATGCCCGGTCAGCGTCGCGGTGCCGTCCAGCGATGAGGCTAATCCGAACGGGCTCGAACCCGACGCCACCAGCGAAACGTTGAGATTGCCGCGGCCGGACAGGCGGTTGACGCCGAACAGCTCGCTGGCGCAGGCCTGCAGATCGACGTCGAGGAACTGGAACTGCGCCTTCACGTCCGCGATTGCGTCGGATCGCGCGACGCCGAACGAGCCCTTGGCGATTCCGCCGTAGACCTGCGCCTCGCCGACCGACAATGCCAGCGCGCCGTTGCGCAGATTTGCGCCGAATGCGGTGCGGCCGAGTTTCGTCGGGCCGACAGTCACGCGCGCCGCCGACAGGCGCATGTCGAGGTCGGTGGTCAAGAGCGAGTTGAGGTCGAACAGTTGCCGGTTCCAATCGCGCGCACCGCTGGCGAGCAGCCGGAAGGTGGAGATGTAGGGCGTGAAGTCGAGCGCGTCGGCGGCCAGCGTCGCCTGCAGCGTCTGCCGGCCGTTGTTCGAATAGGTCATGACGCCTTCTGCGACGTTGCCGTCGAGCTCGACATTGACGTTGGTCAGCGCGATCGAAGCGCCGACGACATTGGCGCGCGCTTTCAGCGCGAAGCGGCCGAACCCGCCGCCGGCGGGCGGCGCCTGTCCGGTCCACTGCAGCGCGTTGCGCAGCGAGGCGGTATCGACCGTCAGCGTGCCTTCCATCATCGCGCTGGTGCGATTGGCGACCGTACCGTCGAAGGCGAGCTTGAGCGGCGCGCTGGCAAGCCGCGCCTTCAACCCGGAGCGATCGCCCGACAGGGCGGCGACGAAGTCGGAGATGCTGATCGAGCCGTCGACACGTTCACCGCGCCAGTTGAATTGGCCGGTCGCGGCAAACGAACGCGAGATCGAGGGCCAGGCGAGCGAGAGGTCGATGTCCTCGAGCTTTTCGGAAGCATGGTTGCCGGCGTCCTCGTAATCGAGCGTACCGTCCTGGATGCGGATTTCCGAGAACGAAACCTGGTTGTCGGCGCCGGGCTTCATGGTGCGCGCGATGGTTTCGATGAATGGCGTCCAGTTGCTCTCGCCGTCGGCCCGGCGTGCGACGTGGATCTGCGGACGCAGCATCATCAAATCGGCGATCTCGAACCGTTGCAGCAGCAACGGCAGCAACCGCAGGTTTGCGGTGAGGACATCGACGCGCAGCGCCGGGTCGGAGGCGGCACCGCCTTTCAACCCCACGTCGTGAAAGGAGACATAGCTTCCGGGGAAGACCGAAACGTCGATCGGGCCTTTGACCGTCAGTTCGAGCCCGGTCACGGCGCGGATTTGCGCTTCCACGGCCTGGCGCAACGCGTCGCGGTTGATCAGCCAGGAGGTGGCGGTCAGGCCGACCAGCACGACGCCCAGCAACACCGCAACCGGCATCCCGAGGCGCTTCATCCCTTGGGCCATGGTCAGTGACATGTCCTCTTCGGCTCGACGTCGTCGGATCGCTGTTTGATTGAGATGGCAGGGCGCGCCGGAACCCGGGCCAACGGCAGCAACCTGATGGGTTTTCTTGACGCTTTCAAGGCCAGCCAAGGGGGGTGGCGGCACCCCGTTGCCGTCCCAAAGTGCGGCCGGTCGCATCTCCCTCGAAAGCAGAAAAGCCAACAACCGGCCCCGTCATTGACGCATTGCGAAGATTTTGCCTAATAATCACGCCCAAAGCGGGCCGTCTCGGCCGCTCTCCTCCCATTCAGGTCGCATTGCATGAACAAGGTCTTTCCCGACGCGAAATCCGCCCTCGAGGGCATCCTCAAGGACGGCATGATGATCATGTCCGGCGGCTTCGGCCTGTGCGGCATCCCGGAAACCCTGTCGGATGCGATCCGCGACGCCGGCGTGAAGAACCTGACCGTCGTCTCCAACAATGCGGGCGTCGACGGCATCGGGCTCAGCCGGCTGCTCGAGACGCACCAGATCAAGAAAATGATCTCCTCCTATGTCGGCGAGAACAAGCTGTTCGCCCAGCAATTCCTCGCCGGCGAGCTGGAGCTCGAATTCAATCCGCAGGGCACGCTGGCCGAGCGCATCCGGGCGGGCGGCGCCGGTATTCCCGCCTTCTACACCAAGACCGGCGTCGGCACGCTTATCGCCGAAGGCAAGGAGGTGAAGGAGTTCGACGGCGAGAAATATCTGATGGAGCGCTCGCTGTTCGCCGATCTCGCCATCGTTCACGCCTGGAAGGGCGATACCGCCGGCAATCTCATCTATCGCAAGACGGCGCGCAATTTTAACCCGATGATGGCAACTGCCGCGAAGATCACGGTCGCCGAGGTCGAGCACATCGTTCCCGCTGGCGAGCTCAACCCGGACCATATCCACACGCCCGGCATATTCGTGAAGCGCATGGTCGAAGTCGGCACCGCCAAGAAGCGCATCGAGTTCCGCAACACCCGTCCGCGTCCGGCAAATGCGCCCGCGGCAGCAACCGGAGTAGAAATCTGATGGCATGGACCCGCGAGCAGATGGCCGCCCGCGCCGCGAAAGAGCTTCGCGACGGCTACTATGTCAACCTCGGCATCGGCATTCCGACGCTGGTCTCCAATTACATTCCTGACGGCATGGATGTGAGCCTGCAGAGCGAGAACGGCATGCTCGGCATGGGCCCGTTTCCCTATGAGGGCGAGGAAGATCCGGATCTCATCAATGCCGGCAAGCAGACGGTGAGCGAACTGCCGTCGACCAGCTATTTTTCGAGCTCCGATTCCTTCGGCATGATCCGCGGCGGGCACATGGACCTTTCCATCCTCGGCGCGATGCAGGTGGCCCAGAACGGCGATCTCGCCAATTGGATGATCCCCGGCAAGATGGTGAAGGGCATGGGCGGGGCGATGGATCTCGTCGCCGGCGTCAAGCGCGTCGTCGTGGTGATGGAGCATTCCGCCAAGGACGGGGCAAAACTTCTGAAGAAGTGCACGCTGCCGCTGACCGGCGAGCGCGTGGTCGACATGGTGGTCACGGATCTCGCGGTCTTCACCATCGACAAGCACGGCAACGACGGCATGGCGCTGATCGAACTCGCCGACGGCGTCACGCTGGACGAGGTGAGGGCCAATACCGAGGCCGAGTTCCGCGTCGCGTTGAAGAACGCGTAGGCTCCGCCACGCAAGATCCGGCCGACTGTTTCGCCATTGCCAAGAGGTCCGTGCCAAGCGCGGCCCGATGGCAGCCGCGTGCGGTCACGCTTTGGCGGCGACGTCCTCCAGGCCGCGATTGCGCGGTTCCACGCCCCAGGCCCACACCACCACGATCTGAACCACCACAAGGCCGATCATCAGCCACACCACGCCGGGCAGGTTGTAGGATGCCATCAGCGCGCCGACGATGAAGGGCGAGACGACCGTTGCGCCCCGTCCGAACGTATTGCAGATGCCGTTGGCCCGCAGCCTGATCTCCGTCGGGAACAGTTCCGGCGTATAGACGCCGAACAGGATCGCGGTCTGCACATAGATTGCGACGATCAGGACAAATCCGATGGTCAGCACGATCGCCGGATCGGAGGCTGCATTGAAACGGGCATAGATGTAGCCGGCCACGATGGTCACGATGGATGCGCCGATGATGCTGAAGCGTCGCCCGATCGCGTCGGACGAGTAGGCGCCGAGCGCGCAGCCGACCAGCGATCCGGCCGAAAGAACCAGCGTATAGGCCAGCGAATTGGTGATGGTCAGCCCCTGGCGCAGGAAGAACTGCGGCAGGAAGATCACGAACCCGAAGATCAGCGTGTTGATGGTGATCAGGACCCAGCAGCCGACGATCAAGCGCTGCAAGAGCGGTGGCTTGAGCATGTCGCTTGCGGCGACCTGGGCGACCGGCGCCTGCACCACGACGGGCGGCAGCGACTTGCCGCCGGCGGCTTCCGTCTCGATGGCCTGCATCAGGGATTCGGCTTCGGCGGTGCGGCCTTGCGATTCAAGCCAGCGCGGCGATTCCGGCAGATTCTTGCGCAGATACCAGACGATCAGGGAGCCGGCGCCCGCAATGACGAACATCGGACGCCATCCCCAGGTCGGTATGATCAGATAGCCGAGCAGGGCAGTTGCCGGAAATCCGGCCACCACGAGGAACGCCATCATCGACAGCCAGCGCCCGCGCGTTCTCGGCGGAACGAATTCGGTCAGCGTCGAATAGCCGACCACGATTTCCGCACCAAGGCCGAGGCCCTGCACGAAGCGGCAGGCGATGAGTTGATTCATGTCCTGCGCAAAGGCCGCAGCAATCGACGCGAGCCCGAAGATCAGTAAATTGATCTGATAGGTGAACCGCCGGCCGAATTTGTCGCCGACAAATCCGGTGATCAGCGCTCCCAGCGTCATGCCGACAAAAGTCAGCGAGATGAATTGCAGATTCTGCGGGGCGGTCGAGAATTTGGTCTGGATCGCGGACGCCAGCACGCCACCGGCGACATAGAGGTCGTATCCGTCGAAAAACATCCCGGCGCCGACCAGCCAGAAAATCCGGTAGTGAAAGGATGAGATCGGCAGGCGGTCGAGCCGCGCGCCGGCGTTTACTGTAAGAGCCATACGAAGTTTCCCCCTTTTTGATGCGCCAATGCGGCGGCCGGCTTCGCCGGCCGTTGTAACCGCTCGTTGTTCGTTCAGTTCAATCGCCGCTGGCCCGCCGTGTCGCGATACCAGTCGAACGGCTGATCGTGCGTTGCGACCATCACGCTCTTGACGTTGAAATGGTCGTCGAAACTCTCGATGCCGAACTCGCGTCCGACGCCGGAGTCATCGACCCCGCCCCAGGGCGAGGCCGGATCGAGGCGGTGATGATCGTTGACCCAGACGATGCCGGCCTTCACGGCCGCTGCCACGCGATGGGCACGTGCCACGTCGCGGGTCCGGATCGCCGCTGCGAGCCCGAATGGCGAATTGTTTGCAAGCCGCAGCGCGTCCGCCTCGTCGGCAAAGCGCGTCACCGAGGTGAACGGTCCGAACACCTCCTGCTGGAAGATTCGCATGTTGCTAGTCACATCGCAAAACACGGTAGGCCGGATGAAGTAGCCGTTCTCGTGGCCCGGGATTTTTGCGCCCGCGCCGCCGGTCAGGAGACGCGCGCCATCCTCGCGGCCGAAACCGCAGTATGAGAGCACGCGGTCGCGCTGCCGTGCCGAGATCACCGGCCCCAGTTGAGTCGAGGGGTCGAAGGGATCGCCGATGCGGATGCTCTCGGTCTTCGCCTTCAGCTTCTCGACGAACTCGTCATAGATCGAGGCCTGCACCAGGTGGCGCGAGGCGCAGACGCAGGTTTGCCCCGCGCCGATAAAGGCGCCGAAGGCCGCGTAATTCACCGCACGATCGACGTCGAAATCCTCAAACACCATCACCGGTGTCTTGCCGCCGAGTTCCAGCGTCTGATGTGCGAACACTTTTGCGGCGGCGGCGCCGGCGATGCGACCGGCCTCGGTGCCGCCGGTCAAGACCAGCTTGTTGATGTCGGGGTGTTCGGCGAGCATTTTTCCGGTGCTCTGACCGAGGCCCAGCACGACGTTGAATACGCCGGGCGGGAGTCCCGCTTCGGTGAAAATCCTTGCGAGCTTCAGCGTCGTCAGCGGCGTGTATTCCGACGGCTTGACCACGGTGACGCAGCCCGAGGCCAGCACCGCGGCGAGCGACTTGCACAGGATCATCAAGGGATGATTGAACGGCGTGCAGTTGGCGACGATCCCGATCGGCGTGCGCAGCGTGTAGTTCAGGTAGGATCCTTCGACCGGGATCACCGCGTCGCGCCGCGACAGCGCGAGGCCCGCGAAATAGCGAAAGAAGTCGGGCAGCCGCGACAACTGCGCGCGCGTCTCGTTGACCGGCCGTCCATTGTTGAGCGTTTCGAGGCGATAGAGCTGCTCGAGATTGGCCTCGAACGCATCCGCCAGCCGATTGACGAGCCTGGCCCGCGATCGGACGTCCATGCCGCCCCAGGCCTTGCCGTCGAAGGCTGCGCGCGCACTCTTCATGGCGCAATCGACGTCGTCCGCAGTCGAATTTGGAATCTTCGCGATCACCTCGCCGGTCGCGGGGTTGCGCACGTCGAGCATCTGGCCTGAGCCCGCTTCGATTTCGCGCCCGTCCACGAAATTGCCGTGCACCTCGACCTCGACGGTTTTTGCTGAAATGTTCACGCGTCCCTCCCTTCGACGATCACGGCGTTGCGCCTCAGCGCCGGCAGCACGCGCTTCTCGGTCGCGGTGATATGCGCCTTGATGATCCGCGCGGCGCTGCGGCCGTCGCGGCGCTGCATCGCTTCGATGAGCGCGACATGCTCGGCGACCAGCTTCTTGGGATCGTGGCCCCTGAGGTTGGCGACGCTCACCCGCACCAGGCGGTCGGCCTGCCCGATGAGGTCGCACAGTGCTGCGGCCATGCGGCGGTTGTTCGAGGCTGCCGCGAGCGCCGAATGGAAAGCGCGGTTATAGGCGATGAATTTCTCGTGGTCGCCGGAGAAGCGCCGGAACCGGTCGAGGCCCTTGAGCGTCGCATCGCTCGCGTTCTCGATCGCTTCCGCAACGCAGGCCGGCTCCAGCGCGAGACGAAACCTCAGAATGTCGCGCGCATCCGCCAGCGAGATCGGGTTGACGCGGTAGCCCTGGCGCGGCTGCACGGTCACCAGATGCTCGCGCGCAAGCCTGAGCAGCGCCTCGCGTACCGGCTGGCGGCTCACCGCATAGCGTTCGGCGAGCTCCTGTTCGCGCATATCATCACCCGGTGCGAGGCGACAGGCAAGAATATCAGCACGCAGGCTTTCGTAGACGTTATCGCGCAAAAGCATTGATTTTCCTTCCTGCGAGCCGGCAGTGTCGCAATCGTGAAATATCACGTCAAGCCAGTTAATGCTTGAAACGCCCCCGGTTTGATCTATCAATCGCGGATCGTCCCGCGACTTGTGCGGGAGGGCGAGGGCAGGACATGGATCGGCGTTTGGCTGGCGGGACCGTGAACGCGGCAGAAACGGGGCGGGGCACGCCGCTGTTTTTGTTTCACTCCCTGCTCTCGGATCGCGCGAGCTTCGACACGATCGTGCCGCAACTGTCGCAATCGTTTCGCGTCATCGTTCCGGAACTGCCGGGCTTCGGCGGCTCGCAGGCGGTCGCCGGCAGCCTTGCCGATATCGCCGACCGCATGACGGAGGCGGTGCATGACGGAGCGCGCGGCGAAGGCGCGATCTTGCTCGGCAATGGCTATGGCGGCTTCGTCGCGCTGCAGATGGCAATCCGTCATCCCGGCATTGCGACGCGATTGATCTTCGCCGATTGCGGCGCAGCCTTCCCGGAAGCAGGGCGCGAGGCCTTTCGCAACATGGCTGCGGCGTCGCGGGCGAAGGGGCTCGCGGCGATCGTGGATGTTGCCATGCGTCGGCTGTTCGCACCGGAGTTTCAGGCCGAACATCCCGAGTTGATGGACGATCGCCGCGCGGCGTTTCTGCGGACCGATCCGCAGGTGTTCCGCGCAGCCTGTGAAGCGCTCGCCGGGCTCGACCTGCGCGGAGATTTGCAAAAGGTGACGGTTCCGACACTTGTCTTGGTCGGCGAGCACGATGAAGCGACGCCTCCGCCGATGTCGCGTGAACTGGCGGCAGGTCTGCCGGATGCGCGGCTCAAAATCATTTCGGGTTGCGCGCATGTCCCGCAACTGCAGGCGCCCAAGACATTCCTTGAAGCCGTCTCGGACTTCCTTGCGGCCAAGAGTTCCGCACCGGCATAATCGAGGCAACGCCGCTCAGCGGCCGGTGCCTGAGGTTGCCGAGAATTTGGGCATACCGGGCCTACATTATCGCTTCGACGCTGTTATCCGTCGGGGTTAACCTCGAACAAGGGTGTTGGCCGATGCGCGAGATTCTGGACTATTGCACGGGTGGAAACCGGCGAGAGGTGCCTGCCGGCTCCCTCGTGCTTCGCGAGGGGACCAAAACCGGGCGGCTGTTTGTCCTCGTCGAGGGGCGGCTCGAAGTCATCAGGGGCAACAGTGTTGTCGCAGTGCTCGCCGAACCCGGTGCGCTGACCGGCGAGATGTCGCTGTTGCTCGACCGGCCTCACACCGCGACGGTACGGGCAGCCGTTGATTCCACGATCTATGAGATCAATGATGCGTCGTCCTTCCTCGACGAGCATCCGGCCGCGGCGCGATTGATCGCACAATTACTGGCGCAACGGCTGAACGTGGCTACGACCTACCTTGCCGATCTCATGAAGCAATACGCCGGTCACGGTACCCATCTCGAGATGATCGGCGAACTTCTGCAAAGCATGATCAGCCTTCCACCCCAGCAGGTCTCGCCAGGATCGGATCGGCAATCCGACCCAAGGATATAAGCCAGGCCGGCGGCTCTTCGATCGGCGCTGCCGGCCGCTTGATCGGCGCGTTGAGGTCGATCCATTGTTGCTCGGCGGCGGCAAGCCAGAATGCCGTGCCTTGGGCCAGATCGAGCACGATATGCGTCGGCGGCCGGCCAGGCTGCAGGCCGGTATTGAAGACCCAGGTGGCGCCAAGTCGATCGAACCATGATCCGTCGGGAATGAAGGGTGATTGATGCACATGGCCCGAGATCACGATCGACGGCTGGTAACGCTCGATCCATTGTACGAGCTCGACGTCGCCAAAAAAGCGCTTGCCGCCCCAGCTTGTCGGAGAGTTCGCCGGCGGCGCGTGATGAACCCAGACCCATCGCTTCGCCGTGGCCGCCGCTAACGCTGCCGCCTCGCGAAGTTGCGCGTCGATGCGGTCCCTGACTACCGGCCCGTCCCACCATGGGCATATCGTAAACAGCGTGTCGCCGATGGTCAGGCTGTCGCCGTCGCAGGCGATCCCAAGCTGTCTGACCTCGTCGATCCAGCGCGCGACCTTTTCGCCGTCCGCACTGCGCTCATCCAGATCATGGTTGCCGGAACAGAGAGCGACATGCGTCAGGCCCGACAGCCGCGAGAGGTATTTCTTCACGACCAAAATCTGGGCACGGAAATCGACCGCCGAGCCGATATCGAGCGCATCTCCGGCGAAGATGACAAGATCGAACTGGGGCGCCGCGCTGAGCAGCCAGTCAAACTGCGGCAACGAATAGTGTAAATCCGCAACGATCAGACAACGCATAAGTCTAGAAATTCCGGACGCTTCGAGATGAGTAAGCCGCTCAGCTCA
>Ga0310910_10000883_pt1 | contig 15560 bp, 12 predicted proteins | sample GREbulkMGHF172_FD_203448 | JGI IMG/M metagenome (GOLD analysis project Ga0310910, IMG submission 203448) | Lab enrichment of tropical soil microbial communities from Luquillo Experimental Forest, Puerto Rico - GRE.bulkMG.HF172 | ecosystem: Environmental > Terrestrial > Soil > Tropical forest >... | reverse complement strand
CTGATCATCATCGGCGACGACCAGAAGGAGCTGTTCCACGAGGATCACCTGCCCTCGATCCTGGTCTATTACGGCGATACGATCCGCAACGTGCCGCTGTCGCCCAATTTCAAGGGCCCGGAATGGTCGCGCCTCGCCACCGCCCGCTATTACGAAGAAAAGGAGCCCAGGGACTACCCGGTCAAATCCGACTTGGCACTCCATCTGATCAACTCGTTGATCGACGACGAATTCGATGTCGCCTCGTCGAATGGGTTGGTCCCGGGACATGGCGAAGGCCACGCTCACGCCTTTGTGCGCAAACGGCTGATGGAGGACCAGGACCTCCCGGTCGTGCCGGTGTTCCTCAACACCTATTACCCGCCGAACCAACCGACGCCACGGCGCTGCTATAAGCTCGGCCAGGCAATCCGCGCGGCGGTCGAGAGCTATCCCGGAAATGCCCGCATCGGCATCGCCGGTTCGGGCGGGCTCAGCCACTTCGTCGTCGACGAGGAGCTCGACCGCGGGGTCATTGACGCATTGGCGCGCAAGGACGCCGATGCGTTGCAATCGCTGCCGCGCAAAAAACTCAATTCCGGCAGCTCCGAAATCCGCATGTGGATCAGTATTGGCGGTGCGGTCGAGCATCTCGATATGGCTTGGTCGCATTACGTCCCTGGCTACCGCACTCCCGCCGGCTCCGGCACCGGGCTCGGCTTCGCCTACTGGACGTGAGGTCAACGATGAGCAAGCAGAAGGACAGCGACGATCTCCTCCGCGTCGGCGCCGGAACGCCGATGGGCGAAATGATCCGGCAGTACTGGATCCCGGCCGTCATGTCGTCGGAGCTCGAGCGCGACGGTGCGCCGATGCGGCTCGTCCTATTAGGCGAAAAGCTGATCGCATTCCGTGATAGCTCGGGCCGGGTCGGGGTCATGGACCACCGCTGCCCACATCGCTGCGCGTCGTTGTTCCTCGGCCGCAACGAGGAGAACGGCATCCGCTGCGTCTATCACGGCTGGAAATACGATGCCGCAGGCAATTGCGTCGACATGCCGAATGCGCCACCGCACCAGGACTTCAAGGACAAGGTCAGGGCCAAGGCCTACAAGGTCACCGAACGCAATGGCCTCGTCTGGGTTTATATGGGCGCACGCAAGGAGGCGCCGCCACTGCCTGCGATCGAGGCCTCGCTATTGCCGCAGAGCGAATTGCAAATCTCGTTTGTGCAGCGCGAATGCAACTGGCTGCAGGCGCTGGAGGGTGACATCGACACCTCGCATTTCGGGTTTCTGCATACTGGCAGTGTGCAGCCCGAGGACGTGGCACCGGACAGCCTGATGCGCTGGACCGTGGTCAATCGGGCGCCCGAATATCATATGACTGACACCGATTACGGCACGATGTATTGCGCCTATCGGCCGGCCGAAAAGGGCCAGACATATTGGCGCTTTGCCAATTTCCTGTTTCCGTTCTGGACGCAGACGCCGCAGGGCCCGTTCGACCGCGTCAACACCCGTGCCTGGATCCCGATGGACGACACTCACACGATGTTTGTCAGCTTGAGCTGGCGCGGCTCGCCGGCATCGATGCGCCCGCTAAAGAACGGGCAGATGGTGCCGGGGTCGCGGCTCGGCTTCGACTACCTGCCGAACACGACCGACTGGTATGGCCGCTGGCGGCTGACCCAGAACCCGTCGAACGACTGGATGATCGACCGCGCTGCGCAGAAGGGCGAGAGCTTTACCGGCATCGCCAGCATTCACGGGCAGGACCAGGCGGTGACCGAGAGCATGGGCGCCATTACCGACCATGATTTCGAGAATCTGGGCCCAAGCGACATCATGATCGCCCGCACCCGGCGGCGGCTGTTGCGCGCGGCCCGTGCGCTCGCCAAGGACGGGACGGTTCCCCCTTGCGTCGACGATCCCGGCATCTACACCGCTGTGCGCAGCGGCGATTTTGTTTCCGACGCCAAGATCGCCTGGCGCGATGCTTACGAGATGCAGATGCGCGCCGCAGTGCGCCCATTGCAACAGGCCGCGGAGTAGAAGCCGACCTACCGGAACTGCCGACCGAGGGGCTTAATACCCATCTCCGGCCGCAGGGCCGAGCGGGCGATCGCGTCATGGCGTCACGGTGATGTCATAGGTGATATCCAATATAAAATTCCCACCGGTGAGCGGGACTTTCCCGCCAAACCTCAGCATATAATAGCCCTGCTGAAGAGTACCCAGAGGAATGAAGCTGTAATAGCCATCGCCGACAGCGGGAGCGACCGTTCCCTCAATGTCAATCCCTCCAGCTTGGTACAAATTGTCTGTAGCCGGCAGTTTGTAAGGGAACGGGTGGGGCGATGGCAAACGGGTGGGCACCACAGGGACCGGCGGTCCACTCTGGATGAAATTCTGATCTGTTGGGGTCAGCGTGACAAAGAGGTCGGTCACGGAATCAATCGGCGCGGCTGCCATGGCCTGCAATTGCGGGGCGCCGAGGTTCTTCGGGCGAGTCTTCACAGTGGGATCACAGTCCAGACGAGGTCTGGCGCAGACATTGTCGAACTCATCGTTAATTAGCGGGGAAAAAAGGGCTATGCCTTGCCTTACGCTGATCGAGCGCGTTTCGATCGACAACACGTCGCCGCCAACCATTGTGGACGTAAGTGTGCCGGTCAGGAAGAGCAGATCCGAGTATGGCTGTCCGTTATAGGCATTGGCTCCAGTGTCGTCGAGGGCCGGGCTTTGGGACGCGGGGATGCTGTATAGCCACTGCCACCAGATCACCGTCAGCTCGGCCTGGGACAACTTCTGCCAGCTGTTAGCTGCATAGGCTTTCTCGGATGGCGGCGTGATGACCAAGACCGCCATAAACGCGAGTGCCCCGACCACCGCCCAGCGCATCGGCCGGCGAGAACGACAAAAGGGCGCAAAAGTCATAGAAGCCTCCCTGTCAAAACGGCCGATTTTCCATACAGGTTAATGCGTCGGCCAACGCTTGTATGCTGATTGAGTGGGTCAGCGGGTCTCCTTGTCTCCGCTAATTGAATGAAATCTCTACCAACCTCGTATCATCCGAATAGACGATGTTAAAAAGTTGCCCTGTATTCAGATGAATCTCCAAATACTGTCTTTCTCAGCGCAAGAGTCCTTATCCGTTTCAAGGCGCTGAAGGCAAACCAACGCCCCAATGGCGGGGCGACCGGCGTCGTGATCCGGTACCGAGGGTTTCCGTCGCGAACCCGTGCGGGTGTTTTCGCTTGCATAGTCGGCAGCGGGTCCGGCTCGCGCTGACGGGGCCATGAGCGCCCAGATGTTGGTCGATTTTGCAGACTGACCCCTTACACGCGGCTGACAACCGTTGTTCTTAAGTCTGTGTAATGATAGGTTATAGTACTAAAGGGTTAATTTATTAACAAACCCCGGTAGGGAGGAGAGAGTGCAAGCAATTTCAAGGACAAGAAGGGCTGCGTCGCAGCACGCCGGCTTTCGGGCATGCACGGCGGTCCGCAGTTTGAGATGGAGATCCTCCGTGGCCCTCCACGCGCTCGACCGGTTGTGCGCGGGGGTCATCGTCAGCGACGAGGGAGGGCGGGTCGTCGAGATGAACCGGGGCGCGGAAGCGATGGTGCGTCTCGAGGACGGGTTGGCGGTCCGCAACGGCCGGCTTTGTGCAAGGCGCGCCTTTGAGACCGCAAAAATGGCCAAGTTGATCTCCGCCGCAGCAGCGGCGGGTAAAAGCGGGGTTGCCGCGGGACGGATGCTGATCGGCAGAGGCGACGGCCGGCCCGCCTATGTATTGACGGTCGCGCCGCTCCATCCGGACTTGGCTATCCGTGGCCGGCCGCTCGCAATGATCGTGATTGTCGACCCCGAGCGACACTCGCCATCCGACAGCGAACTGGTAGACCTCTTTGGGTTTTCCCCGGCCGAGGCGCGGCTTGCGGCATCCCTGATGACGGGCAAGACGCTGACAGAAATCGCTGCCGAATTCGGCCTTCGGGTGCCAACTCTGCGAACCCAGCTTAGGTCCATCCTCAAAAAAGCCGGCGCGAAACGGCAGTCGGATCTCGTTCGCATCTTCTCGAGCGCCGGGATCGGGTCAGTGTCAATGGCGGCCGGATGGCTGAACATCGCGCTGGACGCCATCCAAATCCCTCTGTCCGTCGCTGGCCTATAAATCAAAACCCATACGCGACCTGCGCGACTGGGTCCGCGACTGACGCTTCGTTATTTGCCGATTCGTTATTTGTTAAACTGACAATGCACGAAATGTTGCGATATGATTGCAGACATGCAGATCTCGTCACCCGCCCCGCCCGGCCATTTGTGGCGCTCGTGCCCTTTGCGACTCGTTGTCTCCAATAACAGCGGAGGTCGCCCCGCTGTTATTTTTCTCGCCGAGAGGTCGTCGGCGCAGGATTTCTGGAGGGAACGCGACCTCGCTCGCTGTAAATTTCCTGCAAAAACAGCAAAAACAGCGAGAACGGCCCTGCGGAGGCTCCAGCAATCAGCTGATCCTGCGTACCGAGCCGGTGCTGCCGGGCACCGGGTTAATCTGCCGGGTGCCGGCCCCAGGCGAGGAAGCCGTCGTTCTTGAAGCCGGGTTTGCCGTAGGTAAGGGGGGCGCCGGCCAAAGTCTCGACCCGGCCGCCGGCGGCTTCGAGCACCGCCTGCCCGGCGGCGGTGTCCCACTCCATCGTCGTGCCAAAGCGCGGGTAGAGATCGGCTTCGCCCGCGGCGATCACACCGAATTTGAGGGCGCTGCCGCAGGTTCTGCGCTCGCGCACCGGATAATGCTGCAAGAACTCGCCCAGCCGCCGGTTGTTTTCATGCGAGCGGCTGTGGATCACGATAAGCCCGCCCGCCGGGCTGCGCGCATGGATCGGCTCTGGCTGGCCGCCGTTGCGCCGGCGGACCGCAGTGCCCGGCCCACAAGCAGCATAGGTCACACCGACCACCGGCCCATGCACGACACCGAGCACCGGCCGCCCCTCCTCGACAAGTGCGATCAGGACCGCAAACTCGCCGTTGCGGGCGACGAACTCGCGCGTGCCGTCGAGCGGGTCGATCGCCCAGAAACGATCGCAGCAGGGCGGCGTTCCTTCTGACTCGCATAATTCCTCGGCGACACAAGGGATATCGGGAAAGGCCGACATCAGCCGGTCGACGATGATCCGCTCGGCGGCGAGATCGGCCGCGGTTACCGGGGTCTTATCGGTTTTGTGGCGAACGTCGAATTCTTCGGCATAGACCTGGAGGATCGCTTCACCCGCCGCGACCGCGATCCGGCATACGGTGTCGAGCATTTGCTGCCGGTCGGTGCTCACGCCGCCTTCCTCCCTGCTGCGGCGCGAATGGCGGCCCACACCCGCTCCGGGATCAGCGGCATGTCGAGATGCTCGATGCCGAGCTCGGCGAGCGCGTCGACCACCGCGTTGACCAGAGCGGGCGGGGCGCCGATGGCGCCTGCCTCGCCGGCGCCCTTGATGCCGAGCGGGTTGGTGCGGCACGGCACGATGTTGAAGGCGAACTCGATCGCCGGCAGGTCGTCGGCGCGCGGCAGGCAGTAATCGGTCAGCGAGCCGGTCAACAGCTGCCCGGTCTCCGGGTCGAAGACGCAATGTTCGAGCATTGCCTGGCCAACCCCTTGCGCGACCCCGCCCTGCACCTGGCCCCTAAGCAGCAGCGGGTTGATCACCGTGCCGAAATCGTCGACCACCAGATAACGCAGAATATCTATATGCCCGGTCTCGGGCTCGACCTCGATCTCGCAGACGTGGCAACCATTGGGGAAGGTCGGCTGCGGTGGCGTGTAATGGCCGGTCTCGGCAAAGCCGGGCTCGATCCCCGGCGCCTGTTGCGCCGGGTTGAAGGCGGCGCGCGCCACTTCCTCGATGCCGAGCATGCGGTCGGTCCCGCTGACGGTGAAGACGCCGTCGGCGAATTCGACATCGGCCTCGGCCGCCTCGAACAGGTGTGCGGCGATCCGCCGGCCCTTGGCGATCAGCTTGTCGGCGGCCTGGGCGAGTGAGGCGCCGCCGACCGGCAACGAGCGCGAGCCGCCGGTGCCGCGGCCGAAGGAGATCGAGGCGGTGTCGCCCTGCTGCACTCGTACTTTCTCCGGGGCGACGCCGAGTCGCTCAACGGCGAGCTGGGTGTAGGCGGTCTGATGCCCTTGGCCCGATGATTGCGTCCCCATCAGGATCGTCAAGGTGCCGCTCGGGTCGAACCGCAATTCGGCGAACTCGTCGGGCGGGAAACCCGACTGCTCGATATACACGGCATGACCGAGCCCACGGTAACGACCCCGCGCTCTCGCTTCCGCACGGCGCACCGCAAAGCCGGCGAGGTCGGCGGCGGCGAGCGCCTGGTCCATATTGCGGGCAAACTCGCCGCTGTCGTAGTTAAGACCGAGCGGTGTGGAGTACGGCATCGCTTCGGGCTTGATGAAATTGCGCCGCCGCAATTCTTCCGGCCGCACCCCGAGCCGACGCGCTGCAAAGTCGATCAGCCGCTCGACGGCATAGGCCGCTTCGGGCCGGCCGGCGCCGCGATAGGCGTCGACCGGCACAGTGTTGGTGAAGACACCTTTGACCCCGACATGAATCGCCGGGATCGCGTAGACCCCGCTGTGCATCACCGCACCCGAGACGGTCGGGATCTCGGGGGCGAAGTTCGAGAGATAAGCGCCCATATTGGCCAGGATCGCGACATCGAGCGCCAGAAAGCGCAGATCCTCGTCGAGCGCCAGCTCGAGCCGCGTGATGTTGTCGCGGCCTTGCGTGTCGGTCATGAAGGCGTCGGAGCGCTCGGCCGTCCATTTGACGGCGCGGACAAGCTTCTTTGCCGCCCACAGCACCAGGATGTGCTCGGGATAGAGAAAGAGCTTCATGCCAAAGCCGCCGCCGACATCCCGGGTGACGACGCGGATGCGGTTCTCCGGGATCTTGAAGATGCTCTCGGCCAACAGGTTGCGCACGAAATGCGAGCCCTGGGTCGAGCTCCACAAGGTGCAGGAATCCTCGCCCGGATCGTATTCGCCGATCGCACCGCGCGGCTCCATCGAATTGACCACGACGCGGTTGTTGACCAGCTCCAGGACGACGCGATGGTGCGCCCCGCTCATCACCTGCGCGACCGCGGCGCCGTCGCCGACTTCCCAGTCGAAAGAGAGATTGCCCGGTGCGGTGTCCCATACCAGCGGCTGTCCACGGTCGAGAGCACGTGCCGTGTCGACCGCGGCGGGGAGCGGGTCGTAGTCGACCGCGATCAATTCGGCGGCGTCGCGCGCCGCGGCGAGGCTCTCGCCGATGACCATGGCGACCGTATCACCGACATGCCGCACCCGGTCGCGGACAATCGCCGGATGCGGCGGAAGCGTCGCGGCCGACCCGTCGCGATTCGTGACGGCGCTCAGGCAGGGGATCGTGCCGAGCCCGTCGCGGGCGAGGTCTTCGCCGGTAAAGACGGCGAGAACGCCTGCCGCAGTAATCGCGGCGGCAGGATCGACCCTCCGGATCCGCGCATGCGCGTGCGGCGAGCGCAGCATGAAGGCATAGGCCTGGCGCGGGCGGCTGATATCGTCGAGGTAGTTGCCGCGACCGGTGATGAAACGCCGGTCTTCGACGCGGCGCACCGGTTGACCGATGCCGAACTGCTTCATGGGAAATCACCTCCGATCGGCATACCGGAGGCGAGGATAGGTTGTGCCATGACCCGCGGCCACGGTTTTCATGAGGGCTACGGCTTGCCCGTGCTCCAAGCGACGTTGGTGTTGAAGAGCGCGATCGTCGACAGGCCCATCTTGGCACTCGCATCTTTGACCTGACGGCTATAAGCAACATAAACCAATGTGTTGGTGGTCTTGTCATAGATCCGGCGCACCGCTATCGACTTGAAGAACAGGCTCATCCGCTCCGAGAAGACCTCTTCGCCCTTGCCGCCGGTGACGATATTGCCGATCACGATCGGCCCGGTCTGCTGACACGAGATGCTGCTGTTCGACGGGTTCTCGAACCAATTCCCTTTGGTCAGCCGGTCGATGACGCTGCGATCGAAATGCACGAGGTGACACGTGACGCCGCCGACCTTCGGGTCGGCAACCGCCTCGACGACGATGCCGTTGCCGGTCCAGTCGTTGCTGAACCGGCCGATGTCGTCGGCTTGCGCCGCCGCGGCGGAGAGGCAGAGCAGCAGGATCAGGGTTAGTTGCCGTATCGTCATCGCGAAACCTTTTGTCGTTCCGAGTCGTCACTCCAGCATGCCTGACACCGCCGCCATCATCGAGACCGATATCCCGGCACGGCTGGATCGCCTGCCGTGGACCCGGTTTCACACTCTCGTCGTCGTGGCGCTCGGCATCACCTGGATCCTTGACGGGCTAGAGGTGACATTGGCGGGTTCGATCGCGGGGGCGTTGCAGGAAAGCCCGATGCTGCAATTCGATGCCGCGGAGGTCGGGCTCGTCGGCACCGCCTACCTAACCGGGGCGGTCATCGGCGCCGTGCTGTTCGGATATCTGACCGACCGGTTTGGCCGCAGGAAGCTCTTCTTTGTGACCTTGGGTCTCTATTTGACCGCGACCGCGGCGACCGCCCTTTCATGGAATTTCTGGAGCTTTGCGCTGTTCCGTGCACTGACCGGCGCCGGCATCGGCGGCGAGTACACCGCAATCAACTCGGCGATCCAGGAGTTTGTCCCGGCGCGTTTTCGCGGCCGCACTGATCTCGCGATCAACGGCAGCTTTTGGATCGGCGCCGCACTCGGCGCGGCGGGTGCGGTGCTGTTTCTGCAGCCGGGCACCCTGCCCCCCGATTGGGGCTGGCGCGCCGCCTTCGGGATCGGCGCCGTGCTGGGCCTCGGCATCCTGACATTGCGGCGACTGCTGCCGGAGAGCCCGCGCTGGCTGATGCTGCACGCCCGGCTCGGCGAGGCCGAGGCGACAATCGGACAGATCGAGCGCCGCGTTGCGCATGCCGCCGATGTGCGATTGCCGGTGCCATCGGGCGGCCGGATACGCCTTACGGCGACCTCGCGCACACCGATGGTACGGATGGTGCTGGCGATCGTCCGCGACTATCCACAGCGCACCGTGCTCGGTCTCGTGCTGATGGGCTCGCAAGCGTTCTTCTACAACGCGATCTTCTTCACCTACGCGCTGGTGCTGACGAAATTCTACGCGGTGCCGGCGGTCGCGATCGGCTGGTACATCCTCCCCTTCGCGCTCGGCAATTTCCTCGGCCCGCTGCTGCTCGGGCCATTGTTCGACCGGATCGGGCGCAAGCCGATGATCGCCGCGACCTACGCGGTCTCGGGGGTGCTGCTGGCGGTCGTCGGCTATCTCTTTCGCGAGGGCCTGGTCGACGCCCGCCAGCTGACCTTGTGCTGGAGCGGCATCTTCTTCTTCGCCTCGGCGGCGGCGAGTGCGGCCTATCTGACGGTCAGCGAGAGCTTTCCGCTCGAGGCGCGGGCGCTCGCCATTGCGTTCTTTTACGCCGTCGGGACGGCGCTCGGCGGCGCCGCAGCACCCTGGCTCTTCGGCATCTTGGTCGCCTCGGGAGAGCGCGGCGCGGTCTTCGGCGGTTATCTCTTCGGTGCGGCGCTGATGATCGCCGCGGCGCTGACCGAGCTCGCGATCGGCGTCAAGGCCGAGCGGCAGCCACTGGAAAGCGTCGCCCGGCCGCTCTCCGCCATCGCAGACTAGGCGAAGGCAGGGGCGACCTCGGCCATAAACCGCGCCATCTCGTCCTTGACTTGGCTGTGCGGCTTCAAACCGACATTGAAATAGAGGATGACCTCGTCGAAGCCGGCCGCTTCGACCTTCTTCAAGGTGTCGGTGATCCGCGCCGGCGAGCCTAGCAATACCGAGTTTTCGGTCAGGTCCTCGGGGCGCACATTGCGCAGCCGCTCGACCATCCCGATGAAATAGCGATAGCTCGGCGGCGCCGTCGCGGGATCGCCCGGAAAGGCGGCGATCACGCACTCCTTGTAGTAGCGGATCTGCCGGGCGCGGGCGGCCTCCTCGTCCCCCGGGGTGTCGCCGAAATGGATGAAATAGCTGCACATCAGCCGCCCCGGCGCGCGGCCGTGACGGGCGCATGTCTGGTGATAGAGATCGGCAACCTGACGCAGCCCGCCATAGCTCATCGCGGCGGCAAAGGGCGCCACGATCAGACCGCAGCCGAGCCGGCCGGCAAGCTCGATCGAGGGCTGCGAGAACGAGGCGACGTAAGCCGGAAGCGGGCGCTGCACCGGGCTCGGCGTGATCACGACATTCTCGAATTGGTAATGCCTGCCGGTGTGCGATATCGGGCCGTCGGCCGACCACAGCCGGCGGACGATCTCCATCCCTTCCTCGAAGATCGACTGATTGTCCTCGAACGACACCTTGAAGGGCCGGTATTCCTGCCGGTCATAGCCGCGCCCGGCGGCGAAATCGACGCGGCCGCCGCTGATCAGGTCTAATGTCGCCCATTGCTCGGCAACGCGGATCGGATGATGCAGCGGGAGCACCGTGACCGCCGGAGCGAGGCGAATATGCCGGGTCCGGGCGGCGACATTGGCCAGCACGAGATCGGGGCAGGAGAGCACACCCAAGGTGCTGAAATGATGCTCGCCGATCCACGCCGAGTGGAGGCCGACCTCTTCGGCGTAGACCGCCTCGTCGATGATATCGGCGACAAATTGGTTGGCGGTTCTGGTGTTGTTCGCGTAGCGATTGTCGCTCAGCGTGAAATAGCCGAATTTCATTGATACCTCCCGGCCGGCCGAAGATGCGCCTGCCTTCGGGTGCGCGCAAGCGCGCGAGGCCAAATTGCTACTGCACTCGCTTGTTGCCAACTACAACCTGAACCTGTATCATTTATTAACCGTCGGTAGGTCTGCAGCAAATCAGCAGCAAATACTCGTCTTCAGGTTGTTGGTCGTGTGCGTGAAAGCCCCCCTCAGTCCCCTCGCTCCACGATCATCGCATTGCGGTCGCATCCACTTCCATCAGCCGAGAGCATATGATAAGAACCAGGCAATTTTGTGATGGTGATTACCGCAACAAAAGAGGCGCTCGGACACATCACCTAATGCGCGCCAGGGCCGAATAGCGCCTCCGAGTCTTTTCGTGTAGCGACAGCCGGGGTCCGTATTAGCATTGCTGAGGTGCAGGGGAGGAGCCGATGGCGTACCACATTCCATGCGCCGATGGTTGTGTTTGCCGAGCCGCGTCGCGCTGTCCTGGGAATGGGTACGCTCGCGCCCGCAAACGCTGAGCCCGAAGCGAGGATCGCGGTGCAGAATGAGGTCGGACAAGAAGACCTGCTGATCCGGATAGAGAAGGGGCGCCTCCAATTTCCGAGAACGGAACCTCGTTCGAGGAGCTGATTTTGAAAGCGCGGCATCCGAGAGGCCTTGTCGAGCACGGCGGTCCGTCCGCCAGAAGGGGCTGACGCGCCGCGCAACCCAGACGCTTCTTCATCGGAAAAAAGGAAGTGTCATCATGATGTCGTCGCAATATCCATACGCGCGTGAAGGATGCCTGACGGCACCGCGATTTTTACATATGAACGCACCAGGGATCTCAGGATCACCACACGATGGGTCGCGGCCGTCGCTTGACTTAGGGCCAACTCAAACATTTTTGGATCCAGTGCGTCTTAGCGTATAATTTTGTTTTGGTATTATTAAAACGAGAAAGGATATCGATCGCCGACAGAGAAGGGATGTTTATATGTAACGATGTTATCGGCCCCAAATTGTTTATATTTGTCAATATCCATAATTTATATGTCTCGATGAAGTCTTCATCGACCGAGACGGTTGCGAACAAGCTGGCCCAATTTCCACTGAGATACATAGTCTGAAGATCAGCTACGGCATCAGGATAGTTGCTCGAGCCCGGAGGATTATCATATCTAAAGTCCAATAAAACATCGTCTTTATCTGGTCGGTCGGTTGTGCGATTTTGTTTGTCTTGTTGGCCTAAGCGGTGAAACCCATGCGCCACTTGGTTACTTGGCCAAGAATAGTTAGAGAACCGCGACTGGCTCGCCTTAACACATGTCCGATTACCGACGTTCTTGTCCCACCAGAGTATATGGCCGATTTCATGTGCTAGGATCGCCAAGACACTGCGATAGCATTCGGGCTTGAGGGCGCCGGAGACTGAGCCGGATCCCGATACGCTGCGTAAGAAAGTTGACCCATCCATTGGGTAACCGACGGCAACGGCAACGGCGGGTTGTTAAGCAACGAGTTGAGGATCGAGGTCTCGTACGTAGCGTATGGAGTAGTCGTCATCGAATTCCATACCTGCTGAGATATACTGATGTGTTTTGCTTGCTGCGTCTTTTGACACGAATTTTTATGAAGTCTTTCGCGCAAGCCCCAAACCTGAGGTCTTGATGATGATGTCTGAGTGTCGATATAGATATAGTCCAAGGTGCATAACTCCTGTTGAAAGAAAACGGGAGCGATAGAGAATGCTGCTGCTATATCATTCACTTGGTTAGATATATCGGGTGCGGGGCCATCATTGCTAGTGTCCCAAGGTCGGGGCTGGTAGTCACAGTCAGTGCCAGAAACATTGCACTCCCCATACTTGACGGGATCAAAAGTGGGGGGGTGCCGCCTCCTCCCCCAGGTGTCAGGCGCGCCCGAGTGGTGCGCCCCAGCACCACGACCATCGACTTGATATCACAGGGGGTCTGCCGGCAACCTCCTGGCAAACACTGCACAGAGGCACAATAAGCCCGAAAGAAAAGATCAACGCATTTGGCTTCATCAATGTTCTCCCCGAAGGCGTTCGCAGCTTGGTTGCTGTCGGATTGTCGGATTGTGCCGAATAAGCGCTTGTCCCGCTTTCACGAAGGCAGTCGAAACCTATCCCCAAAATAGCCTATCAACCGCCCTCTACACCACTTGTGATACTTAGCCTCGGTTCGTATCCATAACCCGAGAGGTTCGCGGCCGAGCTCTGCCCTCTAGTCAGGTCTGGCCCCCTAGGTCTCGCTAAAGGTTGGGGAAATCAATCATTACCCACCCGCCGCCGACAAGTGGGTCGGCGCACCGCGGTCGAGTGCGGCGCGAGCGGCCTCGACCCGAGCGGGCTCATCGAGGGTGCCGCGCTCGCGGAAAATGGTATCAGCCTGGCCGGGCTGTTGACGCGCTACCACGTCGTCTCCGGCTTGGCGCAGTGCCGCTCGTGTCATCATCGCCCGAGCGCGAGATCGTTACGCGCACCGATGCGTTCCAGAACCGCTATCGCGGTCTTGAGGTATGGTTCGGCCATCGCCGGGGATTCGGGCGCGAGGCATTCGCTCATCAGCCAGCACCCCAGACCCTCGAAGTGCAGGTAGCCCGTGGTTCGGCTCGTCTCGAGCGCGTCCTCTATTAGAGATCGCGCTAGCGCGATCACCTCGGCGAATATGCTCTCCGCGAGCCATAAGACGAAGCGCACACGGGTGTACCGCAGCCGGGAGCTCTCGAACCACGCGACTATCTCGCCGAGTCCGAGATGCCGAGATCGAGATGGCCCGCCTTGACCTTCCCTAGCCACGTATCCCCTTCATCATTGCGGCGTCGTACGGGGTGGGCCCGAGCGCCAGTGCGTCGTCGCAGCACTGCAACGCTGGTTCGAGATCACCCTGCTGAACGTAGGTCGCCCCCATGCGCGATAGCCCGACCACTTTGAGACGGAGATCGTCGAGGGTAGTGCCTTATTTGACGACACGGCGGCAATACCTCAAACTCGCGTCCCAGTCGCTGAGCGCGATTGCCGCTGGGCTCAAGTGCGCGATAGTCCGGCCGGCCCACCACAGATTGCCGAGAGTCTCAAAATTGGCAAGGCGCGTTCACCAGCTTCGACTGCTTCGCGCAACCCGCCCGCAACGAGATATACCTGGGCCAGGCAGGAGTCAGCAAAGGCTCTGATCTCGTCGAGACCGACGCCGGACGCGAGCGATCCCGCCTCGTTGCAATGCTCGATCGCCAGCGCCGGTTCGCGCCAACAGATGGATCGCCTCGCTGACGAGGATCGTCCGGGCTCGGCGGCGTGCTCCAGCCGCGCGGCGATATTAGCCGTATCACCGATCACCGATTCTCGGTGACTGGGCGAAACCCGACGGGCCCGGTGTGTATACCGATTCGCACCGCCAGTTACGAGCGCTCGGGATCAGCTGCCTCGCTGTCTTCGCGAAGCGGCCGCTGTATCCCGGCCGCGCAGTACGTCCCGCATCGAGAGCACCTCATATCGGGCCTATCTGACGCCAGGCATTGTTCAGCTGCTCGGGTGCACACCGGTCAAGCTTTGCCCCACAATTCTCTGGTCGCAAGGCGGGCGCCCTCCCCCAAAGCAGCAAGCTTGGTCCAGACGACGCTCGGGTGGACCTCGCACGAAGTGGAGAAGCTGGCAAAGCCGCAATCGGCGCCGGCGATTAAGTTCTCGCGTCCGACGACGGCGGCAAAGCGCCCGATCCGCTGGGCAACGGCCTCCGGATGCTCGACGAGGTTGGAGGCGTGGGTGACAACCCCGGGGATCAGCAGCTTACCTTCGGGCAGTTTTACATTCTCCCAGACCTGCCATTCATGCTCGTGGCGCGGATTGCCGGCCTCGAACGAATACGCGCCGGCCTTCACGGCCAGCATAATGTCGACGATGTGCTTTAGTTCCATGTCATGGACACGCGGGCCCATATTGATGCTATAGCACGTGTGGTAGCGAACCCGTTCGGCCGGGATCCCCCGCAATGCGTGGTTTAAAAGTTCGACGCTCGCGCTCGCCCATTTGCGGCATTGGGTGAGATCCATCTCCGGGTGCATTGTCCAATGGCTCGCCAGCTGCGGATCGTCGATCTGCAATATCAAGCCGCCATCGACGACCGCCTGGTATTCGTCATGCAGCGCCTCGGCGAGAGCGCTGCGAAATTCCTCGTCGGTCTTGTAGTGCTCGTTGCTGTTCCAGTTGGCGAGGTTGGTCGGGGAGACCGCCGGCATGAAGGCCTCCGCGCAAGCGACCTCGGCGAGCGCGGCCTTCAAATTGTCGATGTCGCGCTGCAGCGCTTCACGCCCGCGATAGGAGATTGGGCCGGTGCAGACCCATTGGGTTGGGGGCGCCCTCCCGGCCGCTCCCGGCATCTGTGAAGCCCATTGGTAATACTCGGGAAACGCCAGGTGCTCCCGTGACCCGCTCCAGCCGCTCCGGCCGCCCGTGCTCTTGCGCGGCTCGATGCCGGCGAGGCGCTCGTTGACATAGGGGATGAATCCAAACCGGCCCATCTCGCCATCGGCAACAACGTCGATCCCGGCTTCGGCTTGCTTCTTGACGACCTCGGCAACCGCGCTCTTGACCCGGCTCGCATAGAGCTCGGCACCGAACGGTGCGCGTTCCTCCTTCGCTAGGATCATCGCCAGCAGATCGGGCGGCCGCGGCAGGCTGCCGACATGAGTGGTCAATATGCGCTGCGTGCTGTGCTTCATGCGCGCCTCCCGGGGTTGCCGGGAAAGCTTAATACTGCTGGGGCTCGCGGTCGATGACCCCGCGAGCACACACATAGGCGGAATCGTGCCGCCCGGGCCCACCGAACAGCGGCC
>Ga0310910_10000877_pt1 | contig 15580 bp, 9 predicted proteins | sample GREbulkMGHF172_FD_203448 | JGI IMG/M metagenome (GOLD analysis project Ga0310910, IMG submission 203448) | Lab enrichment of tropical soil microbial communities from Luquillo Experimental Forest, Puerto Rico - GRE.bulkMG.HF172 | ecosystem: Environmental > Terrestrial > Soil > Tropical forest >... | reverse complement strand
CTTACGCCTATTTCTATGAGACGCGCCCGATTCTGCTCTGTCGTGGGCTCGAGGGGAATTTGCAGGCCATCTGGCCTCGCGTCAAATATTGGCGTTAGCCGCTTCTCACGCGACTCCCAAAATGAGCTAAGGCCAAGGGTCGAGCCGCTTCCTAGGTGTCTTTCTTGCCCCGGGTCGCGGCTTCCGCCGTCGTGTTGACCCTTCACAGCCCCGATCTTCACCAAGCGTCCTTCGCCCGGCGCACCCGCGCCAGCCATGAAGCTTGGCTTTTCGAACGGCGTTTTTGCACAGCCGTGCACAGCTTTGCACAGCGAAACTTCGAGATTCTTCTTGCCAGGAAAAATCGCTAGGTCTAGGCTCTCGCACAGATTGAGCCGGAGAGCTTCAAAAACTTTGCGGCCCAATGGAAGGGGGCGCAACCGCTGACGAGCCGTTGCGCCTTCAATCTTCCCTGGTCCCACTCACTTTCCTGTCGTCAACGCTCGATAAATCTCTTGCACAAATGCGTCCGGCTGAACTCGCCCGTGCCCCCACTGTGCATCAAACTCCGCCGTCGGGTGCTCCGCGATCACCTGGTTCTCCGTGCGCCCGGCATCGATCGAATGACGGACGCGGTCGCGAACAGCAACAATCATGTCGCAAAACGCCTTCAGGCCCGCCCCGTTCGTCATTTCGCCGCGCGCCGGCACCACGTGAAACCCGGGATCGGTCCATCCGTTGAGCGTTTTCAGCAGGCCATCGAGCGTCCCGCCCTGCGCAAAAGCAATCTCCGGATAGCCGTCGCCGGGGAACGCTTCGCCCCAATACACCAGTTTGGCCACGTGAAAATGAACCAGCGCGTCGGCATCGCTGTATCCGGGCTTTTGTTTCACGATGTGGACCGCTTCGCCATTGAGGTCGAAGCTCATCACTTCCGAGAACGAAACCCTCGGCCGGTCGACGCCCATCTTCACGAGTTCCTCCGACAGCGGTTTGGCCGCACCCATGACGTGCCCGCCAATTCGTTCGAGCGCCTTTTCTTGCATGGCCACGAACGCGCCGCGCCGTCCCCACCCCGCATCACCTTCCGAGTGGGCAGCATCCTCCGGAGCAATCAGCACGTAGCGGGCCGGTGACTTTGTGCGCTTCCCGAGTTCGCTGCTGATGCGCTCGGTGCTGTCTGCCGACGGCGTGCCGACGAGCAGGGCGCCATCCGGCCCAACCAAAGCCACCACATTGCCCCTTCCGGTGGCAAACACCAGAACGTTCGGCGTGACCTCCGTATAGCCCGCCGCCCCTTGCGCCCTGCCGGTCGAAACAAACATAAACCCGAGCGCAAACCCAACCTGCATCGCGGCGTACAGCCGGCCGCCTCTTCGCAGACTCTTCATGGCTCTCCCCCCGCTTGCTTCCGAATCCCCAAGGCCTGGCCCCCCGAACCCGCCGGCTCTATTTCAGCAATCCATACACTTCGACTTCCCCTCTCCCTCCGAAATACACGCGCCCATTTACGACGAGCGGGATCACGAACCGTGTCGCCAGCGCGGCGCGGTCGCGCTTGCTGTTTTGCTCCGAAGCGTAAATCGGCTGCTCGATATGGTCGCCGTCGAACGCATAGAGCACCGCGGGCCGCTCGACGCCGTTCCAAGTCTTCGTCGCGATGGCCCAGACGATGGCGTTCTTGCTCCCGTCGGCCGAGACGGATGGCGTGGCGCCGGGGTTCTCGAATTTGATGCTCGACTGTGTTTTCAGCTTGAGATGTCCGTTCTCGATCGAGTAATCACGCAGATAGTCATCGCTCGACGCGAAGAAGACGTGCCCGTTCCAGTACGCCATCGCGCCGTATCCGCCCCCGGCACTGTGAATCCTCTCGACCACCGCATCTCCCTGCGAGTGAAACTGTCCCATCCTGTCGCGGTCGATCACGTAAATCATCCCGCCTTTGCTCGGCTGTAGAAGCAGGTGACGATGCGGTCCCGGCTGATCGGGCAGTAACAGCGGCCCACTGGATCCCAAATCGGCGTCCGCGCCACTCAGTTGTGCCTGATTGAAGGGCGTAAAGGAATCCGTCACGACGAGCGACGAATTCTCGAGCGCCAGCTTCAGCAGCGAGTCGCCGTAGTCTCGCCCTCCCGACGCAGCGTCAAAGGTCCCGTTGCCGGTGGCCACATAAACGCTGCCATCCGCGTCCGCGCCGAGTCCCGTATCGCTCGCCCATATGCCGCCTTCGCCGCCGTCCGGTGTGACGTTCAGCACCGCCTTCTGCCCGAGCGTCTGCGGGTCGTACGCCATCACCCAGCCGTGGTACGGATCCAGGTCGCAAGAAGAGCCCCACGTAAGATAGAGAGTCTTGTTCGCGAGCAGCAGGGCCGCGCGCGGGTTTTCTCGCAACGCGTCGAACTGCACTTCCCCGTTCTTGCTTCCATCGCCGCGGCCCCGAACCGACGCCGCAATTTGCTTTGGTCCGCCAAATTTCTCCGCCCCCGTGGTGATTGCCAACGCATGCAGGGATTGGAAATATTTGTTGTCCTTGAAGAAGTGGCCGATCATCGTGCGTGCCAGCACGTACAGGGTTCCCGATCGCAGATCGATCACCGGGGTTGACGTGATGCCGACTTCAGGTTGGATGAAAGGGCACTGCACGTCTCGTGCGGGAACCGTTTCCTCATCGCGCTGCTTGTCCAGCAAACTCACGTGCCACAGCGGCGGATCGTTCGGGCGATTGGCATCGAAGGCATAAACGCTGTCGTGCTCCGTGGCTACAAAAAGCACGTCGTGTCTGCCTCGGCCAGGGACTTCTACCGCAGGAAGGAATAATGGTTCGGCGTACACCGCTCCATCCACCTGGAACGCGCCGAGCTTCCCGAACTGCTTTTCGTTCACGTTTTCTGGGGTCAAGGCTTTCTCGTCGAGCGTCGCGCCCGTGCGCAAGTTGTCATACTGCGAAGTTGCAACCTGCGCCTCGCCGCGGCTCGCGCCCAGCGCCAAGGCAACTGCCGCACACGCGATCCTCAGTAGCTTCACCTGTCGAGACGTCCGTCAGGTCGGTTTTGCTACCGCCGGCCCTGCCTTCCCTTGGACGTTTGGACCTAGAGTAAGGACGCTAATGTAGGTTGCCGATTCTTTCAAGCATCGGTGCCCCATACCACGACCTGCCGTTTACCACTTGAAGATCGCGGATTAGGCTTTCCGTCGACCGCTGAGCTATTTTTGTTGTTGCTGCTGACCTGCGGAGGGAATACCAATGCGCCGGACAAGATCCTGAAACCTGGGATCGCTTCGAAGCGGGTTCAGTCGGAGATCCACCCCGATCCAGGGTATTCAAGTCGATCGCTGAAGAAAGGCCTGCTGCATGGACTCGATAGCTTTCTCGTTTTCCCCCAGTTCGGTATAGGCATCGGCCACGATGAACCGGCAGATATAGTGTTCCTTGGCTTGCGCCAACGCTTTGGCTAGAAGCTGTTTAGCTTTGTCGCGCTCGCCTATGTGCGCGAGCGCCCACCCCGCCGTGGCCGTGGCACTGGGACTATTGGAAATGCGGGCGGTGTCCTCCGCCGCGCGGAGCGTCTCGGCATGTTGCCCCAGCTGGGCATAAGCCATCGAGAGGACGGCATAAGCGGTGGGCGCCGCGGGGGCTAACTCAATGGTTTTCCGGCACTGCTCGATGGTTTCCGGCATCCGACCGGAGAAGTAGTAGATCCAAAGCGCTTCGTTGCGGCTTTCGAGCGCCAGCGGATCGTAAAGGTAGGCCTGCTGGACGTGCGAAAGCGCTTCCTCGAAGCGCCCCAACGTCCCCAGGTAATTGGCATAACCCAATTGAGCTTCCGGCAGGCTGGGGTTGATGTCGAGCGCCCGGCGATATTCCCTTTCTGCGGCCGGCCAGTCCCAATCAAAGAACAAGCGCACGTAGCCCAGCCTAACGTGCCCGCTTGCGAGGTTGGGGTCGAGCTCAACAGCGCGCAATGCCGCTTCTTTTGCGCGCGGCATCACCTCGGCTGGGGAACGGTAATACGTGGTTGAGGCAGCGTAGGCTTCAGCCAGGGCCGAATGGAGGCGGGCGTCTTTCGCGTCTTTAGCAATTCCTTCTTGGAGATACTGAATTGCCTTATTCACGCTTTCACGAGTGCCTTGTCCGAGTTCATGAAGGCCGAGAAGGTATTTATCATAGCTCTCGAGATTGACGGGCGCGGTTGCGGCGGAGCCGGTCTCGACGGGTAGCAATTGGATAGAAAGAGAATGCGTAATCTTCTCGGCGATTTCTCGTTGGATGGTCAAAAAATCGGTAAGGGGCCGCTCATAGGTTTCGGCCCAGAGGTGCGTTTGTTCTCCCGTGTGAATCAGCTGGGCCGTTATACGCACGCGATCGCCGCCGCGGCGCACGCTGCCTTCGAGCAAATAACCAACTCCGAGCTCCTGGCCGATTTGGGCAACGGTTTCTTTTGTACCTTTGTATCGCACGATGGAGGTTCGCGCGATCACGCCGAGCTTGGCGGGCTGGAGCTGGCCGAGTTGGGCGATCATCTCCTCGGTCAGACCATCCGCAAAATAGTCTTCGCGCGCATCACCGCTCAAATTCGCAAAGGGGAGCACTGCAAGCATGGCTCTTTGAGGGGCGGGTTTCTGCGACCAGAATCGCCGCGACCCGAGCATCGCCGTCACCGCTAGCGCAGTCAACACGCCTAGCGGCACCAACCGGAGAGTTCTCCTTAGGCCGACAGGTCTTGCGGTTTGAGACCGCCCGGACGCCGGGGACGTCGCTGGATCCGAAGCCGTGGTTTCGCCATCTTTGCGCACCGAAGCAACAAAACGGTAGCCCCGCCTGGGGACGGTCTCGATGTATTTGCGCCCATCAGGGCTGTCGCCCAACACCTGCCGCAGATTAAAAATGTGGCGGGACAAATTGCCTTCCTCAATGAAAACGCCCGGCCACACTTTTTCGAGCAACTCTTCTTTTTCGACGATGTGCCCGGCCTTCTCGACCAGGGCGAGGAGGGTTTCCAGATCCTTAGGCGGGAGCGTGACAGGCTGCCCGTCCCGTAGCAAAACTCGCTCCTCGGCTTCGAGTTGGTAGGGTCCGAATGCGTACAAGTGCTTTGTTTTCAACGACACTCCCAACCGAAGAATTTCTCAAGAAATCTTTCAGAACTCTTCAAAGACATTCCCGGCCGAGGGCCGGCACCTTGCCGAGAACACAAGCAGTCCCGGCGCCCCCTGAGCCCTACGAATGTGACGATTCTAGCGCATCCGGGGCCCCTTTAGCAGTCAAGCGCCGGGATTGAAGTTCATCGATCATAGGAGAAGACATGAGAGCCTTACCATTCGTTGGAACCGGGTTGGTCTTGGCGCTCGCGGCGTCATTAGCCGCGGCGCCCGGCGGATCTTCATGGCGGATAAAAGCCGACTACCTGGAAGCCTGCAGTTGCCATCTGTTTTGCCAATGCTATTTCAACAAACAGGCGGAACATCCCATGTGCGAATTCAACATGGCGGTGACCGTGCGCGAAGGGCATTCCGGAAACGTTGATCTGAGGAATGCCAAGTACTGGTTGACGGGAGACATCGGTGACAAGTGGGGGACGCAAAAGAAGGGCACGTGGGTGGTGGTCTCCTTCGATCCGAAGACGACTAAGGAGCAGCGCGATGCTCTCGCGCCCATCATTCTGAAGACTTACGGTTTGGAGTGGGGCGAACTAAAAGTGCAGGAAGCCCCCATCGAAGTGCGGCAGTCGGGCGATCTTGTGGAAGCAAAGCTCGGCGACGGAAGAGAGGCTTACTTGAAGCTCAGGCGCGAGCCAGGTGCCGACGGGAAGGGTGTAGTGCTCAAGAACATCAAATACTTTAACGCCGCCCAGAACGACGGTTTTGAGCTCTACCGGTCGGTGGAACACCGCGCCGATCTTGAGGGGCACCAGTTTTCCTACTCGGATCGTAATGCGTTCCTGATAACCATCGTGTCCGAAGAGCCGAAGGGGCAGTAGGCGGGTAGGAGCCGGACACGAGAAAGCAGAGCGGGAAAACGTGTCTGCCAGGGCGGACGGAAATCGCATCGCAGGAGAAAAGGGCACGAAGATCCGTGCCCTTCATGAACAATCCTTCCGCGAGCGAGCTCACTGCGTCTTGATGGTGTCCTTGGCGGCGTCCCAGGTGACCGCGGCCTTTCGGAAATAGGATTCGTTGGCCATGTGGCAGGCAAGCGCGGCGTGGTTGCCGAACACGGCATCTTCGACGACGGGCTGGCGCGACTTCACGGCCTGGAAGAACTTCCAGAGATGGGGCTTTTCCTCGTCCCAGGAGGCGCCCCGGTAGTTGTAACCCTCGGACACAGGCTCTTTGCCCGGCTTGGGATCGTGCGCTTCGTGCCATTCCTTGAAGTACGCTTCGCGCATCGCACGCGGAAAACCATAAGTGTAATAGCTGGGCGCTTCGTCCACGCCGGATTGCGGATAATAAGTGATGGTGAACTCCGTCACTTCCAGAATTCCCCGTGAGCCTTGGAAGCGATAGGTCTCCGGGCTTTCGCAGCCCAGATTCAAGCGCAGGTAAACCGGAGCGCGGCGTACACCGTAGTCAAAAAGCGCGGCCTGGACGTCGGGCATGTCGCGGCCATCCTTAAAGCGCAAAATGTCGCCGAGCGCCAGGGCTTTCTGCGGCGGCTCGTTCCAGCCCAGCATGAAATTCATGCCGCTGACAAGATGCACGAGCAAATCGCCGGCGACCCCTGTTCCGTATTCCCGCCAGCAGCGCCAGCGCGCAAAATATTTTGGGGACATGTCGGGATCCCAGGGCTTTTTCGGCGTATCGCCCTGCCAGGTGTCCCAATCGAAATTGCTGGGAGCCAGGCCCGGCGGCGGTGGATACTCCCACGCGCCGTTGGGGTCGTTGCGACCGTAGGTACCCTCGACGAGAGTGAGCGTGCCGACGATACCGTTCGCAAGCAGCTCTTTGGCCTTGGCGCAGATGACCGAGCTGACGCGTTGCGATCCAATCTGCACGATGCGGCCGGTTTTTTTTGCCGCGGCCACCATGGCCACGCCGTCGGCAGCGGAATGCGACATGGGCTTTTCGCAGTAGATGTCCTTTCCGGCGTTCACCGCATCGATGACGATTTGCTTATGCCAGTGATCGGGAACGGCGGCGATGATGCAATCGATCTCCTTGTTGTCGAGAAGTTCCTTGTACCGGCGCGTGGTGACGACTTTGTCGCCGGCGATTTCTTTCGAAAGCGAGTGGCGGCCGTCCCAGAGATCGGCGGCGGCGACACATTCGACGCCGGGGAGCTGCACGGCGTTCGTCAGCAGGCCCGAGCCCTGCATACCGATGCCGATGATGCCGAAACGCACGCGGTCGCTCGGCGAAGGGGGTTGCAAGGGCAGAGGAATGTGCTCCGGCTCGAGAAAAATCCTGGGCGAAGCGGCGAGCGCACCGGTGGCGCCGGCGCTGCGCAGAAGGAATTTGCGGCGTGACAGGTCTTTTCTCATGTCGAGCTCCTGGAGGAAGTTGCAAGTGGCCAGTTCAGAGTCCAAACTCGAAGCGAGACCAAAGATCGGAGATCAACGATCAGCTGCGCAGATAAGTTCGCTCGAATTGGGGCCCAAAAACCACGGATTGTACACCAAGCGTTCAGAACCGATAACGGCGCCGGGCTAAAGCCCGGCCTGTACAAATCCCGAGAATTCAAAGGGCACACGATTTATCGTGCACCTAGAACTTGTCGGTACGCTGGAACATCCGAGCCGGGCAAGGGCACAGAATGCTGCGCCCTCCTAGAGAACCTAGACCGATAGCTAGAATCTCAGTTCTTGCAGATACGTATAACTGATCCTGATGTCATCAAAGGCGGATTTCGGATCGTCATTCTCGACGAAATAATGCTGGATGCCGGCCCGGCCACCGTGCGCGAAGAGATTTTTCCAATCAATGGAGCCTTGGCCGACATCGGCCATCCTTCCGCCATACTTGACATTCTGCCCCATAGCGCCCTGGTAGCCGCTGTTGGAGCTGGCGTCTTTGACCCAATCCTTGACATGCACAAGCGGGAAGCGCCCGGGGTATTTATCGAAGTACGCGATGGGATCTTTTCCAGCGACGCTGATCCAGCAGAGATCCATCTCCATGGCGACGAGTTTGGGATCGGTTTCGGCAAGAAGGACATCGTAGGGAAGTTTGCCGCCGAGGGAATCGGCTGGCTGAAATTCGAAGGAGTGATTGTGGTAGCCGAATTGGATGCCGGCTTTTTGGCTTTCTTCGCCAGCCTTGTTGAAGAGGTCCGCGGCACGCTTCCATCCGCCGGGTTCGCCGCGCTGCTTTTCGTCGACCCACGGGCAAATGATGTAGCTGTGGCCGACGGTCTTCGCGGCTTCGATGGTTTCGGGCCACTTGTGTTCGACGGTCTTGTAGTCAACGTGGCAGGAAGGGGCCACAAGTCCGTTTTTGTCGAGCAGCTCGCGGATTTCTTTCGGCGAATGGCCGAAATAACCGGCGAATTCGACTTCCTTGTAGCCTGTCGCGGCGACCTTGGCGATCGTGCCCGCAACGTCGGTCTTCATGGCGTCGCGAACGGTGTAGAGCTGGAGACCGATGCGCTCGATTTGGTGCGTCGGGTTTTCCAGATTTGCCGTGGCAAATCCTGGGTTAAGAAGAGCCGCCGCCCAGCTGGGTTTGGCAGCGGAAAGAGTTGCGGCAAGCGAGGTGCCGATAAATGTGCGTCGGTTCATGCGCTGCATTTTACCTCTTCAGAGAGGAAAGGGAACAAACGATTCGTCAAAAAAAGGGGCGGCGACAGGAATCGCCGCCCCTTCAGGGTTAGGAGCGTCAGAACTGGAATCGCAGGCCGAATTGCATCCGGCGCGCGAGATGCGCATTGGTGGCATGGAGAAAAGATGATGACGCGATGCACGCTGGTGCGCCCGCAGAATTGTTGGCGCCACCGGTGCAGTCCATTGCCGCTGCAGCAGCCGAACCCGCGCCCGAACCGCTGATCTCATTGTACTGGGTATGGTTGAAGAGATTGAAGTTCTCCCAACGGAAGTCGATGGCTTTTTTTTCGCCGAGGGAGAAGCGCTTGAACAGGCCGAAGTCGAAATTCAAGCGGCCAGGCAAATAGAGCGTGTTGCGCCCGACGTTGCCAAAGGTGAGTCCCCTGGGCAAAGCGAACGCCGCTGGGTTGTAAAAAAGCGGGCCTCGAACGCCGGGGATGTTGGTTTGCGTAAGACCCGAATGGGGGTCGCCAATCAAATCCGGCCGGGAGCCAATGCCTACTCCATTGGCCACTCCCGCATTGTCCCCAAAGCTCGTGCCGTTGGTAACGCTGAAGGGCTGGCCGGTCTGTGCGACGGTGATGCCTGAGACCTGCCATCCCCCTAGTAGAGTGTGAGAGAGGCCCGATCCCTTATAGATTGGCAGGGCATAAACATAGCTGATGGCTAAATTGTGACGCATATCAAAACTGGAATTGCCGCGGTTGGCGGCAAGGTTGTAGGCGTTGACGAAGGCATTGTCATACCTGTCTGAGGAGTTATCAATCGAGTGGCTGTAAGTGTAGGCCAAGCTCAAGGTCAAGTCGCCGACAGTGCGCCGTACAGTAGCCTGCATGGCGTTGTAGATGGAGTTTGCCTGATCCTCCAGGCGTGTGATGTTTCCGAACCCTAGCCGAGGCCGCGAAGGGTTGGGGTCATTGCCGCAGGCAACGCCGAGATTCGTGAGGGCTTGCCCGGTAACGGGTGTTCCGTTGGCAAGTGTGGGTGGGGTGTTGGTGATGCTATTGCAATCGGCCTGTGTGATTGGTTGTCCCGGGGCAAAGGGGTTCGCCGAAGCAGACACGGGGAACAACTGGTTCAGGTTGCGTTGCTGCGTGAGGTGTGTACCTTTGCTTCCGACGTAGGAGACCGTAGCCACGACGTGGCTTGGGAGTTCCTTCTCAACGTCAAGGTGAAACTGCTGCACATACGGCCAGATAGCCTTGTCCGGGATGGAGTTGACAGACAGAGGGAACAGCAACCCGCCGCCCCCGATATTGCTGTAGCCGTTGATGTTGAATTGCGAGGCGTTAAGCGAATACGGGGCAGAACCTTCGAGGGACTCGGTGTTGGCTTCGTTGCCATTGGTGTGCTCGAAGAAGATCCCGTAGCCGCCGCGAATGGCCATTTTGCCGTCGCCTTTGGGGTCCCAAGCAAAACCAATGCGCGGCGCGGGATTGAAGAGGTGTCCTTTCAGGCAGCCGGCCTCCGAGGAGGAACCTACGGTTGCACCAGGGAAGGAGTTCGTAACCAGGCTAGGAATGAGCGAAGGTCCGCCGGGACCGCCGCATTGAATGACACCATTGAAGGGATTGCCGGGACCAGGGACGAAAGCACCCTCCTGTCCCGTGACGGAGCCGTCGTCAATCACAGGTGAGCCGCCGGTCTTAAAGGCAGTGGGCTCGAAGTTGAAGGCGTGCCTGTAGCGTTCCCGATATGTGCCAAAGAGGCTAAGGCGCAAGCCCAGATTGAGAGTGAAATTCTTGGTTATGCGCCAGTCGTCCTGGAAATAGGGCTCTACGATTTTGTAGCGATTGTAATACTTGGCTTGGAGATTGACTTGTGAGAACTGCGCAACCTTGCCCACGAGCAGGTCCGCAAAGGCGTTTCCCGTGCTGGGAACCGATGTATTGCTGGAATCGAATGTCAAAATACCCTGGATGTACGGTGAGTTCTGCTCGTTCTTTTGCGCAAACGCCATGTAAACGCCAAACTGCATCGTGTGCGTTCTCACAATCTTGGTCACGTTGTCGCGGTACGTGTAGACGGGGTTGGCGTTATTCCATGGAAAGTATCCGGTGTCCGCATTAAAACCGCCCCCGTAGGCAACGTTGCTCGCTAGCGTAAATGATGGGAGCTTTCCCCCCTGACCATTGTTAAAAAGGAGGCCCATTGGGAAAGGGGAAGGAAGCGGAGGGTTGTGAAGAGCCGTAAGAAAAATGTGATCCGCAGTGTAGCTGGCCACGAATTCATTGAGCAACGTTGGCGAGATGTTTGCATTCAGGCGGGCCACAAAGCTCGTGCCTGGGCCGACGAACTCGGTATTGATATCCTCGAAGCTGGAACCATTGCCCCAGAGCGGATTCTCTGTCTGCGTCTGCCAGGAATCATGGATGTACCGGAAGGTTAGTCGGTAATTGTCGGTGATATTGTGATCGATTCGCACGAGCTCTTCCCGCCAGGTTTCTGGAAGGGAAACGGTTTGTACAACCGCCGGAAACCCATTGTTGGTCAAACCCGGAGTCGCTTTCGGGATGAGAGCGAGCAGCGCCTGACCCACGGGATCAATTGTCACCGTGTCACCGGGGAAACGCGAGCCGGTGGCCGGGTTGATCGGGCAATCCGATCCGGGACATAGATCGGAGAAATTTCCAGTGCGCTCGGCGTCCGAGGGGACGTTCACGGCGCCAGTCGTATGCGGATTCTTTTCACGGCGCCATTCCTCGGAGAAAAAGAAGAAGGTCTTCTTTTTATCGACATTGTAGTGATTTGGAATGAAGACCGGCCCGCCAATAGTGTAGCCAAAATCATGCTTCTTGTAGGGGGCCTTCTTGGCAGTTGGATCGGCCCCTTCTCTCCAGGACTTGGCATTAAAGAAATCGTTGCGCAAGTATTCAAAAGCACTGCCGTGGAAAGAGCTTGTACCGGATTTGGTTTCGACCTCCACCGTGCCGGAGCCGTTCCGGCCATATTGTGCGCCGTAGTTGGAAGTGAGGACTTTGAACTCGGCGATTGCCTCGGGGTTGGGATAAACGTTAAGCGTAGCGTTGCTGCCGTTGTCCATGTTGTCGCCGCCGTCGAGTTCCCAGTTGTTGTACTCGGTCCGGCCCCCATTCATGCTATAGGCCACGTTGCCGTAGACGCCGACCTTGGCGTCGTCTTGACCGGTCTGGGTGACCACGCCGGGCGCCAAATTAACGAGCTGGGTGAAATTGCGGCCATTAAGTACGAGGTTGTCGATCTGCTTGCCGGTGATGGTGCTGGTGAGATCGGAAGAAGTGGTTTCGACTTCGGCAATGGCTTCGCCGGTGACTTCAACTGTTTGCGTAATCGCCCCGACAGTGAGTTGCACGTCAATGCGGGCCTTTTCGGCCACGTTTAGCACGATCTTCTGTACAGAGAATTTTTGAAAACCTTGGGCAGTCACGACTAAATTATAGGTATCGCCAGGCAAACCGGAAATAACGTATGCACCGTCGGCGTTTGAAGTTGTGGTACGCGTCAGGCTGCCAGCGGCGTTGCTGAGAACAACTTCAGCGCCAACGACCGCGGCGCCGGATTTATCTACGACCGTGCCGCTGATATAGCCGGTGTCCTGAGCGCGCACGGCGAGAGGAAGCACTAGGGCGATCACGAACACGCAAAGCCACCAGGGCGCGATATTCCGAATTCTGTTTCGCTGTTGCAAACGATTAAAGTTTTCCGTCACAGTAAACCTCCAAAGAAAAAATGGAAATGGGGTGACAAGAACGGACGGACAGTGAAGACACAGGTCGGGAGGCCACTGCGCGTTGTGCGACCACAGGCGTTCGAAGATAGCCACTCACCGAGACAGCCCCCCACCACTTGACCGTGCCAAAATTGCACCGGAGCTGCTTATTAAAACGAGTTAATACTGCTACGCGAGTCAGGTGTCAAGTCAAAAGTTGAAGGTCGAAGTGGAAAGCGGAAATAGAGGTGGCTAATGGCCCTTCCTCTGCAGTCAGGGCGCGCCCTTCCTGCCCAGCGTAAAGGTGTGGCGAGAGATAGAGTTAACCGCGTATTGGCCACCGGGCGGCGACTTGGAAATCGGCTAGGATTCGGAACCCGTTCGTGGGCCAAGGCCGGGCCCGCGAATCCGGAGCGGGGAATCGCCTCCCCCGGAGTTACAATTCTGGTGATTTACGCTGCGGAGCCGGAGACTCCAAAGTGATGAAGATTTGCCAGCGTGTCTGTAAGGTTTGGATCGTGGTTTTCGCTATCTGGTGTGGAGCGGGGACGATTGTTCCTGCCGCGTGGCTCGAGGGAGCAAGCGGCGGGTTTCAGCAGGCCGCCTCGGCCGCCCCGGATGGCGTTTCCCGTTCGAATCCTGAAAAGTGGTTTGCGGAAGGACAGGCGGCGCTAAGGGACGGAAACCTTGACGCTGCAGAAGTGGCGTTTCGGCGAGTTCTTGCCGTGGACCCAGGCTCGGGAGTCGCGTATTCGAATCTGGGCGTGATCGCCATGCGCCGCAAGGAGTGGGACCACGCGATTGCCCTTCTGCGAAAGGCCGAAGCTCTGGAGCCGAAGATCAGCGGGATCCGGCTGAACATCGGGCTGGTAGAGTATAGGCGCGCGGATTATGACGCGGCGATTGCGCCGCTTGCGTCTGTTCTTCGCGAGCAGCCGGACTCAGAGCAGGCGCGATACCTTTTGGGGCTCTGCCAGGTTTTCACAAAGCATTATTCGGATGCGGTGAAGGTGCTCGAACCTCTCTGGCCCAGGAAATCGGATGACGTCCTCTACCTCTATCTGATCGATATTGCCGCGGTGGAGTCCGGGCAAAAAGATTTGGACGATAAAATCCTGAATCAGATGATCCGCGTGGGCGGAGCAACAGCGGAATACCATTTGATTCTGGGAAAGGCCTTTCTCAACCGCTACGAAATGGCCGAGGCAAAGACGGAATTGGAACGGACGGCGACGATCAATCCCAACCTGCCTTTTCTGCACATGAATTTAGGAATCACGTACATGCGGTTGGGGGATTATGAACGCGCCGAGGCCGAATTCCGGAAAGACATCGAACTCGAACCGGACCTGGCGGATAACTACGAGCAACTTGGCGTGCTCTTCTCGCGGATGCAAAAAGACGAAGAGGCGCAAAGAGCGTTTCACGAGGCGCTCAAGAGGAATCCAAAGAACGACGGAGCGTACCTCGGCTTGGCCAAGCTTTATCAGAAACAGGCAAAGTTGCGCGAAGCGCTAAAGATGGTGGATACGGCGCTTCGGCTATCGCCGGAAATCCATGGAGGTCATTACTTGCGAGGAAGAATCCTAAGCAAGCTGGGGCGAGAGAACGAAGCTCAAGCGGAATTTGCCGCCGCGCAAAAGACAATCGATACGCGCCTAAACAAAGAGCGCGATACCCTCGAAGAGGGTCCTATTCCGAATCCGGAACTGACCAAACCACCGCAATAGCTTACGTGAGATCAAGGGGCGGCGCTTGCCAGGGGCTGCGGGATTGTTCGAGAGCTTCGGCGACGGCTAGGACCAGTTCTTCTTCAAAGGGCCGGCCGATGATTTGCACTCCGATAGGAAGACCTTCGTTCGAAAAGCTGATGGGGACAGCGGCGCCGGGGAAGCCGGTTAAGTTTAGCCATTGCGAAAAACGCATGGTGTCGAGATAGCCGGTGCCGGGGCGGTAGTTTCCTTCGCCGTGGGGAAACGCGGGCGCCGAGGAGACCGGCGAGAGCAGGACAGGGACGCCGTCCATTTGGCGGAGAATCGTTTCGCGAAGGAGGTCGCGCTCGGCCGAAGCCTGAAGGAACCGATCGAGCGAGACGGGACTGGACGAAGCGGCATGCGAAAGATATTCGCGCAGCATCGGACTGAGCTGCGATTCGTGGCCAGAGAGCTTGGCGTTGAGCAGATGGGCGATAACCGGGCCGAAGAAAAACCACCAGAGCTCGAGAGCTCGGTCGAGACCATGCAATTCGAATGGCTCAACGGCGAACCCGTGGTTGCTGAGCAGTTTGGCAGCGCCGTCGACGGCAGCCCGCGTTTCGCTGGTGGCATTCCGAAGCGCGGAGCTTTCCAGAACGCCGATGCGCGTCGAGCGCAGATCTTTCTCGGAGTAAGACCGGACGGGGACGGGCGCGCAGTGCGCGTCGCCCGCATCGGGGCCGGCCATGATTTCGAAAAGCGCGCGCACATCGGCGATGGTGCGCGCCATCGGGCCGACAGCACCGATCCAACCGAACGCGCCGGCGCCCGAAGGAAAATGGCCGGTGATAGGAATGCGGCCGGGCGTGGGCTTTAGTCCGCAGATACCGCAAAAATGAGCGGGCACGCGAATGGAGCCGCCGCCATCGCTTCCGACGCCGCCCATCGAGCAGCCTGCTGCGATCGCGGCAGCCTCGCCGCCGCTCGAGCCTCCCGCGGAGCATCGAAGGTTCCAGGGATTGCTGGTCTTTCCGGTGAGAAGGTTGTCGGTCTCGTAAGCCATCAGAAATTCCGGCGTGTTGGTGTTGCCGAGAAGAACGGCGCCGGCCGATTTTAGCCGGGCAACAAGAGGAGCGTCGGTGCGAGGGACGTAATCTTTGCGAAGAAGGGAGCCCGCCGGGCAGGGCCAGCCGGCGACGTCGATCGAACTCTTGACGGTCAAGGGCACGCCGTGAAGAGCGCTCCGCGGCTCACGGCGAGACACGGCCGTTTCGGCCGCGCGAGCTTGCGCGCGAGCTCCGTCTGCGTCCAAGTAAGCAAAGGCACGGAGCTTCGGTTCGAGAGAGGCGATGCGGCGGAGATGAGACTCGACAAGTTCTGCGGGAGACAGCTTCTTCAAGCGAATGTCTCGGGCCACTTCCGAGATCGTGGCGGAGAGCGGCGTGGTCATAAGAGAAACTGCG
>Ga0310910_10000873_pt1 | contig 15639 bp, 14 predicted proteins | sample GREbulkMGHF172_FD_203448 | JGI IMG/M metagenome (GOLD analysis project Ga0310910, IMG submission 203448) | Lab enrichment of tropical soil microbial communities from Luquillo Experimental Forest, Puerto Rico - GRE.bulkMG.HF172 | ecosystem: Environmental > Terrestrial > Soil > Tropical forest >... | reverse complement strand
GGGTCTGGCTGCTATCGGGTCGGGAGTTGACGGCCTTAAGGCTCCGGACGCCGCGGCCGCTCGGACCGCGCTGGGCTCCGGATGCGCGCCGGCGCTCTTGGCTAGTCGGCATGTATGGCTACGGCATCAGCTACGCGATCGCGTCGTTGTCGTGCACGATCGGGCCGTTTCTGGCCGTCACCGCCGCCGGTTTCCGGGGTGGATCGGTGCTCAGCGGCGTGTCGATCTACGTCGCCTATGTCGCGGGCCTGACCTTGGTGGTCGGCGTACTGGCCATCGCCGCGGCGACCGCCGGCTCGGCGCTGGCCGACCGCTTGCGGCGAGTCTTGCCGTTCGTCAACCGGATCAGCGGTGTCCTGCTGGTGCTGGTCGGGCTGTACGTCGCCTACTACGGCGTCTACGAGCTGCGTCTTTTCGCCGGCAGGGTGAACCCCCGGGACGCGGTGATCATGTCGGCCGGTCGCCTGCAGGGCGCGCTGGCCGGCTGGGTGCACCAACATGGTGTCCTGCCCTGGGTGGTGGCTTTGGTCGCGCTGGTGGCCGGCGCGTTCGCCGGCGCCCGGTACCGCCGGGCGCGGCGCGGACATCGCCCCTGACGCCCGTGCGGCGGCTACCTGAGCCAGCCGCTGCGACGGCCCCACACGTCGCGCACCAGAACAAAGAGCGAGAGGGCGGCAAAGACGATCAGGAACCAGTTCTCGATATGGCCGACGTGATTGCCGCGCATCATTGCCAGCAGGAAAAGGACGGCGAACACCCCGACGCCGTACCAGGTGCGGTAGTTGATCTTGCTCCAACCCCACGCTGCGGACGGCACCTCCGCGACGTCGACGCCGTTGTAGTGCTCCACCTCGGTACTGGCCACGGCGAATCCCTTTCGGATGGATCGGCTTCTCGTTTGAGATTGTGGCACACCCTCCGCGCGGCCCCGCAGAGATCGCCAGGGGGGCACAATGAGTGGGTGACCAACCCCCTGGCTCAAGCAGGTTCTGGGGCCCGTCTACGCGTGCTGGTGCTGGGCAGCACCGGCTCAATCGGCACCCAGGCGCTGGAGGTCATCGCCGCCAATCCGGACCGCTTCGAGGTGGTCGGGCTGGCCGCCGGGGGCGCGAGCGTGGAAACGCTGCTGCGGCAGCGCGCCGAGACCGGCGTCACCAATATCGCCGTCGCCGACGAGCGCGCGGCTCAAAAGGTCGGTGACGTCCGTTTCCACGGGCCCGAGGCGGTGACCCGACTGGTCGAGGAGACCGACGCGGACGTCGTACTCAACGCGCTGGTGGGGGCGTTGGGCCTGCGACCGACGCTGGCCGCGCTCGAGTCGGGCGCCCGGCTCGCGCTTGCGAATAAGGAGTCGCTGGTGGCCGGGGGTCCGCTGGTCTTGCGGGCGGCCCAACCGGGCCAGATCGTGCCGGTCGATTCCGAACACTCCGCGCTGGCTCAATGCCTGCGCGGCGGCGCTCCCGACGAGGTCGCCAAGCTCGTGCTGACGGCCTCGGGTGGGCCGTTTCGCGGCTGGACGGCCGCCGACCTCGAGCGCGTCACCCCCGCGCAGGCGGGCGCCCACCCCACCTGGTCGATGGGTCCGATGAACACGCTGAACTCGGCGTCGCTGGTCAACAAGGGGCTCGAGCTCATCGAGACCCATCTGTTGTTCGGCATTGCCTACGACCGCATCGAGGTCGTCGTGCACCCTCAGTCGATTGTTCACTCGATGGTCACGTTCATCGACGGCTCGACGATCGCCCAAGCCAGCCCCCCGGACATGAAGCTGCCGATTTCATTGGCACTGGGCTGGCCCCGGCGGGTGCCCGGCGCGGCAGCGTTCTGTGACTTCAGCACCGCGTCGACCTGGGAATTCGAGCCGCTGGACGCCGATGTTTTCCCCGCGGTCGAGCTTGCCCGGCATGCCGGCCAGACCGGTGGCTGCATGACCGCCGTCTACAACGCCGCCAACGAGGAAGCGGCAGCGGCCTTCCTTGACGGACGGATTGGATTCCCTGCGATTGTCGGCACCATCGCCGAGGTACTGCGCGCTGCCGACCAATGGGCCGTCGAACCAGCTACCGTGGATGACGTACTCGAAGCGCAGCGCTGGGCCCGAGCGCGAGCGCAACGCGAGGTTTCCGGAATGGTCTTAGAAAGGTCCTAACGACGGAGATGATGTTTGTTCTCGGCATTGTGCTGTTCGCACTGGCCATCCTGATCTCGGTAGCGCTGCACGAGTGCGGCCACATGTGGGTCGCCCGTGCCACCGGCATGAAGGTGCGCCGCTATTTCGTCGGCTTCGGCCCGACGCTGTGGTCGACCCGGCGCGGGGAAACCGAGTACGGCGTCAAGGGCGTTCCGCTGGGCGGATTCTGCGACATCGCCGGCATGACCCCGGTCGAGGAGCTGGCGCCCGACGAGCATGACCGCGCCATGTACAAACAGAAGACCTGGAAACGCGTCGCGGTGCTGTTCGCCGGGCCGGGCATGAACTTCGTCATCTGCCTGGTGCTGATCTACGGCATCGCACTGGCCTGGGGGCTGCCGAACCTGCACCCGCCCACCAATGCCGTCGTCGGCGAAACCGGTTGTGTCGCAAAGGAAGTGACCGCAGGAAAGCTCGACAAGTGCGACGGTCCCGGTCCGGCGGCGCAGGCCGGGATCCGCCCGGGGGACGTCGTCGTCAAGGTCGGTAACACCCCGGTGTCCACCTTCGACGACATGGCCGCCGCGGTCCGCAAATTGCAGGGCACCGTGCCGGTCGTCGTGCAGCGCGACGGCACCACCATCACCACCTACGTCCAGGTCCAGTCCACCCAGCGCTTCCTGACCAATGGGGCCAAGGGCGGCCAACCCGAGGCCGCCACGGTCGGCGCCATCGGCGTCGGCGCCGTCAGACTCGCGCCCACGCACTACGGCGTCCTCACGGCGATACCGGCTACCTTCGCCTTCGCGGGAGACCTGACCGTCGAGGTGGGCAAGGCGCTGGTCACCATCCCGACAAAGGTCGGTGCGCTGGTGCACGCCATCGGCGGCGGACAGCGTGACCCACAGACGCCGATGAGTGTGGTCGGGGCCAGCATCATCGGCGGCGACACCGTCGACCATGGGCTGTGGGTGGCGTTCTGGTTCTTCCTGGCCCAGTTGAACCTCATTCTGGGCGCGATCAACCTGCTGCCGTTGCTCCCGTTCGATGGCGGTCACATCGCCATCGCGGTGTTCGAGAAGATCCGCAACCTCATCCGGTCGGCCCGCGGCATGGTCGCCGCGGCGCCGGTGAACTACCTCAAACTGATGCCCGCCACGTACGTGGTGTTGGTGTTCGTGGTCGGCTACATGCTGCTGACCGTGACCGCCGATCTGGTCAACCCGATCAGGCTGTTCCAATGACGGTCGGCCTGGGCATGCCCGGCACACCTGAGCCGCCGGCGCCCACGCTTGCCCCGCGGCGCGCCACCCGTCAGCTGATGGTCGGCGACGTCGGGGTCGGCAGCGAGCATCCGATCTCGGTGCAGTCGATGTGCACCACCAAAACGCACGACGTCAACACGACGCTGCAGCAGATCGCCGAACTGACCGCGGCCGGCTGCGACATCGTCCGGGTGGCCTGCCCGCGCCAGGAGGACGCCGACGCGCTGGCCGAGATCGCGCGGCACAGCCAGATCCCGGTGATCGCCGACATTCACTTCCAGCCGAAGTACATCTTCGCCGCCATCGATGCCGGGTGTGCCGCGGTGCGGGTAAACCCGGGCAACATCAAGGAATTCGACGGCCGCGTCGGCGAGGTCGCCAAGGCCGCGGGTGCGGCCGGTATCCCGATCCGCATCGGCGTCAACGCGGGCTCGCTGGACAAGCGGTTCATGGAGAAGTACGGCAAGGCGACGCCGGAGGCACTGGTCGAGTCCGCGCTGTGGGAGGCGTCGCTCTTCGAAGAGCACGGGTTCGGCGACATCAAGATCAGCGTCAAGCACAACGATCCCGTCGTGATGGTCGCCGCCTACGAGCAGCTGGCCGCCCAGTGCGACTACCCGCTGCACCTGGGCGTCACCGAGGCCGGTCCCGCCTTCCAGGGCACGATCAAGTCCGCGGTGGCGTTCGGAGCCCTGCTGTCCCGCGGCATCGGCGACACCATCCGAGTGTCGCTGTCGGCACCGCCGGTCGAAGAGATCAAGGTCGGCAGTCAAATTCTGGAGTCGCTGAACCTGCGGCCGCGTTCGCTCGAGATCGTGTCGTGTCCGTCGTGCGGTCGCGCACAGGTCGACGTCTACACCCTGGCCAACGAGGTCACCGCCGGGTTGGACGGTCTGGATGTGCCGCTGCGCGTCGCCGTGATGGGCTGCGTCGTCAACGGACCGGGCGAGGCCCGCGAGGCCGACTTGGGCGTTGCGTCGGGAAATGGCAAGGGCCAGATCTTCGTTCGTGGCGAGGTCATCAAGACCGTGCCCGAGGCTCAGATCGTCGAGACGCTGATCGAGGAGGCCATGCGGCTCGCGTCGGAGATGAGCGCCGATCAGGGACCTGGACAAGAAGCGAGCGGTTCGCCGGTTGTGACCGTAAGCTGATAGGGGCCCCGCGCCCGTCAGTTGTCTTTTGAAGTTCCTCAGTTCGCAGCACAGAGAGTTCGCCAGATGTCGGCTCCGCCAATCTTTCGCCTTGTCGGCGAGCGGCGGGTGTCCGTGGTGCGTGATGCCGCCGCTGTCTGGCGGGTATTGAACGACGACCCGATCGGCTCGTGCATGGTCGCGGCCCGCGTCGCCGACCATGGCATCGACGCCCACTCGATCGGCGGGGAACTGTGGACCCGCCGCGGTCCCGAGGAGTCCCTGTGCTTCGCCGGTGCCAACCTCATCCCGCTGCGCGGCGCCCTGGCCGACCTGAACGCCTTCGCCGACGAGGCGATGAGTGGGACGCGGCGCTGTTCGTCGCTAGTGGGCAGGGCCGACCTGGTCATCCCGATGTGGGAGCGACTCGAGTCCGCCTGGGGTCCGGCGCGTGACGTGCGCGACCACCAGCCGCTGATGGCGCTCACCCGCCACCCGAGCTGCGAGATCGACCCCGAGGTGCGTCAGGTCCGGCCGGACGAGTTGGATGCCTACCTCGTGGCCGCCGTCGACATGTTCATCGGCGAGGTGGGCGTCGACCCGCGGGTCGGCGACGGCGGTCGAGGCTACCGCCGACGGGTGGCCAGCCTGATCGCGGCGGGGCGGGCCTGGGCCCGCTTCGAGCGCGGTGAAGTCGTCTTCAAGGCCGAGGTGGGGTCGCAGTCTCCCGGGGTCAGCCAGATCCAAGGGGTCTGGGTGCACCCGGAGTGGCGCGGCCTGGGCCTGGGCACCACCGGAACCGCAACGGTGGCCGCCGTGATCGTCGGTAGCGGGCGGATCGCCAGCCTCTACGTCAACAACTTCAACGTGGTCGCGCGTGCCGCGTACGCCCGGGTGGGCTTCGCCGAGGTCGGCACCTTCGCGACGGTGCTCCTGGACTGATCCGCGAGCGTAACGCCGGATTGCCCATAACGGTTGTGTCTCGGTGTGTCTGCGCGGGAGTCGCGGTCCCAGTTCTTAACATCAGCACCGATGGTAACTAGAACAACACTAGCCTCATGCGCCTCAGGCCTGCTGCTCGTCGCGGTCATCGCCCTGTCCGGATGCACGCCGCGGCCCGACGGCCCGGGCTCGGCCGCCGAAAAGTTCTTCCGCGCCTTGGCCATTGGGGACACCGCGACGGCCGCCCAACTCAGCGACAACCCCAACGAAGCCCGCGAAGCGCTCAACGCGGCGTGGGCCGGGCTGCAGGCCACCCACTTGGATGCGCAAGTCCTCAGCTCCAAGTACGCCGAGGACACCGGCACGGTCAGCTATCGCTTCACCTGGCATCTGCCCAAGAACCGGACGTGGAACTACGACGGCCAACTCAAAATGGCCCGCGACGAGGGGCGCTGGGAGGTCCGGTGGGCTCCCAGCGGGCTGCACCCCAAGCTGGGCGAGCACCAGACGTTCGCGTTGCGGGCCGACGCGCCGCCCCGCGCCTCGGTGAACGAACTAGGGGGCAGCGACGTGCTGGTCCCGGGCTACATGTACCACTACACGCTGGACGCCACCCAGGCCGGACCCGCGCTGATCGGGACGACCCATGCGATCGTGGAGGCCCTGCACCCTTTTAACAACACGCTGACCGATCCGCAGTTGCTGGCCGAGCAGGCGAGCTCAGTGCCCCACCCGGTGGATCTGGGCGTCACGCTGCATCCCGACGAAAACGACAAGGTGTTCCCGGCGATCGGCAAGCTGCCGGGCATCGTGGTCACGCCCCAAGCCGCGATGCTGCCGACCGACCCGCACTTCGCGCCGGCCGTCATCGGTGAAGTCAAGAAGGCGGTGATCGAGCAACTCGACGGCCAGGCGGGCTGGCGGGTGGTCAGCGTCAACCAGAACGGAGTCGACGTCGCCGTGTTGCACGAGGTCGAGGGCTCGCCGGCGCCGTCGGTGTCGATCACTCTGGACCGGGCGGTGCAAAACGCCGCGCAGCACGCGGTGGATACCCGGGGCGGCAAAGCGATGATCGTCGTGATCAAGCCGTCGACCGGGGAGATCCTTGCGATCGCGCAGAACGGCGGCGCGGACGCGGACGGCCTGCCGGCCACCAACGGCCTGTTTCCACCCGGGTCGACGTTCAAGATGATCACCGCCGGCGCCGCCATCGACCGCGATATGGCCACGCCCAACACGATGCTGGGCTGCCCGGGCCATGTCGACATCGGGCACCGCACCATCCCCAATTACGGCGGCTTCGATCTCGGCGTGGTGTCGATGTCACGGGCATTCGCCAGTTCCTGCAACACCACCTTCGCCGAGCTGGGCAGCAGGTTGCCGCCCCGCGGTCTGACACAGGCGGCCTCCCGCTATGGGATCGGGCTCGACTATCAGGTGGACGGCATTACCACGGTAACCGGGTCAGTGCCGCCGACGGTGGACCTGGCCGAGCGCACCGAAGACGGCTTTGGCCAGGGCAAGGTTCTGGCCAGCCCCTTCGGCATGGCGCTGGTCGCGGCCACCGTCGACGCCGGAAAGACCCCGGTGCCGCAGCTGATCGCGGGGCGGCCGACGACGGTCGAAGGCGACAACACGCCGATCTCGGAGAAGATGGTCGACTCGCTGCGGCCGATGATGCGGCTGGTCGTGACCAACGGGACCGCCAAGGAGATCGCCGGCTGCTGTGGCGAGGTGTACGGGAAGACCGGTGAGGCCGAATTCCCGGGCGGATCGCATTCCTGGTTCGCCGGTTACCGTGGCGACCTGGCGTTCGCGGCGCTGATCGTCGGGGGTGGCAGCTCGGAATACGCGGTCCGGATGATCAAGGTGATGTTCGAATCGCTGCCGCGGGGCTACCTGGCTTAGCTTGTTTTGGGGGCCGGCTCCGCAGTGCGGCCGCCCGGCGCCGCGCGGCGGTAAGTTGCGTGGATGAGCGAAACATCCGGTGGAGACACGGTGGCGTTGCGGGTCTCGGACGCCGACCGGAACGGCACACTGCGGCGACTGCACAACGCCGTCGCGCTCGGGCTGATCGACATAGACGAGTTCGAGCAGCGCTCGTCCCAGGTGTCCTACGCGCGCACCCGGATCGAGCTGGACGGCCTCGTCGGTGACCTGCCCGGACCGGGCGCCATCGTGACGTCCGCGGCCGACCGGGTGCAACTGCGTGGCTGGGCCGGCTCGCTGAAGCGCCACGGCGAATGGACGGTGCCCACCCGCCTGGCGTTGGTGCGCCGACTCGGCTCGGTCGAACTCGACCTCACCACGGCCCGGTTCGCGGGGCCGGTGGTGGTCATCGAACTCGACATGAAGTTCGGCTCCCTCGACCTGCGGCTACCCGATGGTGCCAGCGCCTCGATCGACGATGTCGAAGTCTATGTGGGCAGTGCCAGCGACCGCCGCAGGGACGCACCGGGCGAAGGTACGCCGCACGTCGTGCTGACGGGCCGGGTGGTGTGCGGCTCGGTGATCGTGCGTGGGCCGCGCCGCTCGTTTCTGCGCCGCCGCGGTGGCCGTGGTTAAGCTGACGGCATGCCCGCTCGCACCGCCCTTTCCCCCGGAGTGATCTCGCCGACGCTGCAGGTGCCGAGCCGCATCCCGCGCCCGGAATACGTCGGCAAGCCGACGGCCCAGGAGGGCACGGAGCCGTGGGTGCAGACACCGGAGGTGATCGAGAAGATGCGCGTCGCCGGCCGGATCGCGGCCGGCGCGCTGGCTGAGGCGGGCAAAGCGGTTGCACCCGGGGTGACGACGGACGAACTGGACCGCATCGCCCACGACTACATGATCGACAACGGCGCCTATCCATCGACGCTGGGCTACAAGGAATTCCCCAAGTCGTGCTGCACGTCGCTGAACGAGGTCATCTGCCACGGAATCCCCGACTCGACGGTGGTCGCCGACGGCGACATCGTCAACATCGATGTCACCGCCTACATCGACGGGGTGCACGGCGACACCAACGCGACTTTCCTGGCCGGTGACGTGTCCGAGGAGCACCGGCTGCTCGTCGAGCGGACCCACGAGGCGACGATGCGCGCGATCAACGCCGTCAAGCCGGGCCGCGCGCTCTCCGTGGTCGGTCGCGTCATCGAGTCGTACGCAAACCGGTTCGGATACAACGTCGTTCGTGACTTCACGGGCCACGGCATCGGCACCACGTTCCACAACGGGCTGGTCGTGCTGCACTACGACCAGCCTTCCGTGGCGACGATCATGCAGCCGGGAATGACCTTCACCATCGAACCGATGATCAACCTCGGCGCGCTCGACTACGAGATCTGGGGCGACGGCTGGACGGTGGTCACCAAGGACCGCAAGTGGACCGCGCAGTTCGAGCACACCCTGCTGGTCACCGACACCGGCGCCGACATCCTGACTCAGTTGTGAGCTTCTTGGCGCGAGCAGACAGAGAATCGCATTTCCCGAACCCGAATTGTGCGATTCTGCGTCCGCTCGCCAGGAGAAAGTGAGCGGCGCGCTGCTGGTGGCGGGCACCAGCTCGGACGCCGGGAAGTCCGTGGTGGTCGCGGGTCTCTGCCGGTTGTTGGCGCGCGCCGGGGTCCGGGTGGCGCCGTTCAAGGCCCAGAACATGTCCAACAACTCCGTGGTCACCGTGGAGGGCGGCGAGATCGGGCGCGCCCAGGCGATGCAGGCGCGGGCGGCGGGGCTGGAGCCCAGCGTGCGATTCAACCCGATCCTGCTCAAACCGGGTAGCGACCGGACGTCGCAGCTCGTGATCCGCGGGCAGGTCACCGACTCGGTCACCGCGGCGGGCTATGTGGAGCATCGCGACCGGCTCGCCGGTGTCGTCCTCGACGAATTGTCTTGGCTGCGCAAAGAATTCGACGCGGTGATCTGTGAGGGAGCCGGTTCGCCGGCCGAAATCAACTTGCGCGCGACCGATCTGACCAACATGGGGCTGGCCAGGGCCGCGGACCTGCCGGTGATCTTGGTCGGCGACATCGACCGCGGCGGCCTGCTCGCGCATCTGTTCGGCACTGTGGCGGTGCTCGAGCCCGACGACCAAGCGCTGATCGCGGGCTTCGTCGTCAACAAGTTCCGCGGTGACCCCGCACTGCTGGAACCCGGGCTGCGGCAACTGCAGGCCATGACCGGTCGCCCAACCTATGGGGTGCTGCCATACGTCGACGAGCTCTGGCTGGACACCGAGGACTCGCTGTCTGTGGTCGCCCGCCGCGTCGTCGGCACCCCGGCGCCGCCGCGCGGCGACCAGTGGCTGCGGGTCGCCGCGGTCCGGTTGCCCCGGATCTCCAACTCCACCGACGTCGAGGCGTTGGCATGCGAGCCCGGCGTGTTGGTGCGCTGGACCACCGACCCCGCCGACCTGGCCGACACCGATCTGGTCGTGCTTCCGGGCAGCAAGGCCACCGTCGCGGATCTGTCCTGGCTGCACGATCGCGGTCTGGCCGGCGCGGTGGTCGATCACGCCCTGGCCGGCAAGCCGGTGCTGGGCATCTGCGGGGGGTTGCAGATGCTGTGCCGGCGCATCGAGGACACGGTCGAATCCGGCGTGGGGGTGGTGGCCGGGCTGGGCCTGTTGGACGCCGACATCGCCTTTGGCCAGGCGAAGGTCCTGCGCCGCTGGCGGCAGCCGCTCACAGGATATGAAATCCACCATGGGCGGCTCTCCCGGTGTGCCGAGAAACGCTGGTTCGGGTCTCAAGCCGGGCAAGACTCCGAACCGCAGGGCATCGCGCGCGGCGCCGTCTTCGGCACTCATTGGCACGGCCTGCTCGACAACGACGACTTCCGCCGTGGCTGGCTCACCCATGTCGCCGACGCGGCCGGCCGGCGCGGATTCGTCGTCGGCGACACCAACGTCGCCGCGCGACGCGATGCCCAACTCGATCTGATCGCCGATCTGTTGGCGGCCCATCTCGACGTCGATGGCGTCCTCGGCCTGCTCGACGGCCCACCGCCGCGGCGACGGCACATCAAAAGTCGGTTGGGGCGGTAGGGCATACGTCGCGGCGGGACCGCGTAAAGGTTTCGTAAACGATGGCGCAAGCGTGCGGTAGTGGCCCTGGACACGATAGCGTGCGTAAGTGCCCTCGATGATGACCACGCTCGACGGGTTTCCTGTTCCGGTCGCCGTATCCGGCCCGGAGAAGGGCGTCGTCGTCGTCATTCTGGGCGACGAGCAGCGCGCGCCGGCCGCTTACGACGCGGTGTGCGAGCGCCTGCACACCGCATCGATTCGCACCGTCGTCATCGGCCTTGACCGGCGGCTGACCCCCAAGTCGGTGGTCGGCATTCTCGATGCGGTGGGGATCACCTGGGCCGTCGTGGTCGGCGACCGCGCCGGCGGTGAGCTCGCCTGGGAACTGGCGGCAACGAAGCTGGGCCGGTTTGTCGGCCTGGTGGTGATCGACCGCGGACATCCGCGGGTGGCCGGCCCCAACGACGAGGTGCGGGATGAACACTGCCCGCCGGTGGAGATCGGCACGACCGTGCTCGTCAGTTCCCCGGCCGCCCGGGCAGTGGCTCGTGCCAGCCAGCGATTCGTTTACGCCGAGTACCGCGTCGTCGACCTTGGACGGCGCAGCGTGCAGGAATCGACCGCGCAGTTGGCCGCCGAGATCGTGTTGCGCACCAGCACCTGGTAACCGCCTGGTTGACTAAACTGCCGTGGCTCGCAATGAAAACGCAGAAAGTGCGGCGACCGGCCCGGATTCTCCGATGTTGTCGCTGACCGCACTGAACCAACTGGTGGGGAGCGGCGCGGTCGACACCGTCATCGTGGCGTTCACCGACATGCAGGGCCGGCTGGTCGGCAAGCGGATGGCGGCGCGGCTCTTCGTCGAGGAAGTGGCCGCGCACGGCGCCGAATGCTGCAGCTACCTGCTCGCCGTCGACGTCGAAATGAACACCGTGGCCGGCTATGCGATGTCGAGCTGGGACACCGGCTACGGCGACATGGTGATGCAGCCGGATCTGTCCACCCTGCGGCTCGTTCCGTGGCTGCCCAACACCGCCCTGGTGATCGCCGACCTGGGTTGGGCTGACGGCGGGGAGGTCGCCGTCGCGCCGCGAGCCGTCCTGCGCCGCCAGCTTGACCGGCTCGGCGAGCGCGGACTGATCGCCGATGTCGCCACCGAGCTGGAGTTCATCGTGTTCGACGAGTCGTATCGGCAGGCGTGGGCCGGCGGGTACCGCGGGCTGACCCCGGCCAGCGACTACAACATCGACTACGCGATTTTGGCGTCGTCACGCATGGAGCCGCTGCTGCGCGACATCCGGCAGGGCATGCAGGGCGCGGGCCTGCGGTTCGAGGCCGTCAAGGGCGAATGCAACATGGGTCAGCAGGAGATCGGCTTTCGTTACGATGAGGCGCTGGTCACCTGCGACAACCACGCCATCTACAAGAACGGCGCCAAGGAGATCGCCGACCAGCACGGCAAGAGCCTGACTTTCATGGCGAAATACGATGAGCGCGAAGGGAACTCCTGTCATATCCACCTGTCGCTGCGCGCGAAGGACGGCACCGCGGTGTTCGCCGACGACATCCGCCCGCACGGCATGTCGGGAATGTTTTGCAGCTTCGTCGGGGGCCTGCTGGCCACGGTGCGCGAATTGACGTTGTTCTATGCGCCGAACATCAACTCCTACAAGCGATTTGCGGACGGCAGCTTCGCGCCCACGGCGGTGGCCTGGGGTCTGGACAACCGCACCTGTGCGCTGCGGGTCGTCGGTCACGGGCGCAACATCCGGGTCGAATGCCGGGTTCCCGGCGGCGATGTCAACCCCTACCTCGCGGTGGCGGCGCTGATCGCCGGCGGGCTGCACGGGATCGAACGGGACCTGCAGCCGCCCGAGCCCTACGCCGGCAACGCCTATGGGGCCTCGGGCGTCCAGCGGCTGCCCGCCACGCTGGCCGAGGCGGCCACGGCGTTCGGGGAGTCGACGCTCGCCCGGGAGGCGTTCGGCGACGCGGTTGTGACGCACTACCTGAACAACGCTCACGTGGAGCTGGCGGCGTTCAACGCGGCGGTGACCGATTGGGAGAGGATGCGTGGTTTTGAACGCCTCTAGACGCCCTGCGAGACCGATAGTGGGCCTGACGACCTATCTCGAGCAAGTGCGGACCGGGATCTGGGATGTCTCCGCGGGATATCTGCCCGCCGACTACGTCGAGGGCGTCATCCTGGCCGGCGGTGTTGCGGTCCTGCTGCCCCCGCAGCCGGCGGACGCCGACGCCGTCAGCGCGGTGCTCGACAGCCTGGACGCCCTGGTGATCACCGGCGGTTATGACCTGGACCCCGGGGCCTACGGCCAGCAACCGCATCCGACCACGGACCAGCCTCGTGAGGCACGCGACGCTTTGGAGTTCGCGCTCTTGCGAGGCGCTCTGGACCGAGGGCTGCCGGTGCTGGGCATCTGCCGCGGCGCACAGGTGCTCAACGTCGCGTTCGGCGGGACGCTGCACCAGCATCTGCCGGACGTCCTCGGCCACAACGGGCATCGTGCGGGCAACGGGGTGTTCACCCGGCTGCCGGTCCGCACGGTGGCGGGCACCCGGCTGGCCGGCTTGCTCGGGGAATCCGCCGAGGCGCCGTGCTACCACCATCAGGCCATCGACAAAGTCGGCGAGGGCTTGGTGGTGAGCGCGTGGGACCGCGACGGTGTGGTCGAGGCGTTGGAGCTGCCGGGGGACAGCTTCGTGGTTGCGGTGCAATGGCATCCGGAGAAGTCCCTGGACGACCTGCGGCTGTTCTCGGCGATCGTCGAGGCCGCGCGGTCGTATGCAGGGCGCATGAGCTGATATGGGCACAGCGCAACTGATCAACCCCGCGACCGAGGAAGTGCTGCGGTCGGTCGACCTCCTCGACGCCGCCGCGGTCGACGATGCGGTGCAACGGGCGCGCGCGGCCCAGCGGCGCTGGGCGCGGCTGTCACCGGCGGAGCGCGCGGCGGGCCTGCGGGCATTCGCCGCCGTCGTCGACGCGCACACCGACGAACTGGCCGCCCTCGAGGTGGCCAACTCCGGCCACCCCATCGCGTCGGCAGAATGGGAAGCCGGCCACGTCCGCGACGTGCTGACGTTCTATGCCGGTAGCCCGGAGCGCCTGTCCGGCAGGCAGATTCCCGTCGCCGGCGGGCTCGATGTCACTTTCAACGAACCGCTGGGCTTGGTCGGAGTGATCACGCCCTGGAACTTCCCGATGATGATTGCGTCCTGGGCCATCGCACCGGCCCTCGCGGCCGGTAATGCGGTGCTGGTCAAACCCGCCGAGTGGACGCCGCTGACGACCATCCGGCTCGGTGAGTTGGCGGCCGAGGCCGGGCTCGACAACGACCTACTTCAGGTGCTGGCGGGTAAGGGCGCGGTGGTCGGACAGCGGTTCGTCACCCACCCGGACGTTCGCAAGATCGTGTTCACCGGTTCCACCGAGGTCGGCAAGCAGGTGATGGCCGGCGCGGCCGCGCACGTCAAGCGGGTGACGCTGGAACTGGGCGGCAAGAGCGCCAACATCGTCTTCGCCGATTGCGACCTGGAACTCGCGGCGGCGACCGCGCCCGCCGGGGTGTTCGACAACGCCGGGCAGGACTGCTGTGCGCGCAGCCGGATCCTGGTGCAGCGCAGCGTTTATGACCGATTCATGGAGCTACTGGAACCGGCGGTGCGCGGCGTCGTCGTCGGTAACCCCGGATCCCGCGATACCGTCATGGGTCCGCTGGTGTCGGCCGCGCACCGTGACAAGGTGGCCTCCTATGTGCCCGACGGCGCGCCCGTCGCGTTTCGCGGCACGGCGCCGAACGGTCGCGGATTCTGGTTTCCACCAACGGTTCTCATCCCGCAGCGCACCGACCGCAGCGTCACCGAAGAGATCTTCGGCCCCGTCGTCACCGTGTTGCCGTTCGACGACGAGCACGACGGAATCACGCTGGCCAACGACACCGCCTACGGCCTCTCGGGATCGATCTGGACCGACGACCTGTCCCGCGCGCTGCGGGTGTCGCGGGCGGTCGAGTCCGGCAACCTGTCGGTGAACTCGCACTCGTCGGTGCGCTACAGCACGCCCTTCGGCGGATTCAAGCAGTCCGGGTTGGGCCGTGAGCTCGGCCCCGATGCGCCAATGCATTTCACCGAGACCAAGAACGTGTTCATCGCGATCAGAGAGGAGGGCTAGTCGTGGCGGTCGATCTCACCCGACGGCTGTCGGGCCGGGTGGCGGTGATCACCGGCGGTGGCAGCGGCATCGGCTTGGCCGCCGGACGACGGATGCACGCCGAAGGCGCGACCATCGTCGTGGGCGACATCGACCGCGACGCCGGTGCTGCGGCGGCCGACGAGCTGTCGGGCCTGTTCGTGCCGACCGACGTTTCCGATGAGGACGCGGTCAATGCGCTGTTCGACGCCGCGGCCGAGTCCTACGGCTGGGTCGACATCGCGTTCAACAACGCCGGCATCTCACCGCCCGACGACGACCTGATCGAGAACACCGAACTCGCGGCGTGGCAACGGGTCCAAGACGTCAACCTCAAATCGGTGTACCTGTGCTGCCGGGCCGCGTTGCGGCACATGGTGCCCGCACAAAAGGGCTCGATCATCAACACGGCCTCGTTCGTCGCGGTGCTGGGATCGGCGACGTCGCAGATCTCCTACACCGCCTCCAAGGGCGGGGTGCTGGCGATGTCACGTGAGCTGGGCGTGCAATTCGCCCGGCAGGGCATCCGGGTCAACGCGCTGTGTCCCGGACCGGTCAACACCCCACTGCTGCAAGAGCTTTTCGCCAAGGATCCCGAACGGGCCGCTCGCCGGCTGGTGCACGTGCCGTTGGGCCGCTTCGCCGAACCCGACGAAATCGCCGCTGCGGTAGCCTTTTTGGCCAGTGACGACGCGTCGTTCATCACCGCCTCGACGTTCCTGGTCGACGGCGGCATCAGCTCGGCGTACGTCACCCCCCTCTGACGGCGAGTTGGCTCGGCCGGCCCTTACGCGACGGTTCCACGGCGGACGAAGATTGGCGTCTTTGCAATCGACCAGGCATGCGGGACCGACAGTGTCCCAGTCGAGGTCCCGATCGACGTCCCGCGACCGAACCCCGCGGTAACCGCCGCGCCGCGGGCGCCACCCTGGCCCGGCAAGAACCACCGCAACGCC
>Ga0310910_10000872_pt1 | contig 15640 bp, 20 predicted proteins | sample GREbulkMGHF172_FD_203448 | JGI IMG/M metagenome (GOLD analysis project Ga0310910, IMG submission 203448) | Lab enrichment of tropical soil microbial communities from Luquillo Experimental Forest, Puerto Rico - GRE.bulkMG.HF172 | ecosystem: Environmental > Terrestrial > Soil > Tropical forest >... | reverse complement strand
GCAGCCGCCCGCCCGCGGCCCGGTAGGATTTTTGCTTGATGTGGAGTTCAAGCCGGCCTGAGGCGCCAGCGGGAGACATGTCGTTCAAGCGGCTGCACCAGAAGGGCTTCGATCGCGAGCATCACCACAGTAAACGCCAAAGCATAGGCCAAGATGCGCGTGACGTCGAATAATTGGAACGCGGCGCCGATTTCAAAACCGACTCCGTTGGGGCGGCCGAGCATTTCAACGATTAAGACAATTTTCCAAACTAGCGACAATCCGGCTCGTGCGGTGGCGACGAGATACGGCGCAAGCTGCGGCAATATGACATAGAGCAAACGCGCTGCGCTGTTCATCCGATACACCGTCGCCATCTCATCGAGCGTCGGATCGAGCGCCCGCGCTCCCTCGCGTATGGTGACGGTGGTCACCGGCAATTTGTTCAAAGCCACGGCGGCGATCGCGGCCGTGTCGGTCAATCCGGCCCAAATATAGGCCAGCACGATAATCACCAGCGCGGGCAGATTGAGCAGCACGATAAGCCAGGGATCCGCGAGCCAGTCGAAGATCGCGTTGCGGCCCATTAAAAGGCCGATGACGGTTCCGAGCACCATCGCGATCGCGAACGCGGCAAAGACGCGCAACAGCGTGGCGCTGAGATTAAACGTGAGCGCGCCCGAGCGCGCTTCGTCGACCAGCGCCAGCGCGACGGCGCCCGGCTCCGGTAACAAGCGCGCGCCGATCACGTGCGAGCCGATGATCCAGGTCAGGAGCAGCAGCAGGATCGAGCCCAAATGCAGCAGCGATTTCATTCGCGCGATCCCGCCATGTAGAACGTGCCGGGAGCGAGTTCCCGCGCCGAGCCGACCAGATCGCGGCCGCCGACATCGGCCAAGATGCGATAGAGCGCCTTGGCGTCGGGAGCCTCGTCCTCAACCGAGCGGCGTGGGATGCCTTCGACATAGCGCCGGCGATAGACGTCGAGCTCGGCGCTGTCGCTGACGCCGATGCGTGGCACCAGGCGCTGCCATTCGTCGGGCGAGTCCGCCAGGATTTTCTTGGCCTGATCGGTCGCGCTGAAGAAGCGATCCAGAATGCCGCGGTTGCGCTCTGCCCAGGCCCCATAGAAAACGTAGCCGACCAGAGCGACCGGTCCGCTCGCGCCGAGGTGTCTCATGACGTCGGCCATGTCGATGGCGCGGCGCATGCCTTTGCCTTCAAGGCGAGCACAAAAATTCCAGAATGTCAGTGTCGCGTCGGTCTCGCCCTGCAAAGCCTTTTCGGCCAAAAGCGGGGGTGCGCCATAAACGATGTCGGACTGCTTCTTCAGATCAAGACTTGACTGGCGCGCGAAGGCCTGCAGCAGTAGCCAGCTCTTGTCGAGCGGACCGCCGGCAACCCCGAGCTTTCTGCCCTTGAGGCCGGCCACGTTCTTGATCGGGGAAGAGGCCGGCACCATCACCGCGCCAAGCGTGCTCGAATATGGATAAAATACCAGGTCGTCGCCGAGCGTGCGCTCGCGCGAGACCCATAGCCAGTCCGACACAATAAGATCGACCGAGCTGCCCCGCAGCGCGATCTGTCCGGCCTCGGTGCTGGCGAGCTCGGTGGTCTCGATATCCAGATTGGCTTTCCGGTCGAGCTCATGGGCCCGCATCACTTCGAGCTCCCAGTCCAGCGTGCCGGTGATCTGTGCAGCAACGCGGATGCGGTCCATGGCATAAGCGGCGGAATTCGCCAGAGTGGCAACAAGCACAACGGCCGCCACTTGCCTGCACGTTGTGGAGAAGCTCATGATCAGTAGGCCGCCTTCTAGTTTTTGCAATGTCGTTCGCGATGCGCGCGATTGCGACTGTAGCAATTGGCGGCAGGCAAAAGCGCGCGGCAACTTTCCGCACGTTCATCCAACGCAAATTCAACCGACCAGCGCATCGCTGTCGGCTTTGCGAGGATTCAACCGATAGGAATACGGCTCGTCATACTGCCGCGCCGCAAGCGCAACCACGTTGGGGTGGTGCGGCGACAGGTGGCACACCGGATCGGCGGCAGCGGCATCGCCGGTAAGCATAAAGGCCTGGCATCGGCAGCCGCCGTAATCGATCTCGCGCCGTTCGCAACTGCGGCAGGGCTCTTTCATCCAAGCAGTGCCGCGAAAAGCTTTGAACGCTGGTGAATTTGCCCAAATATCGGCGAGCGAATGATCCTGCACGTGCCAGAATTCGAGATTGGGGATCACTTCGGCAGCGTGGCAGGGCAGTACCTTCCCGGCTGGGGTCACATTGAGCGAGCGTCGGCCCCAGCCACCGACACACGGCTTGGGAAAGCGCGCGTAATAATCGGGGAGCACCGCGTCAATGACGATCTTGCCGTGATAACGCTTGCGGAGTTCCTCCACCGCTTTCACCGCGCGGGGGACCTGATCCGCTGTCGGCATCAGCGAAGCGCGGTTGCGCAGGGCCCAGCCGTAATACTGCACATGGGCGATTTCGACCCGGCTTGCGCCGATCGATACCGCAAGCTCGACCATAGCCCTGATGCGATCGATATTGGCGCGATGAACGACACAATTGACTGTCAACGGAATCTTCAGCGCGACAACTCGGTCCGCCAGCGCTCTTTTGCGCGCGAATGCACTTGGATAATTGGCAATATGGTCCGCTGAGGCGGCGTCACTGTCCTGTATTGAAATCTGGACGTGATCGAGCCCGGCGTCGACAAGCTTCTCAACCGTGTTCGCGGTGATGCCGACCGCTGACGTAATGAGATTGGTATAGAGGCCACTCGAATGTGCTGCGGCCGTAATCTCGACAAGGTCGCGCCGTGCGCCCGGCTCCCCGCCGGACAGATGCACCTGTAGCACGCCGAGCGCCGCCGCCTCCCCGAACACCCGAGTCCAAGTCGGACTGTCAAGTTCGCGCTCACGAGGGTCTAGTGCCAACGGGTTGGAACAGTATGGACAGCCGAGGGGGCAGCGGTGCGTTAGTTCGGCGAGGAGGCCGATCGGCCGATGAAGCGCAGGCTCCTCTCCTCCGTTGGTGAGACCGGAAGTGCGAGTCGGGGAAAGATGATCCTGTTTGTCTGCAGCCATCAATCAGAGTTCCAACAGCCTTCGTTCGAGAAGTTGTCGCAGCAGCGCCGAAACGTCGGCTAAGATGCGGTCGCGCGGAGCCGAATAGGTCTGAGCGAGATCGTTCACAATCGCACTAACGGTGGCTTGGCCGGTGCAGCGTTTCACGATCTCTGCAGCGATGGCGTCGGCTTTGAACACGCGCTCGGGCGCAAGCAGCACCCACCCGCCATGCGCCTCATTATGAACCAGCCGCACGCCATGTGGCAATCGCGGTTGCGCCTCGAGGGGAATCGCTATTAGGGGTTCGTTCACCGACGCTCCTATTCTTGCGGCGCAAAAGCGCAGGGCGGAATGTGCCTTGGGGCGACGTAAGCATGATACAGCGCATCGAGCATTGACCACAGCACGTCGCATTTGAACTCGAGTGCTCCAACCACGCGTTGCTGATCTTCGGCCGTCCTGGCATTCGCTTTCACATAATCGAGCGCAAATCGAGAATCCCGTTCCGCTTGCGGCGGGCGCCGCGAAAAATATGCCAGCGTCTCCGAAGTCACGAAATTGTAGTTATTAAGCATTCCCTCTATACGCTCGCTGATGATCTGAGGAGAGAACAGTTCGGTCAATGATGAAGCAATCGCTTCGAGAAGTGTCTTTTTGCGCACGAAATTTACATAGGCGTCTACTGCAAATCGTGTTGCAGGAAGTAGACCACGAAAAGAAACGACATAGTCGCGATCAAGCTGCAAACCGTCGGTGAGTTTCAGCCAACGCGCTATTCCACCCTCACCTTCCCTCTCGCCGTCGTGGTCGACCAAACGACTGCGCCACTCTCGTCGAATTTCAGGATCAGAGCAGCGAGCAATTATGCTCGCATCCTTAATCGGAATCATTGATTGATAATAATAGCGATTTAACGCCCAGGCCTGGACCTGCCCCTTAGTGCATTTTCCGGTGTGAAGGAGGCTGTGGAATGGGTGCAGATGATGGTAGCGCGTTGCGCCGATCTCGCGCAGTTTACCTTCTAGCTCAGTAGGAGACATCAGTTTCAAATTACGATCTCCATTCCATCCACAGCGATCTCGAAGCCAGCCGCTTCAACCTCGTGCCGCTCTCGCGAGCCGTCGACTAGAATCGGGTTTGTATTATTGATGTGCGTTAAGATTCGGCGGGCTGCCAAACGAGCGAGCGTCTGGAGCGTACCGTGCGCGCCGCTAAGCGGTAGGTGACCCATGCGGCGTCCGGTTTTGGTGCCGGTCCCGCCCCGAATCATCTCGTCGTCGTCAAAGAGCGTTCCATCAAACAGCACAACATCGGCCCGATCCAATCGATCCAGCAGGGATTTATTCAACGCTGCCGCACCCGGGACGTAGATCAGCCGGCTGTCCCCGCCTATGATCTCGACCCCGACATTGACGTCATTTTCGGCTGCAATTTCCGGCTCGCCTATTTCCAAGTAAAGCGGGACCTTGCCGGGAACCGAGAATAATTCGGCATTCAGTCCGCTCGCCAGTGCAAAGTGGCGCCCCAGGGCGACTGGATGTCGCTCCACTACGTCAGACGCAAGCACGCCGAAAATAGGATTTTTCCCGATCGCGGTAAGCGTCTGAGCAGTGGCATACAGGCTGAATTTACTGCGCTCGCGCAGCGTCAACAACCCAGCAATTTGGTCGACTTCGGCTCCGGTCAAGACCACTGCAGCAATCGGGCTACCCCGGGGACTCTGCTTCGGCTGTAGAACCGCTGTGGCCTGGATCTGTGCCCGCAAGTCCGGCGAAGCATTTATCAAAACCCAATCGCGGCTGTCAGCCGAAACTGCGAGCCCCGCCTGAGTTCGTGGTTTGACCCTTGAGTCGCCGTCCCATGCCAACTGACAGACCGGACACCGGCAATTCCATTGCGGAAACCCACCACCTGCCGCAGTACCAAGAACGACAGCCGTCAGGCGACCCATTTGTGGGCCATGCGTTTTACGATAAACATCAATCTCCAACCCGACGCAGACTTCCGCAACAAGAGGAATCAACCAAGGAAATCCTCGACGTTCGAAGCCGACTCGCCAAATATGTCAGGTCTAGAAGTAAATCCCCCCAAAGGGTCTGTAAAGCAGGCCCCTCTTCATAGGCGGCGCCCCGTCCACGGTGTAGGATGCCAGAAGGGCGACCTGTTTGCATAGCCAACAACAGTATCTACCAACCCAATTGCGAGGACCGATGTATCCAAGGACCATAATTATTGCGGCTACAGCCATCACCATTTCGGCTGGGACTGCGCGGCCCCAGGACGCCCAGAAGGGTCAAATGGTGTTCAACATGTGCTTGCCTTGTCACTCCATCGGCCCAAGCGCGGAGAACAAGGTCGGTCCGGAACTGAATGGATTGGATGGCCGTCATTCCGGGAGTGCTCCAGACTTCGAGTATTCGGACGCGAACAAGAATTCTGGAATTGTTTGGAATGAGGCTGCTTTCAAAAAATACATCCAGAACCCCCAAGGGGTAATTCCAGGCACCAAAATGATCTTTCCCGGCGTTAAGAACGAACAGCAAGTGAATGACCTTTGGACCTATGTTTCTCAATTCAATGCGGACGGCAGCATAAAGAAATAAACTTATGCTCATCACGCCATCTCGCGGAGCGCTTGCAATGACTTGGTTCGAATTTGTACCGATCGCGTTTGTAGCGATATTGGGACTCATTGTTCTGTATGCATTGTGGCGCGGGCCCGCGCGTCAATGAGCAGGGTCGGAAAGCCGTTCCAGCTTGATGGAAAGAGCTGCTGGCGAGCATGGCCCCCCGTTAGCACAAACTTAAGTTGCGTTAGCGCTTTGGTGGTTTCAAGGAACTCGTCAAGAGGGAAGGTTCTGGCGGAGAGCGTCTTGACTGGCAAAGTGCGAGCCGTGCTCTTCCACGTTCTTGCTGCTGAGAACATTTCGCAGATCAATTTCTGCGTGTTTGGCTTTTGATCACCTTCGCGAGCCAGTGATAGGATGCCTTCGGCGTGCGCTTTAGGGTCCTGAAGTCAACGTAGACAATACCGAAGCGGCGGCTGTAGCCTTCCGCCCATTCAAAATTATCGAGCAATGACCAGACGAAATAGCCGCGCAGATTTACGCCCGCGGCAAGTGCGTCGAGCACCGCTGCCAGGTGGTCGCGCAGATAGGCGATACGTTCGTTATCCACGACGACGTCCTTGGCTAGAAGCTTATCCTCATAGCAAGCGCCGTTCTCAGTCACATAAAGCTCCGGATTGCCATAGCGGTCACGCAGTCGAATCAGCTCTTCAGTGAGGGCTCCCGCATCAATCGGCCAGCCCATTGCGGTGAAGCGCATCCCACTGGGGGCGGGACCGAACCACACTCCGAACACACTTTGCGGTGCCTCCATGACGTACATTGGCGAATAGTAATTGACGCCAAGAAAATCGATCGGCTGTTGCATTGTTGCGTAATCGCCATCGGCGAGCAGTGGCGCAAAATCACCCGCAACCGGCTGTGGGTAAACGCCCTTCACCAGCGGATCAAGACAGGCGCCGTTCCACATTGCATCAAACCGTTCGGCCGCGTGGCGATCGCTCGTCGTATCTGAGGATGGGCGCACCGGCTGCAGTGAAATCACGTTGCCGAGGCGTAAACCCACGCGTTCCGCACGTATCGCTTGAACAGCGTGACCATGCGCTAGGTTAAGGTGATGCATAGCGGCAAGTGTGTTGGCCAAGCCCTCCAAGCCGGGGGCGTGGGTGCCGGTTCCGTGTCCAAACAATGCGTGGACATTAGGTTCGTTAAACGTCACCCAATCCTTAACGCGGTCGCCGAGCCGCTTTGCCACAAGACGCGCGTAATCGGCAAATCTCGTGCACGTATCGCGATTAAGCCACCCGCCCCTCTCCTGCAGGACCTGCGGAAGGTCCCAATGATACAGGCAGAGCCATGGCCTCAAACCCTTTACAAGCAGCCTATCAACTAACCTGTCATAAAAATCGAGACCGCGGTGCTCGATAAACCCAGCGCCGAACGGCAGAATGCGAGACCAGGCGGTTGAGAATCGATACGCGCCAAAGCCACCGGCTGAGAGCAGGTCGATATCCTGACGCCATTGGTGATAATGATCGCACGCGACGTCCCCTGTATCGCTATTTTGCACGCGTCCCTGCTCATGGGAGAAGATATCCCAGATGCTTTTGCCGCGACCGTCTTCGTCCACTGCACCCTCGATTTGGTAGCTTGAGGTCGAGGCGCCCCAAACAAAGTCCTCGGGAAACATGCCATCCCTATTAGCGGCGTTGCTACCCTGCAAAACTCCTCCTGAACTGAATAGCCTCAGGGCTGTTGTTAGCAACCCTCGACGCCCAATGAATATCGTCATCGGGCAAACCTCACTGAGGTATGGTTGTGCTTGGGAAACGCATTACTCTCTCATTGGGACTCAGCGGAAGTGGCGGGTCGCGATGTGCGGTTCTGGTTACGTGACTTTGTGCCGTGCGTGAGAAGCGACCGCCTGTCGCGAGTGAGCCCATCGAGCCTAACTTGCATGAAGCTGGCGGAAAGCAGGCTTACTTGCCAGTGGTCGGCGATGTGAAGCCGGGCGAAAAGTTCATGCCGAATCATTAGCCCGGTCGATCACCGCGTCGACGCGCGGCGGATTGCCTACTGCGCTCCAAGCTAAAGGCCGCGACTTCTCGTGGTGCTCGTTTATGTTCGCGAATTTCAAGTTCTGTGGCTTGACGCTCGAAAACCTCTGCTTCGTCTAACAGCGCTTGGCGAGCGCTGTTATTGCAAGAAAGGGTGACCGCTAGTCGTCGGCACGTCACAGCTTTCTCGCGAAGATCGGCGGCATCCATTTCACTACCCTTCCGCTTTCCGCCGCACCATGCAAATGCTTACCCTGGTTTGAGGGCGCATTGCGGCGTCCGACCAAAATGCGTGGGTCTAGTGCTGGCCTGCCGATGGCATGTTTGCTGCGCTTTCGGCAAATCCGCATACGGCAGCTATCAAAAACTTAAGCCTCTGATGGAAAGCGCGTCAAGTGACTTAGTGGAACTAAAGTCCCTTTGTGTCCGTTTTATACATCGCGTTCAACTTCGCACAGTTTATTCAGACAGCTTGTATGTTTCGCACCGTGATCGCCCTATTGACCAGCGCCACATTGGTGATCGCTTTATCGTATTCGTCCGAGTGTCAGGATCTGCGGCGACAGGGCACGGACGTGTCTTCGGGGCAATTGGCATTCAATAACGCCTGCCGGACCTGTCACTCGGTGAAAAAGGACGACAATCGGTTGGGTCCAAATCTTTACAAGGTTCTCGGTAGGAAAGCCGGTTCAACGCCCAACTACGTCTATTCCCCTGCAATGAGAGACTCGGACTTGGTTTGGGACAAAACAACCCTTGATAATTTCATCGCAAATCCTGATGCAGTGGTGCTAGGCAATAAAATGAAACCGTATGGTGGTCTGGCTTCGGTCGACGTTCGAGCTCAAGTGATTGCGTACTTGGAATCAGTTTCGGGTGGTCAGTAGCGTTGCGTTCTCGCTAACAAAACACGAGACAATGATATGAATTGCGATGCGTTCATCGAAGATGAGGCTTTACCAGGAACGGGTATTTCTTCCGCAACGTTCTGGAGTGGATTAGCTGCGCTGGTGCGCGATTTCGGAGAGCGCAACCGGCAGCGGCGGCGACGCTGCACGCGCTGCATTATCATGAGGTGGATGTTGCCGCTCGCCAACGCGAGCTCAGGGGGCGGTCGGCGGTACCGCTGTCGGCCCTCTTGACTATCCCCGTCGCGCGCTCGAACCCCGAAGATCATCTCCCGCAGCCGGCCTTGCGCGCTGCGGGAGCCTATGGTGAACAGCGGCAACTTCCGTGGCTCCACGACCCACCCCAAGCCGTAATCCGGCCTGGGGTTATTGTTGGAGATTAGCGTGTGGCCTACGGTCTCAGCTTGTAGCAGTGCCCGCCGCCCCCTGCCCTTACGGCCTTTCGGCATGCTGCGTGGCTCGTGTACGAGCAGTCGGGCTTTCCTGTGGCTGTTGCGCCTCTTAACTCTGCACAGAACTTGGCAGCATTGGCAGAGCCTTGAGAATAAAGAACGAGGCCCATCGAGAGAAACAGCATCGTAGCGATGAGCCGGGTCGTCGTCTTGGAACTCGACATCTCAACCTCCCTATAAGTCGAGGTCGCCAATCTAGGGTACAGATTGATCAAATAAACATTGACTTGGATCAAGAACGCGGCAGCATCACAGGAGAACTGTCGAGGATCGTCGCGGGGGGACGGCACCGGGCAAAAACTCGTGTGCGTCTATTTCGAGGATACGCACGATAAACTATTTCAGTGCCTGAAATCTCGCACGGCTTTTGCCGAAGAGCATCCTCGCGCTTACCGAGCCGGTAACGTGGTGGCCGGCTTTCAAAACGCTGTTGACCGTGGCAACGAAAGCAGGTGAGCACACGCGGTAGCGCGTCCGCTCGTGCGAAACCGATATGCGAGCACGCTGAACAAATGACCGCGACCAAGGCCATTGTGAACGCCTGCAGGTAGCGTCGACACCGTTCAGATTAACTGATCCAGCAAACGCTTAGCCAACGCAAATTTGGCGATTGATTAAATTTTCCTAAATAAAAGAGGCCGAAGGATTGCGCTGAACACGTCGAAAGACGAGATGTTCGCACGCCGCTTACCTGCTAGCGCCCGCGCATGAACACCTGCATTTCTTCCAACGTAACGGTGCCATCGTGGTCGGTATCCATGGCCTTGAAGATACGTTCATGCGCGGCCTGCCACTCCTGTAACGTGAGCTTCCCGTCTCCATCAGCGTCCATCAGACTGAAAATTATATGCATCATCGTCGGGCTCATGGCGCCCCGGCCTTGAAACCAGCCGTGGTGGCCGTAACCGCGTTCCATCATTCCCATCATTCCGGGATGATGATGGAAGAAACCGTCCTGATCCTCGTTTTCCTCTTCGCTACCTTGCGCGCGATTTTGCAATCCGGTCGGCGGCTGTAACGCTGGTCCGGATTTATTGCCGGGCAGTCCGGGCACGTTGCTCAGATCTGTTCTGACATTGAATTGTTCGCCCGGTCGCAAGGCTGGACCGAACTTGTTCCCGGGCAAGCCTGGAACACCGGCTCCGCTGTTTGCTGTGCTGGTTTGCGCGAGAGCTGCGGGTCCTCCAACGACGGTACCGATTAAAATAACGGCCGCGACTGTAGCGATTTTATTCATGGTTTACCTCCATTGGATGCCAGACCAATACTTGAACGTCCTTTCAGTTCGGAAAAATCGTGCTTGAAATACATGACCTCGCGGCGTTGATCCGCTGGTTTGCGGCGGTTGAAGTCCATGGGATCGTCTTATGTCGGCTAAACAACCTCAAAATATATGCGGCCCTCCGAAACTGCTCGGTACTACGGAACACCGATCACGTGATGACGTTTCGCAAACCGGCTGGGTGAGCGTGGCATCCCCTGAAAGGTCTCGAAGTTACCGCCGCCGTGTTGATGGGCACAACTTCGCTCCGATGGCTCAATCTCAAAAACCCCTGGCGGTCAATTGACTACGCCCGCTGGCACTGCTGACAATCCTCCAACGCCAGGTCCCACAAGCGGTACTTCGGTCCGAACTACCCGTCATCGCCCAACGACGCGCCATAAGATGTACATTGGCAAGGCGCGTGAGTTGGCGCGGTTGCGGTTAAGGTGATGCCAGAAACATCCGGAAATGCATCGGCTAATGCCGTGGAACCGCCGATTGCCGGTGCCCGACCGCTCCTGGTCTATGACGGCGACTGCGGGTTCTGTGGCTACTCGGTGCGCTACTGGAAGAAGCTCACCGGCGACCGTGTCGATTACAGGCCATATCAGGAAGTGGCAGCGAAATATCCGGCGATCCCAATCGCCGATTTTCAGCGCGCGGTGCAATTTATCACGCCCGGCGGACATCGTTCCAGTGCCGCAGAGGCCAGTTTCCTGACCCTGAGCCAAGCGCCCGGCAAAGGCTTCTGGCTCGCGCTGTACAGAAGACTGCCTGGTTTCGCGATTATTTCGGAATTGGTTTACGCATTCATCGCAGCGCACCGACCGGCCTTTTATCGCGTCAGCGTCCTTCTGTGGGGAAGGAACCCCGAACCGCCACGGTACGATCTTGTCTCATTCCTATTCCTGCGCCTGTTCGGCCTGATCTACCTGTCGGCCTTCATTTCATTCGCGGTGCAGGCACAGGGCTTGATCGGCAGCCATGGCATCCTGCCGTTGGCGGAACTGCTGGATGCCGTCGCCAACGGTTACGGGCCGGAGCGTTTCTTCCTGATGCCGACGGTGTTCTGGTTGGACGCCAGCGATTTTGCCATTCAGGCGGTGTGCTGGGCGGGGGCAGTGTTCTCGATGCTGCTAATCTTTAATCTGCTGCCGCGCCTGAGCTTGTTTCTACTCTATGTGCTCTACCTTTCGCTGCTTTATGGTGGGCAAACCTTCATGAATTTCCAGTGGGACACTTTCCTGCTGGAGACAGGATTTATCGCGCTGCTCCTAAGCTTCGCCATGACGCCGGGCATCTGGCTGCTGCGGTGGCTGTTGTTCCGTTTGGTATTTATGTCGGGTGTCGTCAAGCTGCTGAGCGGTGATCCCAACTGGTGGAACTTATCCGCGTTGTCCTATCACTTTCTGACCCAGCCGCTGCCCACGCCGTTGGCTTGGTACGCCGCGCAGCTGCCGCCCAACCTGCTGAAATTCGCCACTGGCAGTATGCTTTTCATCGAACTCGTTTTGCCGCTCTTAATCTTCTGTCCCCGTCGGCTCCGGTTTTTTGCCGCCTTCGGCATTCTGCTGCTGCAAAGCTGCATTCTCGTCACTGGGAATTACAATTGGTTCAATCTCCAAACCATGTTGCTATGCTTGCCGTTGTTCGATGACTCGGCAATACAAAAGGTATTACCGCAAAGTTTCGCCTCGCTGCGGTTAGTCCACGGGGAAGACAAAGCCCCGAGAAGTCCCGTGGCAATCCTCATCGTCAGTGCCTTGGCGTTGCTGATCGTATTTTGCAGCGTGGTAGAGATGGATGAGCGTTTCGGCGGCAGCCCACCCGCGGTGGCGCAAGCGATCGACCGCTTTTTCTGGCCCCTGCATATCACTAGCCCTTACGGCCTATTTGCAGTGATGACCACAGAACGCGACGAAATCATCATTGAGGGTTCATATGACGGCGTCGAATGGCGCGAATACGAATTCCGGTACAAGCCTGGCAATGTCGCGCGGGAACCGCGCTGGAACATCCCTCACCAGCCGCGTCTGGACTGGCAGATGTGGTTCGCTGCGCTCGAAGACCCACGGCGCCTTCTTTGGTTTTCGCGGTTCCTCAACCGGCTACGACAAAATGAACCCACAGTAACGGCATTGCTGGAAACGAACCCCTTCCCCGACAAGCCTCCGGTCCATGTGCGGGCGCTGTTATACGAGTACTACTACGCCGGCAGCTACGAAAAGGCAGAGGGCGTATGGTGGAAGCGAAAGTTGCTAGCGCCCTACTTCCCCCGTAGCTTGTTTGAAAGATGAAGAATACTTTTTAGTAAAATAGGCTGCCTTGAGCCACGGACAAACGAGTGCCACAGGGTACTAACACACTCGCCGATGAGGTGATCGAACAGGTGATATTCGCGTTCATGCCGTGGATTCGCGGCCTCGAAGCTGAAAGAGCCGGCATTGATCTTGAGGACGTATTCGATGATTTCTGGCAAGTTTGATTCATAGATGCGGGGTCCCTCGTTAATGCCATAGCACGTGTGAAAGCGAACGCGCTCGGCGGGAATGCCGCTCAGCGCCACATTCGTGGCCTCGATGTAGATCTCGGCCCGCCGCTTCTTCTGCTTGTCATCAAGTCCTGGTTCCACAAAAATGTCCGGCAGGAACGGATCGTCTACCTGCACCAGAATGCCGGCGGCGACGATCGCGCGGTATTCCTTGTTGAGCTCGGCAGCGAGCGCGTGGAAATACTCTTCATCGCTCTTGTAGTACTCGTTGATGCAACGCCCGAGGACGCGGTGGCCGGCAAAAACACATGATGGTCGGGGACCCCAACGGCCCGGGAGGCGGCCTTCACATTGGCGATATCGATCTGCAGTTTCTCCTCTCCCTTGTATTTTATCGGCCCCGGTGCAGACGACAGGAACGATCGGCAGTATGGCGCCACCCATCATCGCTTCCTTAAAGTATCGGGCGTAATACTCCGGGAATGAGGAGACCTCCTTCTGGAATAAAACGAGCTTCTGTTCGGGTCGAGATTCATATCCGTCGAAGCGCTCGCGGATATAGGTAAAGAAACCGGGCTTAGAATATTCGCCATCCGTTACGATCTCGATGCTGCATTCGACCTGCTTACGCACGCAGTCAGCGACTTCTTGTGTCAGGATCGAATTCAGTTCCGCTTCGTCGTAGGGTTGTCCTCCGTATTTCGCCTTCAATATATCGAGCAGCTTGTCGAGTCGCGGTAAGCTTCCGATATGCGTGGTGAGCGCCATCGAAAATCATTGTACACGACGTCCCGCGGTCGATGCCGAAGCCGTCGGCAACAAATTTGTCATTGCCGACCCGATGTGATTAAAGTCTCATTCCCGCACTTCGAGCAAGGTTAGCTGATGCGTAGGAAGGTGAGTGTAGTGTGGAACCCGTCACCGAAATGCTGGAGAAGCTGGAAGGCGTCGAAAGCGAGTTAGCCAATACTGACCTTGATGAAGCTTTACGACAACACGTGCGCACCGCTGTAGAAGACTTCAAACGTGCAAGTGCTCAGTGGAGACCATTCGAGGATTTGCACGCGCTTATGCTACGCGTAAGCCACCATCTCGATTACGAAACTGCAAAGCAAAAACAAATTTATAATCTACTATGCGCTATAGAAAACGATACAAAGACGACACTGAACATGGCAAAAATCGTTGCTGTTCTCTTTGCCGCGACTGTAGGATTTTGGTCGGTAGTCGCCTGGTGGGCTTTGAATGACGAAATCACTTCCTTGTTTCACGCAATCACTGGGCTCATACACCACATGAAATAAACTTGGTCGCCTCATCCAGCCGGATTGTCCCGCCGGGGCAATCACCGGGACGAGTGATCAACACGCGATTGGAGGTGCTGCGCAATAACACTGTCACGAGTCTCGGTTTGGCACTTAGTGGACGTGACGCGATGTCGGACTTGCGTCTGCAATGTGCTGAAACGCGGAAATGGAAAACCTACGCTCATAATTGGTCGCCCAACACTCGCCGCCTGACTCGTCGCGCATTTTGCCGGCAATGCTGGTCCTTGATAGCAAGCACGAGCCCGGCGAATGGATCGTTCGGCCGGTCTTGAAGAAAGTTAAGCGGCTACCGACAGCTCAAGCGAAATCAAATATCGCTAATAGTCGGTGACAGCTCGGCGTTTCCAACCGCCGCGCGTCGATATGGTGCGACAACATACGTCACAGACCGCTGGTGGAAAGCGTGCTATCCGTAAAATACACGCTCCAAGAGGAATTGACGCGGTGATCTGACCCGTGAGGAAATCAGATCGCGAAGAAGCTTCTGCGCGCGTGTGGTCAAGCTAGAAATTCCATAAGGGAGGCGACAAATGGCGACACTTGTAAGGGCAGCGATTCTTTCCGGGATGTTCGTGGCGTTTGCTCCTGGGATCACGCTAGGCGATCAAATTGAAAAGAAGGGGACCACGCCGTACGTCACCCACTTCATCTTCCGCCCTGTGCAGAGCCTTGAGGTTTCTGGTCTTGGCACGGCTACCTTACTGGAGGCGATAGGAACCACTCAAAACATGAAGGGAGAGAAGATGCTCGATAAGATGTCGGCGCGCTGCACAGCCCTGAGCGTAGACTCAGGCGCCAAGAAATACATCGACGGAGCCTGTGTGTTGGCCGACGCTGACGGGGATAAGATTTTCTCGACCTTCGATACCCGCGATGTCGACAAGTCGCAGCCAAGCATGAATTGTGGCACCCATATCATCACCGGCGGCACCGGCAAGTACGCGGGAATTACTGGAAGTGAGCCATTTGCATGCAATGCAATGCCTGCAGTGGCTGGGGCAGGTGGCTACACCGCAATGGATATCCCTCACAACACGACGTGGGAGATCAAGTAATCCTGGTATCGCGACCGCGTGCAGACGCCTTACAGTGAGAATGTCCGCTAATGACCCATAGCGGACATGACTGCGGCGCCTTTGGGTACGGCGAACAACGCAATTCTCCATCCAAAAATGTGATATTCTTGTTGATACCCGATGTGGCCCTCGGCGGCGGGTCAAGCCATGAGGCGGCGGGAAATTGTTGGACTTGCTGGGGAGATCGTCGCTGCGTGGCCGCTCGTCGCGCACGCGCGATAATGGCGTGCCTCGGTTGATGTGAGGTCCGGCTCGATTGGCCGTACATACGGTAATCGATGGGGCTAGGACCATCATGAAGACGATACTCGTTCCGATAGAGGATGATGATGCGATGAGTTCAGCGCTCCAGACGGCGCTGATCTTGGCGCAACGATGCGATAGTTACATTGAGGGGTTCGCACTGCGCTGGAAGATCGCAGAATTTGTCTCCGCCGACATGATG